>DSTMR04002__coassemble_1071_pt1 | contig 22169 bp, 20 predicted proteins | sample DSTMR04002__metabat2_high_PE_036 | metagenome-assembled genome bin DSTMR04002
GAGCGTATTCTTCCGGCTCGATGAACGTAGTAGTGTTTGTAGCAATATCATGCTTATAAACGCCATGCGAACCGGCAGTTGTTGAAATGTCAATCGGAGTATAATCCTCGACAGGGTCTACGTCATTTGCAGAAACTGGAAATGTGCCCAAGGACAGCAACAAAAAAGCACACAGAAAAACACTTACAACCTTTTTCATTATGAAACGGCTCCTTTCCATATGAAAATTCATGTTTTGTGCGACCTGTTCTTTCATCTCTAAAAAGTACTACCATACCCCATGGGAATCACATCTCCACCCGAATTTATTTTTTATGACACGATCCGTTTGAGTTAAGTATACCAAATATATCTTTCAATGTAAATAGATTTTAAAAATTTTTTATAGATACTCTTAAGTTTCCTCCGTAACTAAAGGTGTCCCAAAAGCGAAAAAGACGCCCAGGGATATCCTGGACGTCTTTTTTGTACAGTCCGGGGGAGGCTGCAGCTCACTCCCGATTCAGGTCTTTTTTAATCTGTGTGGTGGAGATTTCGGGGGTGCGGGGCAGATATACAACCTGGCACTGCTCTTTGAGGAAGTCAAACTTTCCCTCCCAGTCGTCCCCCATGACGAAGGTGTCCACGTGGTATTCCTGCACGTCGGTTTTTTTCTGCTCCCAGTTTTCCTCCGGGATCACCAGGTCCACATACCGAATGGCTTCCAGCAGCTGCTTTCTCTTTTCATAGGAAAAGTAGCATTTCTTCCGCTTTTCATTCCAATTGAACTCGTCGGTGGAAAGGCCCACAATCAAATAGTCCCCATATTGTTTGGCACGCCGCAGCAAATTGATATGCCCATAATGGAGCAGGTCAAAGGTGCCGTAGGTGATCACTCGTTTCATCGGTCTCTCATCCTTTCTTTCTGCGCTGTTCCAAATAGTCCACGGTTTGGACGGCAGCGGTTCCGCTTTCCACCAGGCCAAACTCCCGGCAGAACGCTTCGGTGCGCCGGGCCTGCTCCTGGGGATCAAATTCCAACAGCGCCGCCTCCAGCTGGTCGTTGTTCTCCGCCCGTGCAAAGGGCAGCTTGTCGATGTCGTAGTAAAAATTCCGGTCGCTTTTGTAGGCGGCCAAGTCGTTCACGTACAAAAAGCAGGGCTTGCCGGTGACCATATAGTCAAACATCACCGAGGAGTAGTCGGTGATCAAAGCGTCGCAAGCCAGGTACAGCTCTTGAATGTCCGGGTAATCGGAAGCGTTGCGCACCACCTGAGGGTCCAGGTTCATCTGGACAGCCTTCTCCGCGATGTTTGGATGGAGCTTGGCCAAAAGCAGCCACTCCCCTCCAAAGCGCTGTTCCAGCGCCCGGACGCACCGGGCGTAGTCCATGTCGTAGGCGGCCAGGCCCTTGTCCTTGCGGAAGGTGGGGGCATACAGCAGCAGCCTTTTTTCGGGGGGCAGGCCCAAGGCCCGGCGCACTTTCTCCCCCAGCTCCGGATGGAGCTGGGCCAGCAGGTCGTTGCGGGGGAACCCCTGTTCCAACACTTCGCCCCCGTACCAAAAGCCCCGGCGGTAAATCTCCGTCAAAAACCGGCTGTTGGATAAAAACAGATCTCCCATGCGGGAATCCTTTTGGGCAGCCCGCAAATAGTCCGGGGGCAGGGCATCCGCCGCGTCCCCTTCAATGCGTTTTAGCGGGAACCCGTGCCAGGTTTGCACGTAACAGGTGTTCCCCCGCTTTTGGGTGTACGCCCACTTGCGGCAGTTGTCCACCCAAACTCCTGCGGTGCACAGGTGATAAATGGCCCGAGGGCTTTCCACCGCCAGCGGCGTGACTCCCGGCGGCAGAGAGGCTGCCTCCGCCTCTCCTTTCACGGTCCAGTACACTTTCCACCCCCGGGCCCGCAGCTCTTCTGCAATGGCTTTGGGGCTGTCGGAATAGCCCCGGCCGTAAAAGCTCTGGCACACTGCCTTGTTGGCGTCTTTGGGCAGCAGGGACAGCACCTGCCACAGACTGTTGCGCAGCACTTTTCGGACAATCGTCTGCACGCTTCCCACCGCAGATCCCCCTTTCAAACACGGGAAGGAGAAAGAAAAAAGCGGCCTGCCGCCGCTCTCCCAAAAAACAGCCGACACCCCTTCCAGCGACGGCCGGAAAACTGTTTCTCCTTTTTCTTCAAGAGATTTCTCTTTCTGTCAAGTTAAATCTATTTCAAATTTTAGGCACATCTAGTATATAACATACCACAACCCAAAAAATAAGTCTAGTCTTTTTTCGAATTTCTGGTATACTTTCTCTTGCAACTTACCCCGTGGGAACCGTTCCCCTGCACCAGGTCTTGGCAGCCTGCAGGAAGCGCCGTGTCCCACCCCATTCCAAACCCGTGAGAAAAGGAGGTTTCCCTATGGAACAGGAACAAACATCCCAGCAGGCCATTCCTCCGGAGGAAATAGCCCATCTTCACTCCCTGCTGGGCATGATCGATGAGGAACTGAAAGAGGCACAGCGCTCTGTGGAGAAGATGGATGAGGAGTACCGGGAGGCGCAGCAGTATATGGCGGATCGCCGGGGGGAGGACAACACCCGGGACATGTTCCAAAGCCAGATGCTGCTGGGGCAGATCGATTCCCAGGGAGCCTCCGCCGTGCTCTACCGGGACAGGCTGCAAAAGACAAAGTCCTCTCCCTATTTCGCCCGCATCGACTTCGCTCCCCAAGGGGAAGCGGAGGCCGCTCCCTATTACATAGGCCTGTACGCTTTCCGCTACCAGCGGCAGCTCTATGTGATCGACTGGCGCTCCCCCGTGGCCAGCATGTTTTACGACTTTGAACTGGGCCCCGCCCACTACGACGCCCCCCAGGGCCGCACCGACGGAGAGCTGCGCCTCAAGCGCCAGTTTAAAATTGTAAACGGGCAGATGGAATACGCCTTCGACAGCTCTCAAAACATTCAGGACGACATCCTCCAGCAGGAGCTGGCCCACACCTCCGACGAAAAGATGAAGTCCATTATCTCCACCATCCAAAAAGAGCAGAACCGCATCATCCGGGACGAGAAGGCCCACACCATGATCATCCAGGGGGTGGCAGGCTCCGGCAAAACCAGCATCGCCCTGCACCGGGTGGCCTTTTTGCTCTACCGCTACCGGAACACCATCAAAGCCCAGAACATCACCATCATCTCCCCCAACAAGGTATTTGGGGACTACATTGCCGGGGTGCTGCCAGAATTGGGCGAAGAGCCCATTTTCGAGGCCAGCCTGGAAGATCTGGCCCTGGTGCAGCTGGAGAAGGGCGTGGACTTCGTGGGGGACCGGGACCCTCTGGAGGAAAAGGACCCCGCCTGGGAGGAACGGGCCCGCTTTAAGTCCACGGTAGAGTTTGTGCACCTGCTGGACGACTTTATACAGCGCCTGCCCCAGCTGGCCTTCCAGCCCCGGGACTACCAGTACAAGGAGTGGTCCGTGCCCGCGGAGTGGATCCAAGGGCGGGTGGACGTGTACAAACGCTTCCCCCTGATGAAACGCCTGGAAATGGTGGCCGACGACATCCACTCCCGCTTAGAAAACGAATTTCTCCGGGAGGAGCGCCCGCCTCACCGGAACCAGATCTTCCAGGCCCTGCGGAAGATGCTCACCATGAAGACCACCCTCTCCGCCTACCGGGCCTTTTTCCGCCAGCTGGGAAAAGAGCGGGCCAAGCTGTACAAGCCCTACCAAAAAGGGGTGCTGGAGTGGAACGATGTGTATCCCTACCTCTATCTCCAGGGGGCCTTTACCGGCCTGGAGACCAGCCATTTGATCAAGCACTTGGTGATTGACGAAATGCAGGACTACACCCCCATTCAGTACGCCGTGCTCAACAAGCTCTTCCCCTGCCCGAAAACCATTTTGGGGGACTTCAGCCAGGCGGTGAATCCCAACCGGCTCTGTACGCTGGAAGACCTGCACCAGTTCTATGAGGGTTCCACCCTGATGCGCTTGGAGAAAAGCTACCGCTCCACCTGGGAGATCATCCACTTCGCCAAACAGATTGTCACTGAGACAGATTTCCAGGCGGTGGAACGTCACGGCCCCGCCCCAGATCTGCACGCTTTTTCCACAGAGGAGGAGGAACTTGTGGAAATCCTGCGGCAAGTGGAGACCTTTCAGCAGAGCAAATACAACGCCATGGGAATCATCACCCGCACCAACGGCCAGGCCCAGGAACTTTTCGACCGTCTCCAGGAGCGGGGCGCCTCTGTGCACCTGGTCACCCCGGAGAGCAGCTCCTTCCAGGGAGGCGCTCTGGTGCTCTCCATTCAAATGTCCAAAGGCCTGGAGTTTGACCAAGTGCTGGTCCCCCTGGCCAACCAGGAAACCTACCACACGGACTTTGACCGAAACCTGCTGTATGTGGCCTCCACCCGTGCCATGCACCAGCTCTCTTTCACCTGCGCAGGGCCGGTCACGCCCCTGCTGCCCTTTTCCCGATAAGCCAAGAAGATGCCGCTGTGTCACACAGCGGCATCTTCTTCTGTCACACCCCTGGCAGCAGCCCTGCGTACCCGGCGGCCACACCTACGGCCGCCGCGCAGACAATGAGCAAAATGGGGTGGACCTTTTTCCAGTGGGCTGCCAGAATGGCCGCCAGCAGCACCCCAGCCACCACCCACTGGCCCACGCCTCCCCCCACTGGGAAGGCAGCTGCGGCCACACTCAGCAGAGAGGCTCCAATCATCCCCACCACCGTGGGCCGCAGGCCGTTCATACAGCCCTTGACGATTGTATTCTGCTGGAAGGCCGCGTAAAACTTGGCCACCAGCAAAATGATGACAAAGGAGGGCAGCACCACCCCAAAGGTAGCGCACAGGGCCCCGAAAAGTCCCCCGGTCTCCGCCCCAACGTAGGTGGAGAGGTTCACTGCCAGGGGGCCCGGTGTGCTCTCGGAGACGGCGATGAAATTCACCAGCTGCTCCAGGGTCATCCACTGGTGGGAGAGCACCTCCTGCTGGATCAGGGGGACCATGGCGTAGCCGCCCCCAAAGGTGAAGGTGCCAATTTTCAAGAAGGTCAAAAACAGCTCCAGGTAGATCACAGCTTCATCCCTCCTATCCGCAGCTTGGAGGCCGCCAGGCCGACAAGGGCGCAGGCCAGAAGCACCAAAATGGAGTTGGCCCCGAAAAAGCCCACCAGCACAAAGGCCCCTGCCGCCAACACGTAAGAGAGGAGATTCCAGGGGCACTCCCGGGCCATGGACACCAAGGCGCTGAGCACCAAAGCCACCACCGCCACCCGGATGCCCCAAAAGGCGTACCGCACTGCGGGGAATCCCTCAAACTGACGCAGCACGAAACTTAAGAGGAAGATAATCACAAAGCTGGGCAGCACCACCCCCACCGTGGCTGCCGCCGCCCCCAGGGGACCCGCCAGCCGGTACCCCACAAAGGTGGCCGTGTTCACAGCGATGGGCCCTGGGGTGCTCTCGCTGACCGCCAGAATGTCCAAAATGTCCTTTTCCTCAATCCACCCCTCCTTCTGGGCGATCTCCCGGCGGATGAGGGGGATCATAGCATAGCCGCCCCCAAAGGTAAACGCGCCGATTTTTAAAAATTTTCCAAACAGCCTGACACACAGGCCCATCTTGTTCCGATCCATACCGCTGCCCCTTTCCCTGTGCTACCTGTATTGTACACCGGGGCTTTTCTATTTTCCATTCTTATGTTAAAATGAAATCCATCTAGAATTTCTTATGAGAGGGTGCAGGGCATGACCAAACGTCACTTGGAAATCTTTGCGGAGGCCTGCCGGCAGATGAGCTTTTCCAAAGCCGCAGAGGCCCTGGGCACCACCCAGCCTGCGGTGAGCCTGGCCATCAAAGAGCTGGAAGAGCACTATGGCGTGCCGCTGTTTGAACGGATGAACCGCCGGGTCTATATAACAGAGGCGGGCCGCAGGCTGCTGCACACCGCCCAAGAGGTGCTGCAGGGGTTCCAAGAGGCGGAGGATTCCCTGCGCCGGGGACGGCCTTTTTCCCTGCGGGTGGGAGCCAACGTGACGTTCGGCGCCACCCGGCTGGCCCCGCTGCTCCGGAAATTTCAAGCCCTCCAACCCCAAACCGTCCTGGAAGCGGTGGTGGAAAACTCCGACCGAATCGAGAAAAAGCTGCTGGAAAACCAGTTGGACGTGGGGGTGGTGGACAATGTGAGCTTTTCCCCTCACCTGAAAACCCGCCCTCTCACCCGGGAAAACATGGCCCTGCTCTGCGCCCCGGACTTCGATCCCCAGCCCCGGACCCTGGAGGAACTTGCGAGGCTGCCCTTGCTGCTCCGGGAAGAGGGCAGCGGCACCCGCCGCTCCGTAGACAGGCTGTTTGAAGAACAGGGCCTCTCCCCCCACCCCTTTTTCGAAAGCATCAGCTCCACCGCACTGTTAGAGGCCGCCAAAGCTGGGCTAGGGGTGCTTATCCTATCGGAGTCTCTGGCCCAGCAGGAACTGGAAGAAAAAAACCTGGTGCGGCTGGAGATCCCCGGCGTGCGGTTTTTCCGCCAGTACTTCTGCGCCCTTCACAGGCAAAAGGCCCTTTCCCCGCCTTTGGAGGCGTTTCTCTCCCTGCTGCAGGAACAGGCGGCAGCCAAAAGGGGCCCTCGCTGAGAGGGCCCCTGGGACTGTCGAAAAAGCAAAAGAAAGCAAACGTAAAAGTTTTTGATCTTCTCGCCTGCCGGCTCGGTCGGCTGTTGGGCAACGTCCCACCGGGACGTAACAGCCTTTTTTCAAAAAGTTTGCAGGGTGTGGGGCGCTGGTGCCCAGTGGGCACCGTCAAGCGCTGACCGAGCCGGCAGGCGAGACCAGCGCCCCACGGTCTTAAAGGGCGTTCAGCGACAAAAAAGCCAGCAGACAGGGGCCGAAGGCCCCGCTTCTGCGGCCGGCTGCCCTCTTATGGGACTTTTTCGACAAGCTGAGGGGCCCTCGCTGAGAGGGCCCCTTACTGGGTTCTATGAAAGATTAGGGCGTGGCGGCCACCAGCGCCCGGGTGTCGGTGAAAAGCGTCTCCCCGGTGGAGGCGTCGGAGATGGTGATGGTCACCATCTCTCCCACGGGAATCACCTCTCCGGCAACCCGCTGGGTGATCCGGTAGATGTGCAGCGGCTGGGCCACGTTGGCAATCTTCATGGCCTCCCAGATCCGCCAATCCGGATTGGGTTTGCCGTCCTCCCCGTAGGCCTGGGTGGAAAACAGGGGCTCCCCTTGGGCGTTGCACACCTCTACCTGCAGGTCCCCCCGGAGATAGTCCTCCGGCACGTAGAAATACATCTGGCCGGAATAGGTCCCCGCCTGGCTGAACCAAAGGTCCTTCACCACAAAGCCGTTCTCCTCCCAGCCGGTGTCCCCAGTTTCCAGAAGGCTGTACTGGGTGGAGCCCTTCTCCACCCCTTGGGTCCCGGCGGGAAGGACGGTCTGGTTTTCCAGATCCAGGGTAAAGGAGGCCAGCACCTCCTTCTGCTCTGTGCCCACCTTCTGCCAGAAGAACTCCAGCGTCGCCTGGGAGACGCCGGCGGGCAGGCCGTCAAAGTACAGGTCGCAGGACTGGGCCTTGGCCGCCTGGTAGTCGTACCCGCCCAGCTCCTGGCTTCTGCGGGGCTCCACGGCCATCTGGGTGCCGTCCGCCAGCACCAGCCGGGCCGTGCCTTTCACCCCGTCCTCCTCCAGGGTGCCGAAGTTCCGGTAGCCCCAGAAAGGAATTTCCACAGAGACCACCGTCTGGGTAGGAGTGCCCCGTACGGCCAACACTTTGGCCCGGTTGTCCTCTGCCTGGGACACAAAGGAAAAATCGTTGCTGTGGTCCACCGTCAGTGTGAAACGGGCGGAAAAGCTGCCCGGAATGGGCACGCTGTCGGCAGAAGCCTCCGCCGCCTGGCCCTCCAAGCCCTGCAGGGTGACGGCCACCTCCAGGGTTTCCTCCCCTTGTTGGCTTTCGGGGACCGCCACGGCCATGGTGGTGCTCCAGCTGCCCTCCCGCTTCTCAAAGGTGTTCACCCCTTGGATGGAGGCCGGCTCCCCATTGATAGAAGCCAGGGAGCTTTGCCCGTAACCGTCCAAGGTGACAAAGGCATACTGCTCCAACTCTTCCTGGGGACCGGTGAGGCTCAGGGAGAGCAGCACCATGTTGCCGTCGGTGTAGCCCTGGTGGAAGGTGACGCCCCATTCCTGGCTCTCTGTAGCGGCAGTTACCCCCACATCCTCCAAAGCGCTGCTGTAGGTCTCCAGAAACGCGCCCGCCGAACCGGTTTTGCTTTCGTAGTTGGACTCGTAGAACAGCCCGCCCAGCCATTCCCCCACCAGGGGAACCTGCGAGGCCATGGCGGGGTTCACCACAGCCAGGCCCAGCAGGGCGCCCATTACGGCCACAAAGCTGCCCAAGACAGTGCCCGCCCGGCGCAACATCCGGTGCCGGTGCAGGCGGCGCACCTCTCCCAGTGCAGCCTCGACCCGGCCTCCCAGCTCCGGGGAAATGGGAATGTGGATGTCGTTGCAGTTTTCTCTCATAGGGATTCCTCCTTCAGCAAAACGCGCAGCTGGCCCACGGCCCGCCGCAAATAGACCGACACGGTCCCCTGGGGCATGCCGGTGATCCGGCTGATCTCCCGAATGGTGTACCCATCAAAGTACTTCAGCTTTACCACATCCTGGTATTTTTCCGGCAGTTGTGCCACTGCCTCGTGGAGGTCCATCCGCTCTTCCGGGGAAAGCTCCACAGAAGCCGGCAGATCGTCGCCTCCCTCTTCTAAGAAGATCTCTGCCTTTCGCTGCCGCAGCATGTCCTGGGCGGTGTTGATGACCACTTTGGTCAGCCACGTGCGGAAATAGGCCGGCTCCCGCAGGGTTTTCATCTTCCGGTAAGCCTTGACAATGCTGTCCTGCACCACATCCAAAGCGTCCTGCTCCTGCCGCACATAGAGGAACGCCATCCGGTACAGATACTCCTGTTCCCGCTCTATCAGGGCTGCAAAAGCCTTGGGATTTCCCCGCATGGCCCGCTTCACCAGCGCCAGGTCTTTTTTGTCCTCCACAAGCCGCCACCTCCTCTTCTTCCCATCCCTTTGCCCCTTAGACTTCCCTGCCGCGTGAATTCTTACAAGGGGAACCGGCTTTCTTCAGCAGACTGCCAAAAATCCCAAAATCCCTTGACTCTTCCATACTTCTCCTGTAGAATGAAGTTGTAGAATCCCACCGAAAAACCTGTCAAAACCGGCATATTTTATGCAAGGTCTCCCGCTCCCTTTCCTCGAGAAAGAACCGGCGGAAACTCCCGCTTTCCAGAGGGGAGATCTTTTTGCGGAAAGGAGGATCTTCCATGGCTTCAGCCGCGGCTTCCCAGCCTGTGGTATTCGGCTGTCCCCTCACAGGGCAGGTGGAGCCCGTCTCCCACTGTCCCGACCCCACCTTTGCCCGGGAGATCCTGGGACCAGGCGTGTGCATACAGCCGGAGGACTGCGTCCTGTACGCGCCTGCCGACGCTCAGGTGGAGTTCTTGCTCTCCACCAAACACGCCCTGGGCCTTTCCACCCCCCAGAGGATTAAGTTCCTCATTCACCTGGGGCTGGACACCAACCGCCTGGAGGGGGAGGGGTTGGAAGCCTTCGTGCAAACCGGGGATTTTGTCCGCCGGGGCGACAAGCTCCTGGCCTACAATCCCGCCGTCATGGAAAAAGCTCACTGCTCTATGAACACCCCCTTTGTGTTCTGCAACACCCAGGAAGGCTGGAGGGTGGAGCTCCTTCGCACGGGGCTTGTGTCCGCCGGGGAAGATCTGGTACAGCTGGTCCCCCAGGAGCCTTCCAGCCCGTAAAGGCCGCGCCAAGGGTTTTCCCTAGGGAGTCTCTGGTCCGCCCTGTCGGAAACAAACCGCCGGAAGGGTCCTGCATCTTTACGGGGATGCCCGGTTTTTGCAGAAATAGGGGCTTGCACACAGCCTGACAAAACGTAAATCAAAACCACTGGTAAACTAATGGTTTGCTCAGACCCCAGAGGGGGGCAGTGCTTGCTGACCCCTGGAAGGGGTACTAAAGAACTGCCATCGCATCGCTTGCTCCGCAACTGGTAAACCAGTCACTTCCTTTTTCCCACTCATTTCTGCAAACCGCTGACTTTGTGCAGAAAACTCCGCGTCCCTTTAAGGGATAAGTCATCTTTGCGCCTTATTTTTGCACGTGTATCCCCAAAAATATTTGCCAAGGCTTTTTTATTTACCCCTGGTAGAACCAGGGGTTTGTTAACCCTAAAGGCAGCAAGAAAAAAGGAAGGAGAGCCGGGGCTTTCCTTCCTTTTCTGCTGTGTTTGCGCAAAACTCTTAGATGCCGTCCTTTTCGTCCTCGGCCTTCAAGAAATCGATGCAGCGCTTGACTTCTTCCATACCGGTGGGCTCCAGGCCTTCGCTTTCCACCACCATATCCAGGCCCAGCTCCAGCGCAGCCTTGCGCACCTCGGCCACAGGGGCAATGCCCTGGCCCAGGGAAGCGCAGGTGTGGCCGCCCTTGCCGTCCTTCAGGTGGATCACCTGAATCCGGTCCTTATGTTCCTTCAGGAACTCCACGGGATCTTTTCCTGCGGCATACACCCAGTAGGTGTCCACTTCCAGCAGGATGTCCGTGCGCTGCAGCAGCTCTTCTTCTGCAATCAGCCCGTCCTCGTTGGGCTTAAATTCATGGTCGTGGTTGTGGTACTGCAGCGTGATGCCCGCCTCTTTCAGTTTGGGCTCGATCACTTTTACCCGGTCCACAAAGGCGTCGATATCGGCCTTCGTGGCAAACTTTTCATAGGGGACAATGATGTTTTTGCAGCCAATGGCCTTGTGATAGGCAATGGTCTCCTCCAACAGCTCGTCCGTCAGCAGCGCCATGCCCGTGTGGGTACCGGACACTTCCAAGCCGTACTGGTCCAGCCAAGCTTTAATCTGCTCTGCCGGATGGCCCATAAAACCTGCAAACTCCACGGAAGCATAGCCCATTTCCGCCACCTGGCGCAGAGCCCCTTCCATATCTTGCTCTGTCACGTCCCGAACGCTGAACATCTGCAAACCATACTTCATAATCGGATACACTCCTCACAAAAATCTTGTGCCCCCATGGGGCCATTCTTATCATATCCAACCAAGCCCCCCCTGTCAACCCGTTTTCTCCGCTTTCTTTCGAAGAAAGCTTGGCAAAGAACTTGTTTTCGCCCGCGCCGCTTTTGGGCGGCGGCACTGGGGGTGAGTCATTCCCTCTCCGCCCGCGTTGCGCCTTGGGTGGGCGTTTCTCCTTTTACAGAAACCCCTGGCAGAAAACTTGCTTTCGCCCGCGCCCCTTTGGGGCGGCGGCACTGGGGGTGAGTCGTTCCCTCTCCGCCCGCGTTGCGCCTTGGGTGGGCGTTTCCCCTTTTTATAGAAGCCCTTGGCAGAAAACTTGCTTTCGCCCGCGCCCCTTTAGGGCGGCGGCACTGGGGGTGAGTCGTTCCCTCTCTGCCCGCGTTGCGTCCCCCTCCACCTTGACATCCGCACACGGCGGTTGTATAATCCTAACTGCGCAAACACCCGGTGTTTTGCCGGTTTTCCAGTTGCACGGGCCGCCGCTTCGCCCGCGGCGGGGCCCTCCTTTATTTTCGCGGGCGGAAAGGACAACCCCTGTTATGAAACGCGTTTTATCTTTGACCTTAGCGCTGGCTCTGTGCCTGGCCTTGTTCGGCTGCAGCGCCGCCTCGGAGACATCCTCCTCCAATTCCGCAAGCAGCCTCTCTTCGGAGGAAAGCAGTGTCTCCTCCCAGGCAAGCGGACCCGCCAGCCAAGAGGAAGCTTCCGCTGAGAGCTCTGCCGCTTCGGAAGAAACCGCCGACCTGGGCACCGCCACAGTGGCCGCCCTGAAGGGCCCCACGGCCATGGGCATGGTGAAGATGATGAGCGACGATGCCGCTTCGGATTCTCCCCTGTACGACTTCAACATCTACGCCTCCGCCGACGAGATCACCCCCAAGCTGGTGCAGGGGGAGTTGGACATCGCTGCGGTGCCGGCCAACCTGGCCAGTGTTCTCTATAACAACACGGAAGGCCAGGTGCAGGTGCTGGCCATCAACACTTTGGGCGTGCTGTACATTGTGGAGAACGGGGACACGGTGCAGTCTGTGGAGGACCTGAAGGGCAAGACCATTTTCGCCTCCGGCAAGGGCTCCACTCCGGAGTACGCCTTAAACTACATGCTCACGGAAAACGGCATCGACCCGGAGACCGACGTAACCATTGAATGGAAGAGCGAGCACTCGGAGTGCGTGGCCTCTCTGGCCGCCACGGAAAACGCCATCGCCATGCTGCCCCAGCCCTTTGTCACCACCGCCCAGACCCAGAACGAGAACCTGCGGGTGGCTCTGGACATGACCCAGGAGTGGGAAAAGCTGGCCTCGGCAAGCGGCAGCGACGCCACCTTGATCACCGGCGTTGTGGTAGGCCGCAAGGACTTTGTGGAGCAGAACCCCGACCTGGTGGACACGTTCCTCAGCCAGTACGAGCAATCTGTAGCCTACACCCAGGAGGACGTGGAAGGCGCCGCCAAGCTCATTGGGGAGTATGACATTGTGCCCGAAGCCGTGGCCCAAAAAGCCCTGCCGGCGTGCAACATCACGTTTATCGCCGGCGACGAGATGCAGGCCAAGCTCTCCGCCTACCTGCAAACTTTGCTGGAGCAGAACCCTCAGTCCATAGGAGGGGGTCTGCCCGACGATGGGTTCTACTACCTTGGCTAAGGGGGCAAAAGAGAAAAAGCGCCGGGGCGTCCGGCTGTGGGCAGTGGCCGTTTGGCTTCTTGTCTGGCAGCTGGGCGCCATGGCCCTGGGACAGGAGATCCTTTTGGTATCTCCTGTTTCTGTTATGCTCCGCCTGGGGGAGCTGGTCCCTCACTGGGATTTTTGGAGCGCCATCCTCTTTTCCTTCTGGCGCATCACCTTGGGCTTTCTCCTGGCCTGTTTGGTGGGCACCGTGCTGGCCGTGCTCTCCTCCCGCTTTGGGCCGGTGCGGGACTTGGCCGCCCCCCTGATGCGGGTGATCCAATCCATCCCCGTGGCCTCCTTCATTATTTTGGTGCTCATCTGGGTGCCCTCCCGCAACCTGTCGGTGGTCATCTCCTTTTTGATGGTGACGCCCATTCTCTATCAGAACGTGCTGGGAGGCATCTCCAGCATGGACCAAAAACTCACGGAAATGGCCGACGTCTTTCAGGTGCCCTTCCCCCGGCGGCTGCGGTATCTCTACCTGCCCCAGGTGGCGCCCTTCTTCCGGTCCGCCTGCGCGGTAGGGCTGGGGCTGTGCTGGAAAGCCGGCGTGGCCGCGGAGGTCATTGGCCTGCCGGACGGCTCCATTGGCGAGCGGCTGTATGAGGCCAAAGTGTACCTGAACACCCCGGACCTGTTCGCCTGGACCGTGGTCATCGTGTTGGTGAGCATGGCCTTTGAAAAGCTGTTTTTATGCCTGCTGGACCGGCTGGTGGCCCGGCTGGAACAGGGTTGAAAGGAGGGCACCTGATGGACATTACGCTGCAAAACGTGAGCAAATCCTTTGGGGACAAGCAGGTGCTCCAGGGGTTCTCCCACACCTTCCCCCAGGGGGAGCTGACCTGCGTCATGGGGCCTTCCGGCTGCGGAAAGACCACCCTGCTGTCCCTGCTGCTGGGGCTGGAGGCGCCGGACAGCGGGGAGATCCTGGGGATGGAAGGGCAAAAGCTCTCCGCTGTGTTCCAGGAGGACCGGCTGTGCGAAAACACCACCCCTGTATCCAACATCCGGCTGGTAAACCCCAGCCTCTCCAAAGAGGAGGCCCAGGGGATGCTCCGGGACCTGGGGCTGGAGGGCAGCCTGGGGCAGCCGGTGCGCACCCTCTCCGGGGGCATGAAGCGCCGGGTGGCCATTCTTCGGGCCTTGGGCGCCCCTTACGACACCCTTCTCTGCGACGAACCCTTCAAAGGGCTGGACGAAGCCACCAAGGAGCAGGTCATCGCCTATTTTCAGGAGAAGACCCGGGGCAAAACGGTGATCCTGGTGACCCACGAAAAAAGTGAGGCCCAGGCCCTGGGAGGAGAACTTCTCCTCTTGTAAAAACAGCCCGTCTGCGCTATGATAAGGGTAGCGGGATCGCATCCGGGAACCTGCAGGTTCCCGGATTTTTTGAAAGGCGGGATGTGTTTGGAAGCGCCCTTGGAACAGGATCTGTCCCGGGCCTTTGGTCTGCGGCCCTCTGGCTGGCAGCCGGTCTCCGGAGGCTGGCTCAACCAAAAGTGGCGGGTGGAAACCGCCACAGGTCCGGTGCTGGTGAAACGCTACAGCCTGGAACGGTTTCCCCCTCCCAAGCTGCGGCAGATCCGCCGGGCCCTGCTCCGGCAGCAGGCCCTTTGGGAGCAGGGGTTTCCCTGCCCCCGGGTGTATGGGTGCGCCCAAGGTCCGCTGCGCACGTTGGATCCGGAAACCGTCTACATGGTCATGGGCTTTCTCCCCGGAAGGCAGGAAACCGCCGCCAGCGTTTCTCTGCCTCAGCTGGAAAGCTTGGGGAAAGCCTTGGGAGACCTGCAGCGGGGGCTTTCCCTCTTTCCCCAAGAGGAGCCCTGCCGATATCCCACCGGCAGCGCCGCCCTCCGCCAGGCGCTGGAACTCCATCTGGAAAGCGCCCGCCGCCGGGAAGGCCCTCCCGGCTTTCACCGGGAGGTGGAGCAAGCGGCAGCCTTGCTGGACCGGGTAAACCTTGCCTTTGCAGACAGTCTGCCGCAAGGCTTCTCCCACGAAGATTTCACCCCAGACAACCTGCTGTTTTCCCCGGAGTCCCTGGCCGCTGTCCTGGACTTTGACCGGAACCAGTGGGGGTACCTGGCCCACGACCTGGGCAGGGCCCTGCTGGCCTTTGCCTGGACGGGGCAGGGGCTGGACCAGGCAAAGGCCGCCGCTTTGCTGGAAGGCTACCGGCAGGCCGGAGGCGCGGCCCCTGCGCCGGCGGACGCCCTGCGGCTCACCTGGTGTTTGGAAGTCCCCTGGTGGATCCAGCCGGAGTTTTTCCAAGACCCCTCCCCCAAAACCCTGCGGTTCCGGCAGGAAATCCAGTGGGTCACCGCCCAGTGGGACCAGCTGGACATTCTGTTTCCCTAAAAGAAAGGAGGTCGTTTATGTCTGACACTGTTTCTATAGCCGGAGGCAACCTCTTTATGCGCTGTGACACAGTCAACCAAAACGCTTTTCGAGAGCCTCCCGCAGGCATCCACTTCCGCTCCTGCCGTCCGGACGAACTGGAGCTGTGGAAGCGGCTGAGTGTAGAAGACCCTACATATGTCTCGTTCATGACCGAGTACTTTGAAAAGGTGTACGCCAGCCAGGCGGAGGAGTTTTTCCGCCGGTGCACCTTTGCCTGCACCCAGGACGACACGCCCATAGGCACTTGCTTCCTCTGGAAGGCCTATGGACAGGTGAACACCCTCCATTGGTACCGGGTGCTGCCGGCTTACGAAGGGCAGGGCATCGGCCGGGCTCTGCTCACCTATCTGTTTCAAACCCTGACCCCGGAGGACTATCCCCTTTATCTGCACACCCACCCCGCCTGCACGCGGGCTCTGCACCTGTACAGCGACTTTGGCTTTGCGCTGGTGCGGGAGCCGGCCGTAATCGGCACCCGATCCAATCATTGGCAGGAGGCCCTTTCCTACCTGGAAAAGGCCATGCCTCCCGCCTATTACCAACAGCTGACCGCCCGCATGACCGACGCGGACGAAACCCTGCTCCGAGCGGCTGCCAGCCGGGAGCACGAAGAGTTTTAACACATACAAAAGGAGCGATTGACTATGAGCTTTCCACGCCTGCACTTCCATGTGGAGCCAGAAAAAGGCTGGCTCAACGACCCCAACGGCCTGTGCTGGTTTAACGGGAAATACCACGCCTACTACCAGCACAACCCCACCGCCACTGTGTGGACCGCCCCTCTGTACTGGGGCCACGCAGTCAGTGAAGATCTCATCCACTGGGAAAACCACCCCATTGCCCTGTCTCCGGACATGCCCTACGAGAGCACCGGCGGCTGCTTTTCCGGCTCTGCCCTGGTAAAGGACGGCCTGCTCTACGTGTTCTACACCGCCGTGGGGGAAAACGGCGCCCAAACCCAGTGCCTGGCCACCAGCCAGGACGGGGAACACTTCACCAAATATGCGGGGAACCCCCTCTTGCAAGGCGGTCCAGTGGACCCCACCGGCCGGGATTTCCGGGACCCCAAGGTCTTCCCCTGGACCGACGGCACCTACCGCATGGTGTGCGGCACGGGCTATGAGGGCTTGGCGGCCGTGGTGCTGTACCGGTCCAGCGACCTGCTCCACTGGGACTATGTGGGACCCCTCTTTGAAACCAGGCAGATGGGCCCGGTGCTGGAGTGTCCCGACCTGTTCCCCTTGGAGGACAAGTGGGTGCTGGACTTCTCCCGCATGGACCAGCCCCAAACCGTCACCTTTGTGGTGGGCCAGTTTGACGGGGAAACCTTCACGCCGGAAAGCTTCCAGAAGCCTGCCATCGGCCCTCACTTCTACGCGCCCCAGAGCTTTTTGGACCCCCAGGGCCGGCGCATCCTGCTGGGTTGGATGACCCCCTGGAACGCTCCGGAAGATCCGGACGCCGTGCGCTCCGGCTGCCTGACCATCCCCATGGAAGTGACCCTCAACGATGCCGAGCAGATCTGCCTGTTCCCGGTGGAGGAGGCCCAATCCCTCCTGCAGCAGGAGGATCCCCACCTGGTGCAGGGACCCAGCTTTTTCCAGATCACCGACGGGCAGAAGCTGCTGCTGGAACGGCCGGTGCAGGAGGTTTGGGACGCCCGGGTTTTGACGGATACCCACACCTGCGAGGTGTTCCTCAACGGGGGCGAGCAGGTGGTGTCCTTTCACTTTCAGCCCATCCTGTGACCGAAGCAAGCTGGTTTGCACCTTTTCCTGGTTCTCTTGAAAAAGCAACCCCCTGTTGCGCAGATGCCCGCGAAAAGCGGTGGCGCGCAACCGGGGGTTTTTGTTATACTATACCCAAAAGGAGGGGTTCTCATGACCACAGGCCAAAAAATACAAACCCTGCGCAAACGCCAGGGCATGACCCAGGAACAGTTGGCCCAGCGTTTGGGGGTTTCCCGGCAGGCGGTGTCCCGCTGGGAGTTGGACGAGGTGCTGCCGGAAACCGCCAATCTCCTGCCCCTGAGCCGCGCCCTGGGCGTTTCGGTGGACTCCCTGCTGGACCCCGCTGCAGAGGCGGCGCAGCCTGCCCCCTCTCCGGCAGCGGCGCGCGTACCCGCTGCTCCCTCCTTGCGGGCCCTCATCAAACGGTGGCTGTGGCTGCTGCTTCTCCCTGTGGAGGGGATGCTTTTAGGCGCCCTGGCCCTGTGGAGAATAGGAAACGCCCCTTCCCTGGCTGGGATTGTCCTGGTCCAGGGGCTGTGGCTGTGCCTCTGGCTCTACCTGCTTCTGCTGGTTGTGTACTTTCTGGCAGCGGGCATCCGGTACTTCCACCAGCGCCGTCCCCCGCAGTAAAATCGGATAGGGGGAACGCCCCCCTGTGGGAAAACCATGGGTCCTCCCTCGGGAGAAACCGGGGAAGGTCAAGAGTCGGCAGGGGTTCCCATTCGCAAAAGCCGCGCCTTCTGGTGCGGTCCTTTTCCTCAGACCCCAGACAAAGGCCTGGTCCGGCTTATAGACAACAAGCGCACGGTGAGAAAGATCTCGCCGCGCGCTTTTCTTGCATTTAGAAAACCCCTGGTTTTACCAGGGGTAAACAAAAAACCTTGGCAGATATATTTTGAAAAGCACATGCAGATAAAATAAGAGGCGCAAAAGTGCTTTGCCCCGCAAAGGGACGCGGAGATTTTCACGAGGATATTCCGCTTGCAGAAATAACTGGTTTACCAGTCGCGAGCAAGCGATGCGATGATAGTCCTTTAGTACCCCTTCCAGGGGTCAGCAAGTACTGACCCCTCTGGGGTCTGAGCAAACCACGAGTTTACTAGTGGTTTTGATTATGCCTCTATGGTGGAAAGCAACTCCCACACCAGGCTTTGGAACCGCTGTGCCGCCTGGTCGGCGGTTTCCTGCACCTCCTGGTGAGAAAGAGGTTTATTTCCCAAGCCTGCGGCCAGGTTGGTGATGCAGCTGATGCCGCAGACCTCCAGCCCCAGGTGCCGGGCGGCAATGGCCTCGCAGGCCGTGCTCATGCCTACGGCACTGGCGCCCAGAGACCGGTACAGGCAGATTTCCGCAGGGGTTTCGTACTGGGGCCCGGTGGTCTGCAGGTAAATCCCCTCCTGGAGGGGGATCCCCAGCTTTGTCCCTGCGGCGTGGAGCTTCTCCCGCAGCCGGAGAGAGTACACCTCCGTCATGTCGGGAAACCGGGGACCCAGCGCATCCACATTGGGGCCGATCAGCGGGGAGGGCACAAAGCTGGCAATGTGGTCGGTGAGCACCATCAAATCTCCCGGATGAAACGCCGGGTCAATGCCTCCCGCCGCGTTGGTGAGCACCAGCCGCCGGGCCCCCAAGGCGGCCATCACCCGCAGGGGCAGCACCACCTCTTCCATGGAATAGCCCTCGTAATAGTGCACCCGGCCCTGCATCACCACCACAGGCTCCTCTTCCACGTACCCGAACAGGAACCGCCCCTGGTGGCCCGGCACCGTAGAGATGGGAAACCCGGGAAACTCTGCATAGGGCACCGCAGCCTCCAGGGAAATCTTCTCTCCAAAGCTCCCCAAGCCGGAACCCAAAACCAGGGCGGTGTGGGGAACAAAGGAGGTTTTCTGCCGAACGGCGGCAACAATAGCCTGCAGGCGGGGATAGGATGTCATGGGAAAGCTCCTTTCAGGGATTCGCGTTGTGAGGTGGGCGGCTCTGGGCCACACCGCACAGGTTTCTGCAAAAGTTTTCGGAAAACTTTACTTCTTTCTTATCCTACCAAGTTTCGCCTCGTCTGTCAACAGCACTCCTCAATCCGCAGCAGCCGGTTGTATTTGGCCACCCGTTCCGTCCGGCAGGGGGCGCCGGTTTTGATCTGCCCCGCGTTGACCGCCACCGCCAGATCCGCAATGAAGGTGTCCTCCGTCTCCCCGGACCGATGGGACAGAATGGTGCCATATCCCTTTCTCTTGGCCAGTTCCACACAGTCCATGGTCTCCGTCAAGGTGCCGATCTGGTTGGGCTTAATGAGGATGGCGTTGGCCGCTCCCTCCTCCATGCCCTGGCGCAGGCGCTCCTGGTTGGTGACAAACAGGTCGTCTCCCACCAGCTGCACCCGGTCTCCCACCCGCCGGGTCAGCTCCGCCCAGCCGGAAAAGTCCTCCTCTCCCAGGGGGTCCTCCAGGGAGAGGATAGGATACCGCTGCAGCAGGGTTTCCCAATATTCGATCAAGTCCTCTGTGGAGAATTCCTTGCCCCGCTTCGGCAGCCGGTAGCGGTTGCCCTGGACCCACTCGCTGCCGGCGGCATCCAAGGCCAGCTGCACCTTGCCCCCGTAGCCCGCCTTTTCCACCGCTGTCAAGATGGTCTCTATGGCCTCTTCGTCGCTCTGCAGATCCGGAGCGTAACCGCCCTCGTCCCCCACCCCGGTGGACAGGCCTCGGGCCTTTAGCTGCTCCCCCAAAATGTGGTAGATTTCCGCACACCAGCGAAGCCCCTCCCGAAAATGGGGCGCCCCCACAGGGACAATCATGAACTCCTGAATGTCCACATTGTTGCCCGCATGGGCGCCCCCGTTTAAAATATTCATCATGGGCCGGGGCAGCAGGTGGGCCGCCGCCCCGCCCAAGTATCGAAACAGGGGCATCCGATAGTGGGCGGCAATGGCCCTGGCGCAGGCCATGGACACGGCCAAGGTGGCGTTGGCTCCCAGGTGGGCCTTGTTGGGGGTGCCGTCCAACTTCTGCAGCACCTGGTCGATCTCCCGCACAGTCAGGCTGTGCACTTTCTCCAAAGCCGGAGAGATCACCGACGCAATGCTCTGGGCCGCTTTCTGCACCCCTTTGCCTCCATAGCGGCGCTGGTCCCCGTCCCGCAGTTCCACGGCCTCAAACTTTCCTGTGGACGCCCCGGAAGGGCAAGAGGCCGTTCCCATGGTCCCGTCGGTGAGCACCACGGTGGCACTCACTGTGGGATTGCCTCGGGAATCCAGAATCTCACTGCCGTACACCTTTTGAATGCGTACCATATACGTTCCTCACTTTCTTCCCAGAAGGATGAATTCCCTTTTAGTATTCTGCATTGCATCCCTCTTTAAACTGTGCTACACTGGATTTATGGAAAAGTTCTCCACATCTTTTTGGAAGGAAGTTGAAACCTTATGGAATTGGAACGCATCACCCCGGAACAAGCTGGAATCCCTTCCCAGGCCGTGCTGGATTTTTTGAACCAGCTCTATGAGGAAGGCATTGAAATGCACGCCTTTATGCTCCTGCGCCATGGAAAGGTGTGCGCCGAGGGCTGCTGGAAGCCCTACAACCGGCAAACGCCCCACATCATGTTCTCCTTCAGCAAAAGCTTGACCTCCACCGCCATGGGCTTTGCCGTGCAGGAGGGACTTCTCTCCCTGGAGGACCGCCTGGTGGACCTTTTCCCGGACAAGCTTCCGGAGCATCCCAGCGAAAACCTGCAAAAGTGCCAGATACGGCACCTGCTCATGATGGGCTGCGGCCACGAGACGGAAATCCCCAACTTGGGACAGGGAGACCCGGACTGGATCGCCTCCTTCCTGCACCACCCCTTTGTGTATGAGCCGGGCACCCATTTTCTGTACAACACGGCGGGCACCAATTTGCTGGCCGCCATTCTGGCCAAAAAGACGGGGCAGACCCTCACCCAGTTTCTCAAGCCCCGGCTGTTTGCGCCTCTGGGCATGACGGACATTGCCTGTCACCCTCTGCCCGACGGCACGGAAATGGGCGGCGCCGGCATGAGCCTGACCATTGAGGACATGGCCCGCTTTGTGCAATTTGTGGCGCAGGAGGGCCGTTGGGAGGGAAAACAGCTCCTGAACCGGGAGTGGTTTGCCATGGCCACCTCCAAGCAAATTGAAAACCGGGGCGCCGGCTGGGGCGGTGACCCCGATTGGCAGGAGGGCTACGGGTTCCAGTTCTGGCGCTGCGCTCCCCAAGGCGTCTTCCGGGGGGATGGCGCTTTCGGTCAATACGGGGTGGTTTTCACCCAGCAGGACGCGGTGCTGGTGATACAATCGGCCTCCATGAAACTGCAGGCGGTGCTCACCGCTGCCTGGGACAACCTGCTGCCCGCCTTTGCCCCCCAGCCTCTGCCGGAGGATCCCCGGGCTTTTCACCGGCTGCAAAAGCGCTTGGAGCGTCTGGAGCTCAACCCCATGCTCAGCATGCGCAGCCCTGGGGCGGAGAGCTCCTTGAACGGGGCCGTGTATCTTCCCCAAGAACCCTGTCCCTCGTTTCCAGACCTGGTGGGGGGCACCGGCTATTTGGATCCGGAAGGCGGCTCTCTGCACGCCCTCTCCTTCTCCTTCCAAGGGGAAGGCGGCCAGCTGCTCCTCCAGGAGAGCCACGGCCCGTCCACCTTGGACCTAGGCCTGCAGGGCCACTTTGTCTCCAGCCAGATCCGGGGCACTCTCTTTGGGGCCAACGGCCGCTGGCGGTCCAAAAACACCCTGGAGGTGGAGGTGCGCAACACCCGTCTGGCGGGAGGAAGGCGGCTGCTGTTCCAGTTTTCCGGCCAGGAGATGCTCCTTTCCGGCGATCCCACTCTGCCGGAGGAGGGAGGCCTGTCCGGCCCGCCTATGCCCACCATCCGCTTCCGTCTGCAGCAAGGGTCCGTGGACACTAAGACCACCATGTACTGGGAGCAGTAAGCTCTTCTGTCTTTCTGGGTCCCCCTGCTTGGCAAGATAAAAAGCCGCAAGTCTAAGAACTTGCGGTTTTTTTCCATTCATCCAAAGCCGTCTTCTCAGCAGGGAAAGGGGAAGCGCAGCAGCGCTCCCCCTTTCCCGTCGAGCTGTGAGCAGACTTTTTCTCGTAGTTTCCCACCTCTGGGAGCTCTCGCCGCAGCTCTTTCTACCATGGGGCCCAACCAGTTCCAGAGCTGTCCTTTCGGCAGCGTCGCCCCGGCAGACAAAACCCTTTCGTTTTATAGAATCAAAACCACTAGTAAACTAGTGGTTTGCTCAGACCCCAGAGGGGTCAGTACT
>DSTMR04002__coassemble_1097_pt1 | contig 21314 bp, 21 predicted proteins | sample DSTMR04002__metabat2_high_PE_036 | metagenome-assembled genome bin DSTMR04002
AAAGCAGCGGCTATTTTCAGACGTTGACACTTCTGGATGCGACAAACAAATGCTGCAAAATTTATCTGTCTGGAAATATCATAGCATAAAAGTTCATATTTTCCAAGAGGTTATTATCCCTCCATCTAATTTATCGCTTCATTATGAATAGGTGGACAATAGATTCTTCTCGACCGTTTCGCGAAGAAAAATGCCACAACTTTTGATGGAATCGTAGCATTAAATGAATTACACCCCCACCCTCCCCTGCATCTCCGCGCTGACCTCCCGCTTCTTCTCGTCAAAGGCATGGGTGTAGATATCCAGTGTGGTGGATACCTGAGCATGGCCTAAAATCCCCGACACCGTGGCCACATCCGCACCGCCGGAGATCATCAGGCTGGCCGCCGTGTGCCGCAAGCTGTGGACGTTCAAGTCTAGGGGCAGGTTGTGCTTCTTCAAAATCAATTTGAACCGCCAGGTAAAGGTGCTGGGGGTCATGGGCAGGTCGGCACCATGGCGGCGGAAGACGTAGTCCTCTTGTGTCAGTGATCGCCCCTCATGCAGCTCCCGTTCCCCCTCACAGAAGGAGTGATACTCTTTCAGCAGACTTGCCATCTCCAGGGAGAAGTACACATACCGGTCTCCGGCAGCGGTCTTGGGTTCTTTTACAATGATGTTCTCTCCTGTGACTTTCACCACGTTGCGGCAGAATATGGAGGAGTTGTTGCGAAACCGCAACAACTCCCCGAGTTTGGTTTAGAGGTGTGAAACACCTCTATTTTGGCAGAAAGGCACCGCCAAAACCACCAAACATCGAAGCTGGTTCTATCCTTGCAGCACTCCCCTCGCCGCATCCCCGTGGCGATGATGAGTTTGAAATAGGTTTCGTATTTGATGCTCTCCTTCTCCAGCGCGGCGATCAATTTCCGTGTTGTCTTTTCATCAGCAACATTGCGTTTCTGTTTCTTTTTCCCGGCGTATTTATAGGTGCGCCAGGCAGGATTTTGCGGCAAAAAACCGCCCTCCATGGCATCGGAGAGGATTCCACACAGGCAGGCGTGGACTCCTTCTACGGTGCTCTCGGAGAGCGGTTTTCCCGTCACAGAGTTTTTTGTTTTCTAAAGTTACGGCATGTACTTACGCTCGAAAACTGGCCTCATACAGCTGGGCGTACACGCCCCCCTGTGCCAGCAAGCTCTCGTGGGTGCCCTCTTCGCAGATGCCGGTGTCGTTCAGCACCAAAATGCGCCCCGCGCCCCGGATGGTGGAAAGCCGGTGGGCAATGACCAGGGTGGTGCGGTGCCGGGCCAGGTCCTCCAAAGAGCGCTGCACCACTTGCTCGCTCTGGGAATCCAAGGCGCTGGTGGCCTCGTCCAGAATCAAAATGGGCGGATCCTTCAAAAAGGCCCGGGCGATGGACAGCCGCTGCTGCTGGCCGCCGGAAAGCTTGACTCCCCGGGGGCCGATGTCCGTGTCGTAGCCCTGGGGCAGTTTTTCAATAAATTCCTCCGCTCCGGCCTTTTGAGCGGCGGCGCGGATCTCCTCCAGGGAAGCCCCCGGTTTGCCGTAGGCGATGTTCTCCGCCACGGAGCCGGTGAACAGCTCCACGTCCTGCTGGACCACGCCCACGTTTTCCCGCAGGGAGTGGAGGGTGACGCTTTTCACAGGGATACCGTCCAGGGAAATCTCCCCGGATTCCACGTCGTAAAACCGGGGAATCAGGGAGCACAGGGTGGTTTTGCCTGCGCCGGAGGCTCCCACCAAAGCCACGTACTCGCCGGCTTGAATGGTCAGGTTCAGATCCCGGAACACGTCGTCCCCTTCCCCGTAGCGAAAGCCCACGTGGGAGAAGCGGATCTCCCCCTTTACCCGGGGCAGTTCCCGGGCGCCTGGGGCGTCGGTGATCTCCGGTTTTGTCTCCAAAATCTCCATGAAGCGGCGGAATCCCGTGCGCCCCTCCTGAATGAGCCGGGAGGTGTTCACCAAGCTCTGGATAGGCTGGGTAAAATAGCTGACATACAACAAGAACACCACCAGGTTGGAGAGAGAAAACCCGCCGTTTACCATGGCCAGCCCGCCAAAGACCACCACGGCAATGGGCAGCAGGCTGGAAAAGGCGTTCATACCGCCCCAGCACAGGGCCTCGCCCCGGTAGCTTTTTTTGCGGCTGTCCAGAAATTTCTCATTCTGCCGGTCAAACTTCTGGGCCTCCACCCCTTCGTTGCCGAAGGACTGCACCATGCGGATGGCGGAGAGGGAGTCCTCTGCCTGGGCGTTGACTTCCCCCATATCCTCCCGGCCCTGGGCCAGGGCGGCGGCCATCTTCTTGTTGAAGTACAGGGTGTAGGCCAGCATAAAGGGGAGAAAGCACAGGATCACCAAGGTCATTTGCCAGTGGATGTTCCACAGAATCACCGAAGCTCCCACAAATTTGATGGCGTTTACCAGCACGTCTTCGGGCACATGGTGGAAAAACTCCGCCAGGGACAGGGAGTCGTTGGTGATGCGGCTCATTAAATCCCCCACCGGGTGCTCGTCGTAGTAGGAAAAAGACAGCTTTTCGCAGTGGCGGAAGAGCTGGGCCCGCATATCCCGCTCCATGCGGGCGCCCATGGCATGGCCCTGGTAGTCCATAAAGTAGCTGCACCAGGCCTGCACCAGCACCAGTACCAACAGCAGGCCCCCGGTCTTTAGAATCCGTTCCGGCGCGGCGGACAGGTCCCCGGAGAGGATGTTGTCGGTGATGTACCCGGCGCCCAAGGGGAGAATGAGCCCAATGGCCGCTGCGATCAGGGAGCAGAGCAGGTCGGCGAAAAAGATGCCCTTATAGGGCTTGTAAAAGGAGAGCAGTTTTTTCAGATTGGCGTTCAAAAGAAGTTCCTCCTCGTTTCAGGGGAGGGAGGCCTTTAGCAGGCAGCTTCCCTCCCAGTTGCAAAATAGGTTCGAGAAGCAGTGATTTTTTTCATAGAATACCCATCCTTTCTTACAGTCCCGTTTTCCGGGCAAAATCCTTCCTCACTTTACCACATCCGCAAGCCCTTGGCAAGGACCGTTTTGAAAAACCGGAGACAGACAAAAGCCCTGGGGAAAACTCCCCAGGGCATGCCCACTCCCCTTGAAAAAAACCGGCGCCTTCTTTACACGGCCTTTCCGTGGCGTTTTTCCAGCTCCAGCAGGAACTGCTTGGCTTCCAGTCCGCCGCCGTAGCCGGTGAGGGAGCCGTCCGCGCCCACCACCCGATGGCAGGGCACCAGGATAGACAGGGGGTTCCGGTGGTTGGCCATGCCCACCGCCCGGCAGGCTTTGGGCTTGCCGATGGCCCGGGCAATCTCCCCGTAGGTCCTGGTTTCCCCGTAAGGGATTCCCTCCAAGGCATGCCACACCTGGCGCTGGAATTCCGTCCCCCGAGGGGCCAGGGGCAGAGAGAACTCCCGGCGGCAGCCGGCAAAATACTCTTGCAGCTGCCGGGCGGCCTCCTCCAACAGGGGGGAAGTCCCCTTTTCCCCCAAAAGGCAGCGGGTTCCAAAGTACAGCCCGGTCAAAGCGCCGTTTTCCTCCACCAAAGTCAGCTCCCCCACCGGGGAGGGGAGCGCCAGCCACTGTGCCATAGGTAAGTCCTCCTTTGCTGCTGTTTGTACTAATAAAAGTATAGCAAAAACCGGGAGAAACGCAAGCAAAATGTAGGCGCCCCCGGGGCACTTGCGTCCGGCCCCCGGGGGCTTTATAATGGAGAAAACACATACAGGAGGCGCTCCATGTTTTTCGCGGATCTGCACATTCACTCTCGGTACTCCCGGGCCACCAGCCGGGAGTGCGACCTGCCCCACTTGGACCTGTGGGCAAGAAAGAAGGGGATTTCCCTGGTGGGCACAGGGGACCTTACCCACCCCGCTTGGCGGGAGGAGCTGCGCGAACAGCTTCTCCCGGCGGAGGAGGGGCTCTACCGCCTGAAGGAGGAGTGCCGCCTGCCCTGGGACAGTGCCGGGCCCCAGGGCCAGCCCCGGTTTTTGCTCACCGGGGAGATTAGCTGCATCTACAAACAGGCGGGGAAAACCAGAAAAATCCACACCTTGCTGCTGCTTCCCAGCCTGGAGGCGGCGGACCGCTTTTCCCGCCGGCTGGAGCAGGTGGGCAACCTGCAGGGGGATGGACGGCCTATTTTAGGGCTCTCTGCCCGGGATTTGCTGGAGCTGCTTTTGGACAGCTGTCCCCAGGCGGTGATGATTCCCGCCCACATTTGGACGCCCCATTTTTCCCTGCTGGGGGCTTTTTCCGGGTTTGACTCTGTGGAGGCGTGTTTTGGGGACTTGGCGCCCCATATCCGCGCCTTGGAGACCGGGCTCTCTTCCGACCCGCCCATGAACCGGCTGGTTTCCAAACTGGACCGGTTTCAGCTGGTCTCCCACTCGGACGCCCACTCCCCTCAAAAGCTGGGCCGGGAGGCGGACATCTTCGAAGGGGAGCTTTCTTTTCCCGCAGTGCGGACCGCCTTGGAGACCGGGCGGGGCCTGCTGGGCACGGTGGAGTTTTTTCCGGAGGAGGGGAAATATCACCTGGACGGGCACAGAATGTGCGGGGGGCTTCTATCCCCGGAGGAGACGCGCCGCCTGGGCGGGCGCTGCCCCCGGTGCGGCAGGCCCCTGACCATTGGCGTGCAGCACCGGGTGGAGGACTTGGCCGACCGGAGCCGGCCGGCCCCGGTCCTGCCCTTTCAGCGGCTGCTTCCCCTGCCGGAGCTGCTGGCGGCATGCCTGGGCCGGGGAGAGAAGACCAAAACGGTGCAAACCCTGTACGAACAGCTGCTTGCCGCTCTGGGGCCGGAGCTGCCTCTGCTGGTACAGGCCCCGCTGGACAGGGTGGCGGAGCTGGCGGGTGAGCCGGTGGCCCAGGTCCTTTCCCTGCTGCGGCAGGGGCAGGTTTCCTGGGATCCGGGCTACGACGGGGTGTACGGCACGCTCCGGCTGCCCGGAACAAAAAGGAAGGGGCCACCGTTGCCGATGGCCCCTTCCCGAAAAGAGGAAGAATGAAGCTGCATGAAATTCTGGCGCTGGCTGCCTTGCTCAAGGGCCTTGCCCGCTTGCCATGGTCTAAGAATACCCTGTATCTATGTCCGGAACATGAACAGGGAGAAAACAGTTTTTGAAAACTGAGCTTTTGCTTGCCCCAGCCCGCCGTTTCTCTGGAACTTTAGGCCAGCAGGTCCTGTTCCTGGGGGTGCTTGGCAAACCATTGGGCCGCGTACCAGCAGCTGGTTTTGGTTTTCCGCCCTTGGGCCCGCAGCTCCTGTGCGGCGGCTTGGAGCAGCTGGTTGGCCACCCCCTGTCCCCGCAGGCTTTCGTCTACAAAGGTGTGGTTAATGTCCGCTATGCCGTCGGGCCCGGTGGGGAAGGTGACCTCCGCCAGCAGCTCCCCGTCTGTTCCCAGGGCGAAAATGCGCCCCTCCTGTTTTTGAAAGTCCATCAGAATCCTCCTGTTTCAAATTTTTGCATGGGGTGAACTCTTTGCCCCGCCCGGGGGCTTGCGGCCGGCCGGCAGGAGCGGTACAATAGAGAGGCAAAGTTTACGAAAGGATGGGTGCACTCCCTATGAAATGGATGATCGCTTCGGATATACACGGATCGGCCCTGTACTGCGACCGTATGCTGGACGCCTTCCGCCGGGAAGGGGCCGGCAGGCTCCTTCTGCTGGGGGACCTTTTGTACCACGGCCCCCGCAACGACCTGCCGGAGGGCTATGCCCCCAAGGTGGTGATTTCTCAGCTCAGCAGCGTGGCGGACCGGGTGTTCTGTGTGCGGGGCAACTGCGAGGCAGAGGTGGACCAAATGGTGCTGCCCTTCCCGGTGCTGGCGGACTACTGCCTGCTGGAGCAGGGAAGCCACTTGGTCTTCGCCACCCACGGCCACCGCTATAACCTGGAGAACCCGCCCCAGCTGCAGCCGGGGGACGTGCTTCTCCACGGCCACACCCACGTGCCGGCCAAGGTTCACACGGAGACGTTTTGGTACCTGAACCCGGGCAGCGTCTCTCTGCCCAAGGAGAACAGCCCCCACAGCTACATGACCGTGGAAGACGGCATCTTCGTGTGGAAGAATTTGGAAGGCGTGGAGTACGACCGCTTGACCTTGTAAAGAGCTGCAGAAGAACCCCGGCCCCTGCCGACAAAAAGCAGGGCCGGGGTTTCTTGCGAAACGGTGTGTGCCGAAGGGGGACAGGCCGGGCTGTCCTGCTTCAAAGTTTGGAGTAGCCGTAGCCGTTGACCAAAGCGTCCAGGCGCTCCTTCTTTTTGCACAGGGGGCACTCGTGGCTGGCGTAGGTCTCATAGCCAGGCACGTCCGAAGGGGTGAAAATGGACTGCACATCCACGCCGTTCACCTGCTGTTGCGCGCTGAAAATGGAGCACACGCCTGCGGTGGTGCCGCCGTAATATTGGACGCATTCCATGGCCTTGCGCACGCTGATGCCCGTGGTGACAGAAGCGGTCAAAATCAGCACGTGCTTCTCCCGAATCATGGGCTGCAGGTTGTCGCGGAACAGCAGCTGGCTGGTGGCGTCGTATTCCGGGGTGATAATATAGATGGTCTGATGGGCGTTGATGGATACAAACCCTGCCCGGCTCAGTTGCTGGGACAGATAGGCGCCGATGATCTGGGTGCCGTCCAAGCAGAGGATGGTGTCTACAATGGTGCTGTGCACATAGTGCTGCACCAGGGCCTGGGCTGCCAGCTCCGCCTCGCTCTGGCGGGTTTTCAGGGTGGTCATGTCCAAATAGCAGTTGATGTGGGAATGGTTGGTGGCGAAATGGCCGTGGATCAACTTCAGAGGAACGTTATAGCTTTTGGACAGGATCTTAATCACGCGGGTTTCCATACATTCTAACCTCCCTGCCGCTGCTCTCCTTGCTGAAGGAGGAAGCGGTATTTTTATTGATTATAACAAAGAGAACCGGAAAAAACAAGATGGAGAAGCTTTGTTTTTATTATTTTCTTCCAATATTTTTGCAAAACAACCAGAAAAAGCAGAGAGAAAGACGAATGGCCTTCTTGACGAAGGGGATTTTCCTGTGGTATGCTATTATTGTAATAAAGTACCTGTTTTGGCAAAGAAAAGGAGGGTGACGTATGGGTAAACTGAAAATCCGTGTGGCGCTTGGCGTGGCATTGGGCGCAGCTTTGCTGGTGCTTGCCGGGCTGATGGACAGTCTGTGGGACATGGGCGACTTTGAGAATTTGATCTTTTTCTTAGGAATCGCCGCCTTGGCCCTGGGGCTGCTGGTGTTTTTTGGCAGCCGGAAACGGGTGTGGAGCGGCGTGGCAGGACATCCGGAAAACGTCACCGCCCAAACGGCCTTTGCCATGCAGGTGGCCTTTGAAGAGGAGCGCATGCTGGCCAAAGCGGGCCGGCGGGCAGCCGGCTATGTGAACACCGGGGCGCTGCCTTTTCTCCTGGCAGCGGTTGTGTGTTTTGCGGGCTTCGGCGTGAGCCTGCTGTTGTAAAGACGTGGGAAAGTTCCCTGTAAGAAAGCGGCTGCTGTAGGCCGCAAGCAAAAAAGGGGCTGTTGCGCACGGGGCAACAGCCCCGTTCCTGTGCAAGCTTTCGTTCCCTGCAGCCGGCGGGGTCCTGGTCAAAATCTGTGAGAGGCGGTGGCTTTTTTGTACAATCCTCAACTGGAAACGTTTCTCTGCGTGGCAGAGGCGGGAAGTTTCAACAAGGCGGCGGAACGCCTGTATATCTCCCCGCCTGCTGTCATCAAGCAGATCAACCTGCTGGAGGAGAGTTTGGACTTGCAGCTTTTTGTGCGCACCCACCGGGGCCTGCAGCTGACCGAGGCGGGCAAATCCCTGCAGCAGGACGCCAGATACGTGATCCAGTACTGCAAGGACTCGGTGACCCGGGCGCGCAACGCCATGCAGGAGAGCACCGACGTCATCCGCATTGGCACCTCCCCCATGACCCCGGCCCAGGTGCTGGTGGAGCTTTGGCCCCAGCTGCAGCAGGACTGCCCCACCACCAAGTTCCAATTGGTTCCCTTTGACAACACCTTGGAAAACGCCCGGGAGATCTTGGCCAACCTGGGACAGAACATCGACGTGGTGGCAGGCGTGTTTGATGAGACCATGTTGAACCTGCGCAAGTGCGACGGGCTGGAGATCTCCCGGGAGCCCATCTGCTGCGCCGTGTCCATCCATCACCCCCTGGCCCGCAAGGACAAGCTCACAGTGCAGGACCTGTATGGGGAAAAGCTGATGCTGATGCACCGGGAGTGGAGCCACTACGTGGACATGCTCCGGGACGACCTGTGGAAAAACCATCCCCAAATTCAAATTGTGGACTTCGATTTTTACGATGTATCCGTGTTCAACCAGTGCGAAAACAACAGCTGTGTGCTGATGGCCGTGGAAAAGTGGCGGTACGTGCACCCTCTGCTGAAAATCCTTCCCGTGGAGTGGAGCTATACCATCCCCTACGGGTTGCTTCACTCCCGCACGCCCTCCCCGGCGGTGCAAAGGTTTTTACGGGCGGTGGGCAAAGTCGCCAAGCAGCGGGTGGGCGGCCTATAAATCCCCCGGGAAAATAGTAGAAGTATCCCCCGGCGAAGACGGGGGTTTTTCATCCACGGGCATAGCCCTGTGAGACGCGCCCCGTCCTGTTGGCGCAAATACGAGAGGGTATGGGCGATTCTGTGTGTGTTCGGCTTTCCTTGACAGCACCCATTGGGAGGTTCTCCCTCTGTTGTCTCTTGCAGCTGCCAGGCCGTACAGCCATCTGCCAACAAAAAGTTTTTCCTCATGGGAAGTAGCCGTCTTTGAAACCACGGGCCTGGCGCGTGGTTTTCCCCATACAAGAAAAGGGCCGCTGAACAGCGGCCCTTTTTTGTCTGTGCGGGGGAGGCCTAAGGGGAAAGGCCCTGGCTTTTCCTGTCAGTGCTGGATGGGTTCGTCGCTCTCCTCCCCCAGGGAGAAGGGCTTTGTCACGGTTTCCAACAGGGCCAGCAGATCCCGGTCGAAGTTTTCCCGCAGGGAGCAGGTCCGGTCGAAGACCATCACTTCCTCCTTGCCGGGGGTGCAGGGGGGCCAGGCCGGCAGAGCGGGATGGCTGGGGTTCCCCTGGCGGGCAAAGGCGATCCAGGCGCCGAACACACGCTCTTCCAGCAGGTCGGTGACCCCGGGCTCGTTGCACACAGGGATTTTGTCCGTGTTGTGGAACACAAAGGGAATCTCCGAGCAGTGCCAGGCGGGCTTGCCTCCGTCGTAGGGGAATTCGTAGGCGAACACGTAGGAGAAGGTGGGGCTTTCCGGGCAGGCGGCCTTTTTCTCAATAAAGTCCCGGGTGGGGGACCGGAACAGGCAGTCCACCACCAGCAGGTCGCACAGGTCCTTCTCCGGCCAGGCCTGCCGGAACAGAGGAATCAACTGGTCGGCGGTTTCCCCGTACTTTTCTCGGACCAGGGCCTCCTTTTGCTCCGGGGACAGCTGGTATTTGTCGGTGATGCCCGGAGCGAAGGCGAACTCCCCGAACACGGTGCCTGCCAGCACCGGGATGGTCTTGGCGTGTTCCGTAAAGCCCACCACCCGGGGATCCCCCCGGTAGAAATCGTTGGGGGCAGGGTTGCAGCCCACATAGGCGCCTGCCTTCTCCAAGGCTGGGGCCACGGCGTTGTAGGCCTCCGCCAGCTGGGCGTAGGGCAGGGTTTCCAGCTGGGCCACGTCCTGTTCCTCCAGGCCCAGATAGCGGAGCATAGCCCCCACAATCTTGCGGCCGTCGGCAGGCTGGTCAAAGCCGTAGCCGTTGATCAATCCGCTTTGGACGATGCCTTTTTGGAACAGCCCGTCCGCAGCGGGGGTCTGCATCAGGGTCCAAACCTTCATGCCGCCCCCGGACTGGCCGAACAGGGTGACGTTTTCCGGGTCTCCTCCAAATTGGGCGATGTTTTCCTGGATCCATTCCAAAGCGGCTACCAGGTCCGCGTTGCCTGCGTTGCAGGAGTTTTTGTACTTCTCCCCAAAGGGCTCCAGGTCCAGGTAGCCCAAAATGTTCAGCCGGTGGTTGACGGAGACCACCACCACATCTCCCAGGCGGCTCATGGCCTCCCCGTCATAGGCCTGCTGCTCAATGGCGGAGCCTGCGGTGAAGCCGCCTCCGTGCAGCCACACCAGCACGGGCTTTTTGGCCTGGGGGTCCAGGCTTTGGGTCCAGATATTCAGGTTCTGGCAGTGCTCGTCCATGGGCCAGTACCGGTGGGGCACCAGCACCTCTCCGTTGGGAGTCTCCTGGTGGAGCAAGGGGCACACAAATCCATAGGACAGGGCGTCCCGAATGCCCTCCCAAGGCTCCACGGGACGGGGCGCCTGAAACCGGTCGGCCTCTGCGTAGTGGACTCCCTGAAACACAAAGGTGGTGTCCCACTGAAAGCCCCGAAGCTTGCCTGCTTTTGTCTCCGCCACCGGGAAGGTGGGCGTGCACACAAATTTTTTTGCCATGTTCCAAAACACATCCTTTCTTAAAACTAGGGGAAACAGCGCTTACTTGGGGGCCTGTTCTGGGCCGGCTGCTTCCGTTTTTTTCTGCATGAGGGAAATTTTCCAATCGATTTTCTGCAGGTGTTTCTGCAGGGTGGCGATTTCCTCCAGCACCCGCTCCCGGTGCTGCCGGAAGATCCGCAGCCGCTCTTCCTGGGTTTCCTCCCCCTGGGCCGCCAGCTTAAAGTACCGCCGGATGTCCTTTAAAGGCATGCCGGTGCTCTTTAAGCACATGGCGATTTCCAGCTGCCCCAGGGTTTCTTCGGTGTATACCCGAATGCCGTTTGCAGTGCGCTCCGGATGGAGGATGCCCTCCTTCTCATAGTAGCGCAGGGTGTGGGGTTCCACGCCAAACTGCTGGGCCACCTGGGAGATACTCATGGGTTTCACAGCAAGCCTCCTCCCTTCTTTTTAAACTATACTTTAAGTTTAAGCGCGCGAGAACAGCCTGTCAACTTCTTTTTGGGGAAAGGGAGGAGTGATCCCCTGTGTATTTGTATTTTTATACAAATCCTGCTGCATATTTCTTCCGTTATTTCCCGGATTTACCCCTTGAAAATGGGAAAATACGTTGTATAATATGTATATTCCACCAAGAAGGAAAACCAAAAGGTATGAAGGAGAGAATGAACCATGAAAAAAATTGCCACACTTCTGGCGGCCGTTCTGGTGATGACCGTCGCTTTTGCTGGCTGCAGCAGCACGGAGACCGGTTCTTCCAGCACCGGCACGTCTTCCACTTCCAGTGAATCTTCCGTTTCCAGCGAGGCAACCGCTTCCCAGGAAAGCTCCTCCGAGAGTGAAGCCTCTGCCGCCGAGACCGGCGACTACGGCGAGTTCACCACCATTGAAGAGGGCAAGCTGATCATGTCTACCAACGCCCAGTTCCCCCCCTATGAGATGGTGGCCGACGGCGAAGGTTTTAACGGCACGGGCTTCGAGGGTATCGACGTGGAGATCGCTGCCGCCATTGCCGAAAAGCTGGGCCTGGAGCTCCAGATCGACGACATGGAGTTTGACTCCGCCTTGATGGCTGTGCAGAACAACACCGCCGACGTGATGCTGGCAGGCCTGTCCTACAGTGAAGAGCGGGACGAGGTGGTGGACTTCACCACCAGCTACGCCACCGGCGTACAGGTGGTCATTGTGAAGGAAGGCTCCGACGTGACCATGGACAACCTGGGTGAGAAGATGATCGGCACCCAGCGCGGCACCACCGGGTACATCTACGCCTCCGACACCCCGGAAAACGGCGGCTACGGCGAGGACCATGTGCTGGCCTATGACAACGGCGCCACCGCTGTCCAGGCTTTGATGAACGACCAGATCGACGCGGTCATCATCGACGAAGCTCCCGCCGACGAGTTTGTGGCGGCCAACGAGGGCCTGACCATTCTGCCTGGCAACTGGGTGGAAGAGGACTACTGCGCCGCTGTGGACGAGGGCAACACGGAACTGCTGAACGCCATTGACACCGCTCTCCAAGAGCTGATCCAAGACGGCACTGTGGAAGAGATTATCAGTAAGTATATCACGGCTGAATAAGTTTTTGAGATTTGGGAAAGAGGAGCGGCCCGGAGCCGCTCTTTTTCCTCTGTGTACGTATGATACGAGAGGAGTGGGCAGATGAATTTTACCCAGTTGTACGAGCAATTTTCCGCTTTGGAGGACCCCGGCTTCTGGCAAAGCGCGTACATGAATTTTTACCGGGCTTGGTTTGAGGGAGACCGTTGGCAGCAGTATTTTGAAGGCCTTGGGGTCACCATTCTGGTGACGGTGATCGCCCTGCTCATCGGCGTGGTGCTGGGGGTGCTGGTGGCGGTGATCCGCACTGGCCACGACCAGCAGCGCAAAGGCCACCACAACCCGGCTTTGGCTGTGCTGAACGTGATCTGCAAGGTCTACGTCACCGTGATCCGCGGCACGCCTATGATGGTGCAGCTGTTGATTATGGGGTTTGTCATTTTTAAGAGCAGCCGCAACCATACCATGGTGGGTGCTTTGGCGCTGGGTATCAACTCGGGGGCCTATGTGGCGGAGATCATCCGGGGCGGCCTGATGAGTTTGGATCCCGGCCAGGCCGAGGCGGGCCGTTCCCTGGGGCTGGGGTATCTCACCACCATGCGGTGCATTGTGGTGCCCCAGGCCTTCAAGGCGATTCTGCCCTCTCTGGGCAACGAGTTTATCACCCTGCTGAAGGACACTTCTCTCATCTCTGTGGTGGCTGGTACGGAAATCGTCTACTTTGCCCAGGCCATTGTGGCCCGCACGTACGAGCCCATGTACCCCTACCTGATCACCGCGGTGATGTATTTGATCCTGGTGCTGCTCTTCTCCGGGCTCCAGGGCATTTTGGAAAGGAGGCTGCGCGCCAGTGATCGACGTTAAAGGCTTGACCAAAACTTACGGGGACCACCAGGTGCTCAAGGGCATCAACGAGCACATTCACAAAGGGGAAAAGGTGGCTGTCATCGGCCCCTCCGGCTCTGGCAAGTCCACGTTTCTCCGGTGCCTGAATCTGCTGGAGGAGCCCACCTCCGGCACCATCACCTTTGAAGGGGTGGACATCACCGATCCCAAAAACGACATCAACAAGCTCCGCGCCCGGATGGGCATGGTGTTCCAGCAGTTCAACCTGTTCCCCCACATGACGGTGAAGCAGAACATCACCCTGGCCCCTGTGAAGCTGAAGCTGATGACCAAGGCCCAGGCCGACAAAAAGGCCCTAGAGCTGCTGGAGCGGGTGGGCCTGCCGGACAAGGCCAACGCCTACCCCAAGCAGCTTTCCGGCGGCCAGCAGCAGCGCATCGCCATTGCCCGGGCCTTGGCCATGAACCCGGACGTGATGCTCTTTGACGAGCCCACCTCTGCCCTGGACCCGGAAATGGTGGGCGAGGTGCTGGAGATTATGAAGGAGCTGGCCGACGAGGGCATGACCATGGTGGTGGTCACCCACGAGATGGGCTTTGCCCGCAGCGTGGCCACTCGGGTGCTGTTTATGGACGAAGGCGTCATCGCCGAGCAAAACGAGCCGGAGGCCTTCTTCACCAATCCTCAGAACCCCCGCCTGCGGGAGTTTCTCTCCAAAGTGCTGTAAATACACCCAAAGAGCAATTCTTTGGGACGTCCAAAAGGGCTGCCTTGGAAGGCAGCCCTTTTCCATTTCCCCAGCGGGGGGAATCTATACAGCCCCAAGGGGCTTTCTTTTCAGGGGAAGCCGGGTTACGGCGCGGTGAATTCCTGCGAGGTGATCACATTTCCCTGGCTGTCTGTATAGGTGACCACCACAATGGGGTCGGTCACTGCCACAAACTCCTGCAAGGAGGAGGCGATCATCTCAAAGGTGGAGGCCTGGGTTTCCAAGGCGGCGTCCAGGGACTCTGCCAGCCCGCTGGTGTCTGTGCCCTCCGGGAAGGCGAAGGTGTAAATCAAACGGTTGCCGTCTGCGGAAACAGTGACGCCCAGCTCGTCGGTGCTCATGGCATCCAGCTGGCTTTTCACTTCCTCCGAGTTGATGTACTCCTCAATGGAGGCAAACATGGCCGTATCGGAGGCCGCTTCGCTGGACTCCCCAGCGCTGGAGGAGGGCTCCTCCGCCTCCGCCACCGAGGAGTCGGCGGCAGAAGGCTCCGTTGCCTCTTGGGAGGCGGAGCTTTCCGAAAGGCTGGTGCCGGAGGAGGTGGTGGAAGTTTCGTCCCCGCCAGAGCAGGCTGCCAAAGAGCACAGGCAGCAAATGGCCAAGAGAATCCCTAAAATTGTCCGAATATTCTTTTTCATTTCCATCTTCCTTTCACGAAATAAGTGGAAAATATGTGTTACTGGTAGTATAGAGAAAGGCATGCCGTTTGTCAAGGGGAACCTTGCGTCTGGGGAGGAGCCGGTCTATAATAAAAAGAAAAGGCCGGGGCTGCCCGGCGGAAAGGAAATGTGCATGAATCGGGAACAGTTTTTCACAGCGCGCAGGCTGCCCCACGGGGTTACGGAGATCACAGATCTTTCCGGAGTGCACTGCTTTTTGGTGGAGGGGCAGGAGAAAGCCCTCCTGGTGGACACCATGACGGGCCTGCGAGGGCTGCGGGACTTTGTGGCAGGCCTGACAGACCTGCCGGTGGAGGTGGTGCTGACCCACGGCCACATGGACCACGCAGGGGGCGTGTATGAGTTTGGCCGCTGCCGGATGCATCCCGCAGACCGGGACCAGGTGCAGGGAGAGACCTTGCCCGCCCGTTTGGGCTATGTGCAGGGGCAGCTGCAGCTGGCCGGCGCCGGGGAGTTCCCGGAGGAAGGGGACTTTGTGCCGGACGGGCCGGTGGAGATTTTGCCGCTGCAGGCAGGGGACCGCCTGGACCTGGGCGGCCGTTGGCTGGAGGTGATCGAGGTGCCGGGCCACACCCGGGGCTCCCTGTGTTTTCTGGATTCTCTGGAAGGGGATTTCTTCGCAGGGGACGCCTGCAATAACAACACGCTGCTGGTGATGGACCACTCCGCCACCATCGGGGAGTACCTGGCCGCCTTGGAAAAGCTGCGGGAGCGCCTGCCGGAGATCGGGCATTTCTACCTGTTCCACGGCCCCACCCCGGTGGACAAGTCCTGCGTGGAGGACAACATCCAGTGCTGCCGGGAGATTCTCCAGGGGACGGACGACCGGGTGCCGGTGGAGTTTTTGGGGCGCACCGGCTATTTGGCCAAGGAAAGGGTGCCTGGGTCGATTCACCGGAAAGACGGAAAGTTTGGGAATATTATGTATACTCCCGAGAAGGTCCGCTGAGGGGAGACAGGAAAGGGACGGCTGCAGAGGGCGGCCGTCCCTTTGTTTGCCGGGGGCTGTTTAGGAATCTTTCCCCCCAGTCCCCTCCTCTTTTGGAAAGTTCTGTGACATTTTCATCAATTTCCGCAAATGAGGGTTTGGGGCTTTGCAACGGCAAAGTTTGGTAGTATAATGTCCATGATTTTTTGCCGGGCAGCTGTGTCTTCTTCCCCCAAGCCGGCGGGGCATTTCCCTGGCTGCGCGGCCCTTTTCCGGAGAGCCGGGACTCCCGGCGTCTGGCAAGAGAACGACGGTTGTTTTTGTGTTTTAGATTTCAGGTAAAGGTGGAAAAACAGAATGAACATCACAGCGAAACGTGTGGAAGTGATCTGCCGCCAGCTGCGGGAAGCGTCTCAGGGGACGCCCCGCCCTTTGACCCAATGGCTGAAAAAGGACGGGCTGTTCTTCCGGCCGGAAGAGGCGGAGGCTGCGGCGGCCCCTTGGGAGGAATTTGACAGTGAAACCAGGCACTGGTACGGCCCGGATAAGCACTATTGGTTCCGCACCAGCTTCACCATGCCCCAGGAGCTGGCGGGCAAGCCGGTGCGGCTTTGGCTTTCCACCCAGCTGGAAAGCGGGGACGACGGACGCAACCCCCAATTTTTGCTCTTTGTAAACGGCCGCGTCACCCAGGGGCTGGACATCAACCACCGGGACGTGCTCCTGACCGAACACGCCAAGCCCGGCGAGGTGTACCAGCTGGATCTGCAGGCGTACACCGGCGTGCTGTACCAAGAATTCCGGCTGTTCGGTTCCCTGGTGGAGGTGGACCGGGAAGTGGAAGGGCTGTACTACGACCTGCAGGTGCCCCTGTGGGCGTTCCCCCGCATGGAGGAGATGAAGCTGCCCACCTATCCTGTGGAGAAGGTGCTCAACGACGCCATCAACCTGGTGGACCTGCGCCGGGTGCCCAGCCGCGCCTTTTCCGACTCGGTGCACCAGGCCCGGCTCTATCTGAAAAAAGCCCTCTACGAGGACCTGGCAGGGAGCAACGAAGCCATTGCCACCTGCATCGGCCACACCCACATTGACGTGGCCTGGCTGTGGACCGTGGCCCAAACTCGGGAGAAGACCGCCCGCAGCTTTTCCACGGTGCTCAAGCTCATGGAGGAATACCCCCAGTACAAATTTATGTCCAGCCAGCCCCAGCTGTATGTGTTCCTCAAGGAGCGCTATCCGGAGGTGTATGCCCAGCTCAAGCGCCGGGTGGAGGAGGGCCGCTGGGAGCCCGAGGGCGGCATGTGGCTGGAGGCCGACTGCAACCTGACCTCCGGAGAGTCCCTGGTGCGCCAGTTCCTGTATGGCAAGCGGTTTTTCCAGGAGGAGTTCGGGGTGGACAGCAAAATCCTCTGGCTGCCCGACGTGTTCGGCTATTCCGGCGCCCTGCCCCAGATCATGAAAAAGTGCGGTGTGAACTACTTTATGACCACCAAGCTCTCCTGGAACCAGGTCAACGAGATCCCCGCCGACACCCTGCGGTGGCGGGGCATTGACGGCACGGAGGTGCTGGCCCACTTCATCACCACCTTGGGCATTGGCCAGCCGGTGGAGAACTTCTTCACCACCTACAACGGCATGCTCCATCCGGATGCGGTCCTGGGCAGCTGGGAGCGGTACCAGAACAAGGACCTGAACCGGGATGTGCTGATCGCCTATGGATACGGAGACGGAGGCGGCGGTCCCACCCGGGAGATGCTGGAAACCCACCTGCGCATGGAAAAGGGCCTGCAGGGCCTGCCCCGCACCCGCCAGGCCTTCGCGGGCCAGTATTTCCGGGAGCTGGAAGACCGGGTGTGGGACGATCCCCGGCTGCCTGTGTGGGAAGGGGAGTTCTACTTCGAATACCACCGGGGCACCTACACCTCTATGGCCCGGAACAAGCGGTCCAACCGGAAGAGCGAGTTCCTGCTCATGGACTTGGAGCTGTTTTCCGTACTGGCCGGGGAGAAGGTCTCCTATCCCCGGGAAGAGCTGGAGCGCCTGTGGAAGCTGGTGCTGCTCAACCAGTTCCACGACACCCTGCCCGGCTCCGCCATTAGAGAGGTCTATGAGGACACCAAGCGGGAGTACGCCCAGCTCCAGGAGGAGGGGGAGTCCCTGCTCGGCTGCCGGGCCCAAAGCTTGGTGCAGGAGGCGCCTGGAACGGTCACTCTCTTTAACACCACCGGTTTTGCCCGGGACGACGTGGTCTGCCTGGGCGCGTTTTCCGGCGGCGCCCTGGAGGACGGGGAAGGGCGCCGGTTCCCGGTGCAGCAGACCAAGGAGGGCGCCGTGGCCTTTGTGACCGGCCTGCCCGCCAAGGGGTGGAAAACCTTCCGGGCGACGGAGGCCGGGGAGACGGCTTCCCCCTTCACCTGGGAGGAAAACCGGCTGGAGACGCCTTTCTACACGGTGGAGCTGGCGGAAGACGGCACCTTTGCCCGCCTGTACGACAAGGAGTTTGCCCGGGAGGTGCTGCAGGAGGGCACCTGCGGCAACGCCCTGGTGGCCTTTGAAGACAAGCCCATGCACTACGACAACTGGGATGTGGACGCCTACTACCGGGAGAAGTCCTGGGCTCTGGAGGACGTGTCCTCCCTGCGCTGGACCGAGCGGGGCCCGGTGCGGGCAACGTTGGAGATCCAGCGGCGCTACGGGGATTCCTTCCTGCGGCAGAAGGTCCGCTTCTACGCGGACAGCCGGCGCATTGACTTTGAAACCTACGTGGACTGGCACGAGGATCAGCAGCTGCTCAAGGTGCTGTTCCCCTTGGAAATCCACACGGATGAGGCCTCCTTCGACATTCAGTTTGGCAACGTAAAGCGGAAGGTCCACCGGAACACCAGCTGGGAGAAAGCCCGCTTCGAAAGCTGCGGCCAGCGGTGGGCGGACCTGTCCGAGGGGCGCTACGGCGTGAGCCTGCTCAACGATTGCAAGTACGGCCACTCGGTGGAAGACGGGGTGCTGGCCCTGTCCCTGATCAAGTGCGGCCGGGAGCCCAACCCGCAGGCCGACCGGGAAGAGCACTTCTTCACCTACAGCCTGTATCCCCACCAGGGATCCTGGCAACAGGGGGGCACCCAAAAAGAGGCGCTGTTCTTGAACCAGCCTGTGCGGGTGCTGGCCGGCCAAGGGGCGGAGGATTCCTTCAGCCTGGTGTCCACCACTTGCCCCCATGTGACCTTGGAGACGGTGAAGGCCGCCGAGGACGGGGATGGGATCATCCTGCGGCTGTACGAGCACGAAAACGCCCGGGGACCGGTGGAGCTCACCTTTGGCCGGGAGCTGCGGGCCGTGGAGGAATGCGACCTGTTGGAGCGTGTCCAGGGGCCTGTGGAGGCAGAGGGCTGCCGGTGCCGGGTAGGGATTCTGCCCTATGAGATCAAAACTCTGCGGGTGCATTTTGCTTGAGAAAGGCTGGCCCTCAGGGACCGCCCAAAGGCAGCAGCGGCGCCGGGAAAAGGGCGCCCGCCGGAGTGGGCGGAATAGGCCCAGGGGAAAAAATTCGAAATTTTTAAAAATGAGGACTTGACGGGACCGAGAAAATCTGGTATACTAGCCTGCGTTACGGGGGCATAGCTCAGCTGGTTAGAGCGCCTGCTTCACACGTAGGAGGTCACAGGTTCGAGTCCTGTTGTCCCCACCAAAGCCATCGCGAACAGCGCAAATGCTGTTCGCGATGTTTCTTTTTCCCGGTGAAATCAAGCGAGAAGGGGCCGCTGCATGGTGCAGCGGCCCCTTCTGTGTTGGGCTGTCCCAGAAAGGCTGTCAGGGGCGGCGAAGCTGGCGCATCAACTCCAGCACCAGGCTTTTCTGCGCGGGGGACAGGTCTTTCCACTGTTCCAGCAGGGATTCGGTCATGGCGTTTTCTGAGGGGAGCGTGGGCTGTTCCGTGAAAAATTCCTGCAGCGTAATGCCCAAGGCCTGGCAGATTCGCTCCAGCGTGGGCAAGGTGGGCACGTTGTTGCGCAAAAAAAGATTGGCCAGGGTGAACTGGGGCACGCCCGCCTCCTGGGCCAGGCGGTATACGCTCCATCCCCTCTCCTGCAGCAGCTCCCGGATCCGTTCCAAACAATCCATGAAATCCCCCCTCTTTTCCTTAAGAGTACACTACATTGGCGAATGAAAATACTAGTAAAATGTAGTTGGCTGACTTTTTCTTGTGCGATAAAATTTCCCTGACAAATGGGAAGTATGCAGGAGGGAAGCCCATGGGAAAGGAGAAACGAGGGGGAGGATCTGTCTATCCGGGCACCCCTTTTACCGATGTGGAAGGGTCCCCTTGGGGAGAGGCGATCTGCTGGGCCTACAAAAAGGGGTTGTTTCAAGGGCTGGCGCCCCTGCGGTTTGCCCCGGACCGCCCGATGACCCGGGGCCAGGCCGCTTGGGTGGCCCAGGCCTTTTGGGGAGGGAAGGAATCGCTCTAAAGGAGGACAGCCCGGCACCTCTTGGGGACAGGCGCATAGGATGGAGGGGAAGGCCATTCCCAGGGGGAGGTGAACAAAGTGGCACAGCTTCCTGCAAAGGGAATCGACATTTCCGAATTCAACGGGGACGTGGACCTGGAGGCCCTCAAAGGGCAGGTGGATTTTGTCATCATCCGCTGCGGGTACGGCAGCGATATAGACAGCCAGGACGATGTCCAGTTTGCCAACAACGTGCGCAAGTGCGAGGCGGCGGGCATTCCCTGGGGGACGTATTTGTACTCCTATGCCCAAAACACGGACATGGCCCGCAGCGAGGCGGCGCACACCCTGCGGCTGTTGCAGGGCCGGCGGCCGGCCTATGGCGTGTGGTACGATGTGGAAGACAGCTCCCTGCCGGCCGGAGAGGCCCTGGTGGACAATGTGGTGGCCTACTGCCAGGCGGTGGAGCAGGCGGGCCTGTATGTGGGGGTGTACTCCTTTTTGTACTGGATGCAGACCCGCTTGAACAGCCCACGGCTGGACCCCTACGACAAGTGGGTGGCCCAGTGGAGCAGCGCCCTGGACTATACCAAGCCCGTGGGCATGTGGCAGTACACCAACCAGCTGGTGCTCAACGGCAGAAAGTGGGACGGGGACTTGGCCTATAAGGAGTACCCGGCCCTGACCCAGGGAGAGGAGGAAGAGGACATGACCCAAGAAGAGGTGGTGCGGCTGGCCAGGGCGGAAGCCCAAAAGGTCTTTGCGGAGAACCAGGACAAGTATAAAACCCTGGACTCTGTGCCCGCCTGGGCCCGAGGGGCGGTGGAGCAGGTCTACCAGGAGCTGGGGCTCCAAGGGACCGGCGGCGCTGGCCAGGAGCTGCAGATTGACGCCGGGGACCTGTATGTGCGGGTGCTCACCGTCATTGCCAAAGTGCTGGATAAGCTGGATGGAGAGGAGGCCTGAGGGCGCTTTCCCACCGGCTGCCGGAAAGCAAATTTGAAGAGGTTTTCTCTGCGGGGGCGCGCTTTTCCCAATCCTTTGGGAGCGCGCCCCTGCTTTTTTTCTTGTTTCTTGCCCCGTTCTGTAGTACAATAAAATGCAATCCATGGGAAGCCGGAGAAAGGATGATGGGAATGGATCGAGAGACAATTAGCAGGGAAATTTGCCGCCTGCTGCACTATGGCCGCCAGAGAGGTCTGCTGGAAGAGGAGGACTTGCCGTACACTGCCAACCGGATGCTGGCCTTGCTGGGCCTGGGAGAATTTGTGCCCCAGCCGGTAGATGAGGAGCTGCACACCCCGGCGGAACCGTTGGAGCGCCTGTGCCAGTATGCCGTCCAGGCGGGGATCATCGACCCGGATACGAGGGACGCCCGGGATCAGTTTGACACGGAACTGATGAACTGCATGATGCCCCGCCCCTCCCAGGTGGTGGGGGAATTCTACCGCCTTTACCAGCAGGACAAGCAGGCCGCCACGGACTATTATTACGGCTTGGCCCGGTCTTCCAACTACATCCGGGTGGACCGGGTGGAAAAGGACCGGATGTGGACCGCTCCCACGCCCTATGGGGATTTGGTCATCACCATCAACCTCTCCAAGCCGGAGAAGGACCCCAAGG
>DSTMR04002__coassemble_1110_pt1 | contig 20855 bp, 17 predicted proteins | sample DSTMR04002__metabat2_high_PE_036 | metagenome-assembled genome bin DSTMR04002
CATTCTTGGCGTCGTTGTACTGGAGCATGTGCTCGTTTTGCATGATCTGCTCATACACAGCGCGGAACTCCTCATTTAAGCGGCGCAGGGTCTCGTCGTTGCGCTCCTCTTTCTGCGCCTCGTTGCTGATGGCCATGCGCTTCAAGTTGAACTCGCCAATGGCCTCCTGCAGAGCCTGGTCCTCGTCGCTGGCCTGGCGGGCAGCCACCATGGCAATATACCGCTCGTCGTTCTGCAGGGCACGGCCCAATTCTCTTGTCAGTTCGATGATATCCATTGTAATTCCTCCATATGAATGAAATTTGAATTTTCTTAAAAGATACTTAAAAGCCCGAAGGGTTTATCCATACCTGTTGGCAAGGGATCCGCTCTTTGGCGCCCTCGATTTCCAGCAGGATATGGTCTCTATGGTTCCATGGCCGGCATACTCTTGGAGATCGAAAGAGGAGACAGAACTCCCTGGAGCATCCAGCTGCGGGCGCTGGTGACTCTCACGTCTGCATACTGACCGATGAGCTCCTCCCCGCCAGGGAAGTCAATGACCACACTGGAAGCTGTACGTCCCGAGAGAAGGCCGGACTTTTCATTGCGCTCTTCTACCAGCACCCGGTAGGTCTCCCCCACCATGGCCGCACTGCGCCGGGCAGCGATTTCCTCCTGTACCTGCAACAGCTCTGCGAACCACTGGGTCTTCTCCTGGTGGGAGACAGGGTCCGGCATTATGGCCGCCTTGGTCCCCTCCCGGGGAGAATAGATAAAGGTGAAAAGAGAGGTAAACTCCACTTCCCGGATCAGGGAAAGGGTGTCTTGGAACTCCTCATAGGTCTCTCCCGGAAATCCCACGATTACATCCGATGTAAAGCTCACGTCCGGCATAACCTTCCGGGCATACTGGATGAGGGAGAGATACTGCTCCCGATCATAGTGCCGGTTCGTCTCCCGAAGCACCCGATCGTTCCCCGATTGGAAAGGCAGGTGGATGTGATGCGGGATGTGCCGGCTGCCGGCGATGGTGTCAAACAACTCTTTTGAGGCGTCCTTGGGATGGGAAGTCATAAACCGCAGGCGGTACTCCCCAGGGATGGCATCGATGGCCTGCAGCAGCTGGGCAAAGTTCACTTGCTCCGGCAAGCCCTTTCCGTAGGAATTCACATTCTGTCCCAAGAGAGTAATCTCCTTGTAGCCGGAGGCAATCAACTGCCGGCATTCCTCCACGATCCGATCGGGGTGGCGGCTTTTCTCTCTGCCGCGCACATAGGGCACAATGCAGTAGGAACAAAAATTGTCGCAGCCGGCCATGACGGTCACCCAGGCACGGGACCGGCCGTCCCGCCGAATGGGCAGGCCTTCCAGTACGTCCTGGCCGTCACCGCCCCGGAGGAACACCCGTTTGGAATCGGTCACTGCCGCGTACAGCATTTCCGGCAGCCGATGGATCACATGGGTGCCGAACACAATGTTGACAAAGGGATAGCTTTTGCGAAAGCGTTCCGCCACATGCTCCTGCTCCGTCATGCAGCCGCACACGGCGATGATCACAGACGGGTGGCGGCGCTTGATGTTTTTCAAAGCCCCCACATTGCCAAATACCCGATCTTCCGCGTGTTCCCGAATGGCACAGGTGTTAAACAGGATAAAATCAGCTTCCTCCGGAGAATCCGTAAAAGAAAAACCCATTTCAGCAAGCTGTCCCTTGATTTTCTCCCCGTCCGCCACATTTTGCTGGCAGCCATAGGTCCGCACATACGCCAGAGGGACCGGGCCCCGGGCGCGCACCTTCATAATTTCTGCCACATCGGCCAGGTAGAGCCTTTGCCGGGAAAGCTCCTCTTGGGCAAACTGATTTTCCAAAAGACACACTCCTTGCTGCATAGGGTACAGACGGTAGGCCGGCATCCGCCGGACACAACCTGTGGATTAGTATAGCACAAATCGAGAAAATCCGCAAGGCACAAGGCGGGGAGTTCTGAGAGGATGTTTTTTCCTGGAAAATTTCTTCTGCCCCATTGCCTTTTCTCCCTGCGCAAAAAGAGAGGGACGCCGCACACAAAACGCCTGCGGCATCCCTGAAGCCATGGAATTCCTCTATGAAACCACGGCCGAAACGGCTAAGTTATCCATTGCCCGTGGGAATATAGGGCAACAGTGCTTGGGCAACGTTGGAAACCGGCATGGTTTGCAGCCAGATGCGCCCCGGGCCAGTCAGCACTGTGTTGAAGAAACCTTCGCCTCCCAAAAACTTGTTCTTAAGCCCGGCAACCTGCTGGATATTCATGGAAACCGTGCCCTCATATCCAGCCAGATTTCCTGTGTCCACCACAATTTGCTGGCCAGGCTCCAACTGATATTCCACCAGCTCCCCATCGATCTCCACAAAGGCGATCCCCTGACCGGAAAGGCGCTGCATAATAAAGCCTTCCCCGCCAAAGAAACCGACTCCCGCTTTCTTTTGGAAATGCACGCTCAGTTCCACGCCAATTTCCCCCGCTAAGAAGGAGCGCTTTTGCAGAATCATCTCCTTGCCCGGACCGATTTCCAACGGTACGATTTTCCCAGGAAAGCTGGATCCAAACGCCACCACCCCAGGCCCGCCTTGGGCTGTGTACACATTTTGGAACATGCTCTCCCCTGCAAAGGCCTTGGAGAACATTTTTCCCAAGCCTCCGCCGGAGGTTTCCATTTTCACGTTGGGGGACTGCCATACCATAGAGCCCCGCTCTGTGATCATCTGTTCCCCTGCGGCCAGTTGGCACACCACTACCGGGAACACGCCGCCCTTGATTTCATACTGCATAGAATTCATCCTCCCCTATGGTCTGTTGCTTTCCATCGCTATCTCTTTGCGGAAAGGGACCCTTTCTTGCAGTATACAGAAGTTCCCTAACGGAGTCAAGATCACAGCTGCAGAATCCCACCTGCTTACCGCAAAGATTCCGGGTGCACAGCCTGTAAGCGCAAGGTTTGGGTGGCGCAGCCCTCTGCGGAAATCTCCACCTGGATGGTTCCTTCCCCCTTGGGACGAATCACCGCCAGAGCGCAGCCGGCAAAAAACCGATGTCGAGGCGACAGGTAGCTTTCCTCCGATTTGGGGTCGGCCGACCCCATGCCGGCCAGATACCCTGCGCCCGTAACTTTGACCTCCACCTCTTTGGAGACAGCGGTGTTGACCACGCCTTTGGCGTCTACCAAGCAAATCTCCAGGAAAGCCAGGTCCCGGCTGTCTGCCGACAGAACAGTTTTATCCGCCTCCACCTGCAAAGACACAGGGCCCTCAGCGGTTTGCAGGGAATGCTTTCCTTGCAGCGTCTCCCCTTGGAACACAAGCACTTCCAGAGTGCCAGGTGTGTAAGGCAGGTCCGCGCTGCCGCGAAATTCCCGCAGTTCTCCCTGGGCCAATTTCTCGCCGTTGGCGAAAAGTTGGAACCGATCCCCGTCCCCAAACACGTGGACGCGGCAGGGTTTGCCCTCCCAGTCGGGCCATGTCCAACTGCTTTCGCCGTCTATAAAGTTCCACAGGCTGTCAAAGGCCAAGGTTTTTCCATACTTTGCCGGAGCCTCTACCGCCAGGTAAGGCTCTTTCCGCAGGCCAAATACAATCTCCCTGTAAAAGCTCACTGGACGCCGGTGGCCTAAAATGTCCAAGTCACCGCACCAGCCGATTCTCCAAGGATAGCTTCCTGCCAACACTGTGTCGCCGCCGTCCTGGAGATATTCCATTTTCCCCAGGCCTGCCTCGCCCAGGTAATCCCACCCTGTCCATGTGAAGTCCCCAATGGCGTGAGGATACTTTTGAATTTCCCGCCAATTGCGGGCGATTCGTTTGGGGAAGGTTTCGCTGCCCATAAGCACCCGGTTGGGAAACAGCTCTCCATCCAGCTGGTACCGGCCGGTGGCATAGTTGTAGCCGGACACATCCAGCACATCCAGGTTTTCCTTGGTGTGCTGGGTGACAAGTTCCAAGTCCATGTACGCCTCCATGGAGTCTCCCAGCTGAGACAAGGTCTCGTTGATCTCTGCGCCCAGCTTTCCCTCCAGCCCCTCTTTGATCCAGGGCATAACAGACAAAAAGGCGTTTAGGGCGTTGACAATGTAGCGGCTTTCATCCTGCTGCCGCAGGCGCTCCGCCAAAGCACGCGCCATGTGAGCGCCTTGAGAGGTGCCAGTCTCCGGAATCTCGTTGCCGATGGAGTAAAACACCACGGAGGGGTGGTTGTAGTCCTTTGCCACCATGCGGTCGCACAGCTGCTGCCAACAGAGAGGAAACAGCGCAGAGAAATCCTCCACCGTTTTTCCTACGCCCCAAACATCTGTAAGCTCGTCCATCACCACCATGCCAAACCGGTCGCAAGCGTCCAGAAAGGCCTTGCTGCAAGGATTGTGGGCGCTTCGCACTGCGTTGAAACCTGCCTGTTTCAGCAGCTGCACCCGGCGCTCCTCCGCCCGGTAGATGGCCGCGGCGCCCAGGACGCCATTGTCGTGGTGGACGCAAGCCCCCCGAAGCTTCACTGTTTTTCCATTGATGCGCAGCCCATGGCGAGGATCCAGTTGAAGGGTGCGCACACCGAAGGGCGTTTGATCCTCATCCAAAAGCAAAGCTCCCTCCACGGGGGACAAACCGGGAGCTTCCACTTGGTAGAGAGAGGTATGTACCTGATAGAGGTAGGGATCGTCCAAATCCCAGCGATGGGCATCCGCCACATACAGCCGCTGCCGGATTGTCTCCCGCTCTCCGCCTGCCACGGTTACAGAGACGTCGCCCCGGGCCACTGTCGCCCCATTTGGGTCGGTTATTTCTGTAACAGCCGCCAGGCAGCGAGGGCGGTGTTCCTCGTTGACAATTTCCATGGAAAGCTCTACTAGGGCTCCTTCCCCATCCACCTCGGGGGTGCGCACCCGATAGGAATCGGGCACAATGTGGGTCAAGTGAGCAACCAGAAGCTTTACCTCCCGGTAGAGACCTGCGCCGCTGTACCAGCGGGAATCCCGCGCTGTGCGGGCAATCACCTTGACACGGTTCTCCTCCCCAAAGCGGAGAAAAGAATCCGCCCGCACGAGAAAATCTGTATAGCCATGGGGGCATCCCCCTGCCCGGTTCCCGTTGAGCAGAACGGAACTGTTGGCGTACACGCCTTCAAACTCCAGGTAAACCGCCCGGTCCCGCCACGATTCGGGAACCGTAAATTTTTTCTCCAAAGCGATGGAGAGCTCCGGGAAATACCCTTTGGCGCTGCCCGAAAGCGCCTGCGGGTCCCGGTCCAGCTCCAGCATACAGTCGTAGGGCAAGGTGACGGTTCGCTCCGGATCCTGGGAGGCCAGCACGGCCCACACGTCGGTGCCGGCTCCCACCATCCAGCCTTCGTTAAAATCCTGGCGCAGCATACAATCCTCCCCTTCTCCTTACAGCGTGACCCGAGCGCCTCCCGCTTGCCGCACAGAGAGCGTATAGCAGGTTCCTTCCCCAAACACTTGCTCCATGGCCCCGCGAAATTCCTCCAAACTTTCCAAGGGCACATAGGCCTGCACGGTGCCGGCGAAACCGCCTCCGTGAACACGCCAGGCGCCCTTTCCCTCCAGCAGCTTTTGGCACAAAGCCAGGCCCAAAGTCACCCCCTGCTCTTGGGGGTTGACCACGGCAAAGACATTCTGCAGCCGCTGGAAGGAGGAGCTGCCCGAGGTCAGAACCAGTTTTTTAAAGCGTTCAAAGTCGCCCTGCTGCAAAGCGTGGGCCTCCTCCTGGGCTAACCGGTTTTCATCGAAAAAGTGCATGGCCCGCAGGACCGCCCGATCTCCGGTCTGTTGACGGATTTCTTTTAAACGGCTGTAAAAGGCGGATTCGTCCACATCCCGCAAAAATTCCTTGCCAAAACAGGCGGCCACCTGCTTCATCTCTGCAGGAATGGCAGCGTATTCCCCCGTCAAGTTGGCGTGGTTGCCGCCGGTATCCACCACACACAGAGCGTACCCGTGGGCGGTCACATCGAAGTCCACCTTTTCCATGCTGGGGTTCTCCGGATCCTGAAAATCAATGGAGGTGAACCCTCCCACAGAGCTTGCCATTTGATCCAGCAGGCCGGAGGGTTTCCCGAAATAGACATTTTCCGCGTACTGGGCAATTTTCGCTGCGGTGACCGGGTCGATGGCTCCGTCGTTGAAAAGATGGCTGATCACAGTGACCACCAGCACCTCAAAGGCGGCGGAACTGGAAAGTCCGGAGCCCTTCAGCACCTTCGTCATGGTGTAGGCCTGAAAGCCTCCCACCTGGTAGCCCAGCTCCTTGCAGCGGGCGCAAATGCCCTTGATCAACGCGGCGGAGGTGCCCTCCTCTTCCTCCCGCTTTTCTAAATCGTTCAGGTCTACCGTATCCACGCCTGGGTACTCTGCTGACTGCAGGAACACCTGGCTGCCGCCGGTTTTGCGGGCGCAGGCAGCCACGTCCAAGTTGACCGCCGCCGCCAAAACCCAGCCGTGGTTGTGGTCGGTGTGGTTGCCGCCAATTTCAGAACGCCCGGGTGCGCTGCAATAGATCTCGCCCTCTCCCGGGCCAAATTGTGCTTCCAGGCCTGCGCGCAGCTGGGCATACCGTTCCCGCTGGGCCTGGGCCTGCTGTCTATACAACTCTTCCAATGTACAAATCATAGGTGTGTACCGCCTTTCTCACTGCATTCCCACCATGTGCAGCAGCTCTTCTTCTGTCAGCACGGGGATTTCTAACTGTCTGGCTTTTTCCAGCTTGCTGCCCGCTTCATCGCCGGCCAGTACATAGCTGGTCTTTTTTGACACGGAGGAAGTCACCTTACCTCCATGGCTTTCAATCAACTGGGTGGCTTCTTTTCGGCTCATGGTGGGCAGAGTGCCGGTCAACACAAAGGTGCTCCCTTGGAGGGAGGTGCTCTGTGCCTGGGGCTGCTGGGCTACCATATTCACGCCGAGGTCTTTCAAACGGGAGACCAGCTCGCGAGCGGAGTCCTTCTGGAAAAAGGCGCACACCTCTTTGGCCATGATCCCTCCAAAGCCTTCAATCTGGGCGATCTCCTCCTCCGTAGCCTGCAGGATCTCCTCCAGTGACGAGAAAGCCTTACAGAGCACCTGGGCTGCCTTGACCCCAATGTGGGGGATACCCAGTGCGTACACCAGCCGGTAGAGATCGTTTCCCTTGGAATGCTCCACAGCCGCCACCAAGTTTTCCGCACTCTTGCGGCCAAACCGCTCCAGGTTTTCCAGTTTGTCCGGTTCCAAGGTGTACAAGTCCGCCGGGGAGTGAACCAAGCCCACTTGCAAAAGCTGCTCTAGGATTGCGGGACCCAGCCCCTCGATGTCCATGGCGTCCCGAGAGGCAAAGTGGATCAAATTCCGCAGCAGCTGGGCAGGACACTGGGGATTGGTGCAGCGGGTGGCCGCCTCTCCCTCTACCCGGGTGACCCGCTCTCCGCAGGAGGGGCAGGTTTCCGGCAGGAAATAGGGCGTGGAACCCTCCGGACGCTCCAGCACCGCCACCACTTCGGGAATAATCTCCCCAGCTTTGCGCAGCACCACCCGGGATCCCACACGGATATCCTTCTCTGTGATGAAGTCCTGGTTGTGCAGGGTAGCGCGGCTGACGGTAGTTCCCGCCAGCGTCACCGGAGCAAAGCGGCCGGTGGGAGTCAGCACGCCGGTGCGGCCCACATTCACTTCAATGTCCAGCAACGTGGTCTCCTTCTCCTCGGGAGGGTATTTAAAGGCCTCCGCCCAACGGGGGAACTTGGCAGTGCTTCCCAGCTCCTCCCGCTGGAAGAAATCATTGACCTTCACTACCGCCCCGTCAATGGGAAAGTCGAACTCCCCCCGCTTGTCCCCAATCTCCTGGATAAAACGGAGGACCTCCTCTATATCCCCGGAGGTGTGGTACAACGGCGCCACCGGGAACCCCAGCTGCTGAAGCCACGCCAACGATTGGTCGTGGCGGGACAGTTCCTTCCCCTCCACCTGCTGGACATTGAACACAAAGAGACTCAGCTCCCGCTGGGCGGTGACCTTGGGATCCTTTTGCCGCAGGGAGCCGGCCGCCGCATTGCGCGGGTTTTTAAAGGGCTTTTCCTCCAGAAGCTCCTGGCGGGCGCAAAGCCGTTCAAAACTTTGGTCGGACATGTACACCTCGCCTCGGACTTCCAGGAAGGGAATCGGCTCTCCCAGCACCTTGGGCACGGAACGGATGGTGCGGATGTTTTCGGTCACATCCTCCCCCACCAGGCCATCGCCCCGGGTGGACCCCCGCACAAACAGGCCGTCCCGGTATTCCAAAGCCACGGAAAGGCCGTCAAATTTCGGCTCTACCACATAGGTCACAGGGCCCACGGCCTCCCGCACGCGCCGGTCAAAGTCACGCAGCTCCTCCTGGGAAAAGGAGTCGTGCAAACTCTCCAACGGCACTTGGTGCACCACTTCTGCGAAGGTATTGTACACCGCCCCGCCGATCTTCTGGGTGGGGGAATCCTCTGTGACAAGGTCCGGATATTCCTGTTCCAAGGTTTCCAGCTGCCGGTACAGCTGGTCGTAGGCAAAGTCGCTGATTTCCGGATCGTCCTCTGTGTAATACTTCCGGCTGTGATAGCGGATCTGTTCCCGCAGGGATTCCAGCCGCTTTTGTATCTCTTGCTTATCCATCATTTGTCGTCCTCTTATCCTGTTTTTACTACCGCCGTTTCGGGAACAGTCCCCACCAGGACCGTCTCCGCCAAAACCGTGGAGGAAGTTTCCGCCACATGCACGGGAAACCGCTGGGAGTGAGAGTAGGCCTGCACCCGAACCGTCATGGTGATGCGGTGGCAGCTCTGGTTGATCCCAGCGGAGGTGAACTCCGTGGAAAAGTCCAAGTCTGCGGAACTTTCCAGACGCAGCTTCAAAGGCACGGGAAATCCCCGCCCGTTGAACAGAGCCACCCCGGTCAAGCTGCCAACGGGTATGGTGACGGTGACGTTTCCGTTGAGGCGCTCCTCTAAACGCTCCAGGACCCGCACCCGCAGGGCGTTTAACTCCTCCGTATGGGTGCGGATCGCCTGGATGTCCCCTTGGCCATCTCGTTCCACAGTGACAAAGGAGGGAAGCTCTCCCTCCAGCTCCGTCTCTATGGCCTCTCGAATCTGCCCCAGCACAAAGCCACGGGCCGCCTCTTGGGTCAGCTCCTCTGTCACCGTGCGCATAGCCAGCTCCGAAAAGGAAAGGACTCCCAAGAAAAGAGCCGCTCCCAGCAGAAACAGAGCGCCCTTTCTTCTCCTCCGGCGGTTGCTCGAACGTGCGCGTGCCCCTCGCAACCATCGTTTCACAAACCATCCCCCCGTCCCTATCCTACGCGGGAGGGTTTGTTCGGGTTCGAACCTTGTTACGCCTGCAGAAGCTTGCGCAGGCGGCGGAGTGTCTCCGCCACGGGAAGCCCCACAATATTGGAGTAATCCCCTTCTATGGACTGCACCAGCACCACACCAATGCCCTCAATGCCGTAGGCGCCGGCTCTCCCCTGGGATTCTCCCAAGGCCACATAGTCTGCAATTTCCTCCTCTGTCAAGGGGTAGAAGGTCACTTTGGTGCTTTGGTGAAACACCTCTTCCCGGCCATTGGCCAATAGGCACACGCCGGTGAAAATTTGGTGGGTGCGGCCAGACAGACGGCGCAGGGTCGCTTTGGCCTCTTGGTCGTCTTTGGGCTTTCCCAGAATCAAACCGTCGATGCTCACCACGGAGTCAGCGGCAATAATGGGCTTGTCCGGGCGCAAGGGCAGGACAGCCTTTCCTTTTCTCTCCGCCAAAAGCTCCACCGTCTGCGCGGGAGAAAGAGACGCGGGCACTGTCTCGTCCACGCCAGAAACCACTACTTCAAAGGAAACCCCCGCCTGCTCTAACAACATTTTCCGGCTGGGCGACGAGGAGGCCAGCACCAGCTCCCGATCAATCTTCAAAGCCATTGGGGTTCATCCTTTGCCAGCGCAGGGAGTCCACACACATGTCGTCCAATGTTTTCTCCACTTTCCAGCCCAGCTCTTCATAGGCCTTGGTGCAGTCGGCGTAACACTCTGGAATATCCCCCGGACGGCGAGGATCGATCACATAGGGAATTTCCTTTCCGGCTGCCTTGGAGAAGGCGTGGATCATCTCCAGCACCGAATAGCCCTTTCCTGACCCTAAGTTGTACACTTTTGCCCCTGTAAAGCCTTTTTCAAAAAGAGGCAGGACGGCGGCGTGGCCCTTGGCCAAATCCACCACATGGATGTAGTCCCGCACGCCGGTGCCGTCGGGAGTGGGATAGTCATTGCCGAACACGTGGACCTTGTCCCGCTTGCCCACCACTGTTTGGGTGATATAGGGCACCAGGTTGTTGGGGATGCCGTTGGGATCTTCCCCCAGCTTCCCGCTTTCGTGGGCGCCCACCGGGTTGAAGTAGCGCAGCAACACCGGATGGAACTGCTCATCCGCCTGGGCGCAATCCAGCAAGATGCGCTCAATCATCAATTTCGTGGACCCATAGGGGTTGGTGGCGGACAGGGGGAAATCCTCCCGGATGGGCACAGAAGCCGGATCTCCATACACCGTGGCAGAAGAGCTGAAGACGAAGTTGCCCACCCCACACTCTTTCATCACTTTTAAAAGCACCAAGGTAGACGTCAAGTTGTTGTCGTAGTAACGCAGAGGAATCGCCACAGATTCGCCCACTGCCTTCAAACCGGCAAAATGGATGACGGCATCCGGCTTTTCCTTCTGAAACACCTGACGGACTTTTTCTTCATCGCACACATCGTACGGATAGAAAGCCACGGATTTGCCGGTGATTTCTTCCACCCGTTCCACAGCCACCCGCTTACTGTTGCACAGGTTATCCACTACCACCACGTCATGTCCCTGTTCCAGCAGGACAACCGCCGTGTGGCTGCCAATATATCCGGCTCCGCCGGTCACCAGAATTTTCATAGAGATCCACTTCCTTTGTCAATTTTAGAAATCCCCGCCGTGAAAGGGGGCTCACTTTGTTTATTATAAGGGAAAGGAATAGAAAATACAAGAAGTTTCGAAAATTTCCCGGGAAGAGAAAATAAAACGCCTGGAAAAGCAAATACTAGCCACCGCAGAAAAAACAGGGAGGGTGTTCACTATGCACCGGGAGGCGTTCTTATTTGTGACGGGAAGTTGGGCCTACCCAGCCATTGAGATGCTTTGGCGGGGTAAAACCCATGGATCCATGGCGCTGGCAGGGGGCGTTTGCCTGTGCCTGATTGACTATGTGTGCTGCGGAAAACTGGCGGACAAAAGCGTACTCCGCCGGTGCGCGGCAGGGGCAGGCATCATCACCGGAGTGGAACTTGGGCTTGGGCTTGTGCTCAACCGGCTTTTAGGATTTGAAATCTGGGATTATTCCGACGTGCCTTTCAACCTTTTGGGACAGGTTTGCCTGCCGTATTCCTGCCTTTGGCTGGGGCTTTCTCTGCCCGCTATGGCCCTGTGTCAGCTGGTGCGCCGGTATGAGCAGGGAAGAATTGGAAATAGTGCAGAAAAAAACGTTGACTTTTAGAGGAAGTTGTGGTAAGATATATCTCGCGTCAGACACGGAGAGGTGTCCGAGTGGTTTAAGGAGCTAGTCTTGAAAACTAGTGATCCCGCGAGGGACCAAGGGTTCGAATCCCTTCCTCTCCGCCACTTGCGAGACAAGATTTTTTATAGTGTATAGTGTTGTTTTCACCTTGGAGAAGTACCCAAGTGGTGAAGGGGCTCCCCTGCTAAGGGAGTAGGTCGGGTAACCGGCGCAAGGGTTCAAATCCCTTCTTCTCCGCCAAAACCGCCAGAAGTCCAGTTTTTGCTGGTTCTGGCGGTTTTCTTTTCACTGTACTGCAAGAGCAGTGACCAAGTGCAAATGGAACTGTCTGTGTTTTATAGGTAGCACTCTCGTTAGCAACACAGCAGGCGTACAAAAAGCCCCGGCTCTCCCCTCGAGGAGACAACCGGGGTTTCTTGCTGCTCTGCAGCTGTTGTTCCCTCTCGGGTTTTCGAACATTTTCAGGACCTTTCCTCGGGACATCCTACACGAAAAGTCTTTTTCCCGTTGTTGCCCGGCGGTTGCAACTGGAATGGATGGAATGCCGGAAAACGGCCCTCTCTTGTTAGAGATAGCAAAAGTACACGGTGGTACCCAAAACGGGGTCCTGATAGGAGGTGTACACGCCGCTGCCGGTGACGATGGAATTCTGCCCCACCACTGTGGCGGGACACACACTGCCGTGTTCCAACACGTACCGGGCATTGGCAATGGTGCGCGCATCGGGAGTTTTGTGAATGGATCCGTCCCAGGTGGGGGCGTACTGTCCCGGCTGGTAGATCACCTCCCGGATGGTGTCGGGATAGTAGTCGCTTTCCACGCGGTTTAGAACCACACTGCCCACCATGCGCTGCACCCAATCGGGAATCCACGTGCATCCCACCTCTGCATAGATCACCCGGGACAAAAGATCCAAGTCCTCCTCTGTGTAGGCGGGTGCTGTGTCTCGTTCCATAGCGGCCAGAATCTCCGCCGCGGTGGTGTACGTTTCAAAATAATGGGTTTGCGCATAGTCCAGCTCCAATTTTTGAATTTTCAAATTCCTCTGCTGCTCATAAATAGCTCCTGCCTGCAGGGCATAGGTACTGCCGTCCTCTAAGGTGCGTTTCATGGCGGCGGCATAATCCACCTGCGGATCGTACCCCACCACCCGAATGTGTTGGGAAAGACCGGCCGCATCCGCTTCCGTGGGACACAGCAGCGGTACACCCAGTGCCAACTGTGCTGTTATGAGAAGAGAAAGTATCCGTTTCATGTGCTTTATACGCTCCTTTCGCAGGGTTCACTGGTAGGATATGGGACAAGCTGCCAGAATATACCTGTCCCTCCTACTGGGAAGATAGTATAGCCGGACATGCCTCCGAAAAGCGTCGCACTTTGCAGCTTGATTCTGCCAACCAACCGCACCGCCTCACACACCAAAAAGGGGGAACTGCACCTGGCAGCTCCCCCTTTTCTATTGTTTTCTTTGGCACTTGTCCATCAAGACTGTTCCAAGGTGAACTTCCAGGCACACGCGCAGCCTTCCTCCTGGGTATCCGGATAGCAGCTGACACAGGAACACTGGATGCGGTCGTCGATGGTCCTGGCGAACCCTGCGTATTCCTCCAGGCCGGCGGGCTTGCAGGGATGCAGCCCCATGTTTTTACGGGTGCGGGCTTGCTGCACCGGACACTCCAGCACACGCAGCAGCAGCGCGTCCCCTTGCATCGTCAGCGTGTAGTGGCTCAAGTTTGCGTAAAAACGGTAGCGAAGAGCCTGGGCCAGCCCCTCCAAGCCAGGGTGCTCCGGCAGTTGCAAAAAGTTCCGAATCCGCCGGGCTTCGGTGACAGTGAATCGTTTCCATGCCTCCACATCGTGAAACATGGCCTCCTCCATGCCCCGCTTGCGCTCCACCGACTGAAACCACACCCCATCCATGGCCAGCCAATTTTTGGAATAAAGGTTGATCAACTGGAGCAGCTGCTCTCGGGAGAGTTCCTGCAGGCTCTCCCCCGGCTGCCAAATGTGCTTGACCATTACATAATCGTCCATAACATACCCGGAACCAATGTCCGTCTGGACAGCTTCCACGGTTTCATATCCATAGTGGGCATAGACCTGCGCTGCGTGGGTATTGCGCTTGTTCACGGTCAGGCGGATTTTGGATAGTCCCTCTTTACAGGCCTCTTGCTCCACCCAGTTAAAAAGAACCCGCACTATCCCCTGGCCTCGGGCTTCCGGCAGAAGATACACCTTGCTCAAGTACATCTCCGCTTTTCCCTCATACCAGGGAGCGTACCCCACAAATCCTCCGTACTCCTTCCCCAGCTTGGCCAGGTAATACCGGTAATTTTGGTGAGCCATCTGGTCTTTGACAGCGGCATCCGATTGGAATTTTTGAATCATATAGTCTGTCTGGCCCTCCGGCAGAAGCGCGTCGAAAGTTTCGTGCCAGACACGCTGTGCAATGGAACACAAGGTGTCGATCTGCTCTTGGGTTTCCACCCGTTCCAACGTAATGTCACTCATAGAAACGCCTCCCTTTCCTTTGCGTTTTCTCACGTTTCACTGTAATTGCCCAAGAAGGAAAACCGTGGCAGCTCATCGTACAGGGCACAGATCAGCTCCAAGGTGTCCGCGTCATGGAGGTTACCGGAAAAATCCAGGTAGAAATCGTACTCGAAATTCTTCCCGGGCAAAGGACGCGATTCAATTTTCGTCAAGTTCAGCCCCGCCATGGAGAAGCGCTGCAGCACGCCTGAGAGAGAGCCGGTCACATGAGGCAGGGAAAAACAGAGGCTGATCTTGTTGGCGTCTTCCGGCAAAATGGCCTCCCGGGAAATCACCACAAAGCGGGTGGTATTCTCCCGCTCGTTCTGCAGATTCTCCGCCAAAATGGTCAAGCCATACTTCTGTGCAGCTTCCCGGGAACAGATGGCCGCCACCCCCTGGGGCCGTTCCTCCGCCACATAGCGGGCGGCGGCAGCAGTGTTGGAGTATTCTTGGGTTTTTAGGCCATGAGCCTCCACATAGTCGCTGCATTGGGAGAGGGCCTGCGGGTGGGAAACCACCGTGGTGATGGGTTCCTCTGGGCTGGCGGCCGCCAGAAAGTGTTCCACTTTCACGTCCACGGCCCCCACAATGTAAAAACGGTACTGCAAAATCAGGTCGTACACCCCGGTGACCGATCCGGCAGCGGAGTTTTCTACCGGCAGAACCCCATAGTCCGCCCGGCCCGCTTTTACATCTTCAAATACCTGCTTCCACGTGGGCGTAAAGACTGGCTGCATGGGACCAAAAAAGTCCAGCGCCGCCTTGTGGGAAAAAGCGCCTTGCACCCCCTGGCACACCACCCGGGCGCCTGCTCGGTTTAGGGTGCGGCCTGCGGTTTTCTCCAGCTGGCGCAAAGGGGCTCCCCTTTGCAGCAACCGGTACTGCTTATCCCGGCTGATGGCCATAATCGAAGCGTACAACGCAGCGGCAGCATTTCCCTCTTCCCCCGCCTGGCTGCGCACGCGGTCTAGAATTGCCTGCTCCCGCGGAGCGCTGAATACCGGCGCGCCAGCCTCCTGCTTCACCTGTGCCACTTGCTCTGTACACGCCATGCGGCGCAGAAATAGAGGCAGCAGCTGCCCGTCGATGGCGTCGATTTCCTCCCGGATTTTTCCCAGCCGAGCCTGGTATTCCCGTTCATCCACAGTAGACACCCTTCCTATATGAGTTTTTCCTTACAGCAGGCCGCTCTCCGCCAGCAGCTCCAGTACAGCTACGCAGGCGGCAGCCTCAAAAGCGGCGGCGGCCCGGGGCACAATGCAGGGATCGTGCCTGCCGGTGATGACCAGCTTGGCATTTTCCCCCGTGCGGAGGTTGACCGTATCCTGCTCTTTTCCAATGGAGGGCGTAGGTTTAAAAGCCCCCCGGAACACCAGGGGCATCCCTGTGGAGATTCCCCCTAAAATGCCGCCGGCCTGGTTGGTCACGGTGCGGACACAGCCTTGGGAATCCATGGTGAAAGGATCGTTGTTCTGGCTGCCCCGCAGCTGGGAGCCGGCAAAACCGGAGCCGAATTCAATGCCCTTTAGGGCGGGGATGCCGAAGGCCAGAGAGGCAATCTTGTTCTCCACCCCATCGAACATGGGATTTCCCACACCCACGGGCAGGCCTGTGACCGCGCACTCCACAACGCCTCCTACGCTGTCCCCATCCTTGCGGGCTGCCTCCACCTCTTGGCGCATCCGCTCTTTGGCCTCCGGATCTATCACAGGAAAGTACTCCCGGCTCAAACGGTCCATCCACTCAGAAGGAATGGAAACCGGGTCAAAGGGCGTATCTGCCACCCCGCCAATGGAGGCCACGTGAGAGGCCACCTGGATGCCCCGCCTGCTCAAAATCTGCCGGGCCACCGCTCCCGCAAACACCAGCGGGGCCGTCATACGGCCGGAAAAGTGGCCTCCTCCCCGCACATCGTGGTGATTGCCGTATTTGACATAGGCTGTATAATCCGCGTGGCCGGGGCGGGGATGGACCCGAAGGTTTTCATAATCTTTGGAGCGCTGATTGGTGTTGTGCACAATGGCGCACAGAGGCGCTCCTGTGGTCACGCCGTCCAGCAGCCCACACAGCACGTAGGGCTCATCCGATTCCTTCCGCCGGGTAGCTGTGGGATCCTGTCCAGGCGCCCTGCGGGCCATCTGCACCAGGATTTCCTCCCAATCCACCGGCTCACCGGCAGGCAGCCCGTCCAGATTGACCCCAATGGCCTCCGTATGGCTGCCGCCAAAAATGGACAGTTTGATACGCTCACCCCAGGTCGAAGACATGGGCCGACCCTCCTAACCGTTTAAAATCTTCAAAAAAGCCTGGATACGACTTGCGAATACTTTGAGCGTCCGTCACGGACACCGGTTTTTCGCTGCCCAAGGCCGCGGCTGCCAAGGCCATCACCACCCGGTGGTCGTTCTTTCCCTGGACGGTGCCTCCCTTCAGCTGGGGAACTCCTTGAATCCACAGCCCGTCCCGTGTTACGGCCACCTTGCCGCCTAAGCCGTTCAAGGCCTCTCCCATAGAAGCCAGGCGGTCGCTCTCCTTGAGACGGAGCCGCTGTGCGTTGACAATGCGGGTCTCTCCTTGGCTTAAGGAGGCGCAGACCGCTAAAGCGGGAACCATGTCCGGAATTTGGGCGGCGTCAATTTCAAAGCCGTTCAATCCCCGATAGGGCATTTCGTAGCGGAAATTTCGGGCCCACAAGGAGCCGTTTTCCCACAGGCTTTGCAGGCCAAACTGTTGGAACAGGTCTACGCACGCCTTGTCCCCTTGGAGGGAGTCTCGCTTTAAGCCGGTGATCTCCACGGATTGGCCGGAGATGGCCGCCATGCACAGGAAAAAAGCCGCCTGAGACCAATCCCCTTCGATGCAGTAATCCCTGGCCTGGTAGCGCTGCCCGCCGGGGATTTGCCACCCTTGGGATGTCTTTTGCACCTGCACGCCGAACTCTTCCAGCACGGAGAGGGTGAGCTCTACATAGCCCTCGGACTCCAAAGGAGAGGTCAATGCAATCTCACTGTTTCCAGGCAGCAATGGCAGGGCAAACAAAAGCCCGGTAATAAATTGAGAGCTCACGTTGCCCGGGAGCCGGTACACCCCGCTCTGCAGCCGTCCCGAGATTTCCAAAGGAAGGCCGCCCTGGGTGCGGAACTCCACCCCCCGCCGGGGCAGAAGTTCCCCATATACGCCCAAGGGCCGGCTGGGAAGCCTGCCCCGGCCCACAAACCGGGTGCGTGCCCCCAATGCGGCGGCCACAGGGATGAGAAAGCGCAGCGTGGAACCGGACTCCCCGCAGTCGATCACCGCGTTCCGGCTGCACAGCCCAGATGCGTCCACCGCCAAGACGCCGGTTTTTTCGTCGTAGCTTGTTGCCACGCCCAAAGCTTCCACAGCCCCGATGGTGGCTCGAACATCCTCGCTCAGCTCCACATGGGAGAGAACACATTTGCCTCGGGAAAGAGCCGCGCACAGCAGCGCCCGATGGGCCACGCTTTTGCTGGGGGGAATTTTCACCTTTCCCCCTGCGAACTCTCCCCCGTAAACAACCAGAGACACAAAACCCCCTCCTTTTCCCGTTTACTCCATAAGCGTTTGCAGCTGCTCCCGGGTGATGGGATAGATCACGCTCTCTCCCACTGCGGAAAGGAGAATGAGGCGCAGCGTTTCTCCATCGCTTTTTTTATCCAGGGCAGTGGCATCCACCACTTCCTTCCAGGTGAACCGGTCCTCTGTGGGAAGGCCGTATTGGCGCAGCACGGCCAACACCCGCTCTGCTGTGCCGGCCGGCGTCACGCCCAGCCGCTCTCCCACCTGGCATGCCATGACCATGCCGATTCCCACAGCCTCCCCGTGAGCCAAGTCCTGGAAGCCGTGGAGCTTTTCCAGGGCGTGCCCAAAGGTGTGGCCAAAGTTTAAAATCATCCGGCGGCCTGTGTCCCGAGCATCCTGCTCCACCAGTTCCTTTTTACACCGGATGCACCGAGTAAGCACATCTTCCAAGTTGTCCAAAGCCGTGCCGGCTTCCAGCGCCTGGAACAAAGGGGCGTCGGTGATGCAGCCGTATTTGACCACCTCGCCCATGCCGTCCCGGAAATAGTGCTCCGGCAGCGTTTGCAGTGTCTCCGGATCCGTAAGCACAGCAAAGGGCTGATGAAAGGCTCCCACCAGATTTTTCCCGAAGGGCAAGTCCACCCCTGTTTTGCCCCCCACACTGGCATCCACCTGAGCCAGCAGAGAAGTGGGAATCTGCAGGAAAGAGATCCCTCGCAGATAGGTGGCAGCCGCAAAGCCGCCCATGTCCCCGGCGACTCCGCCGCCTAAAGTGACCACAAAATCCGTGCGGGTAAACCCTGCTTCCGCCAAAGCCCGGTACATGTCGCACACGGTGGCAATCTGTTTGGAACCCTCCCCGGCCGGGAACACGTACACGCTCACGGAAAAGCCGGCCTGCTCCAGGGAACGTTTGACCCGCTCCCCATACAAAGGGAACACGTTTGTCTCGCTGATCAACATAGCTTTGGCGCCAGCCCGGCGAGAGAGAAGGGCAATTTCCCCCACCCGGTCCAGCACGCCTTTTTCAATGTATACCTGGTAGGGCTGTGCGGTTTGTACATGGAGTTGCATGGCAACCATCCTTTCCCTGGGAAATGAGAGTCAACCCACTTCCCTTTTGATTTGCGCCGCTGCCTGGAGCAGACGGCGGAGTTCTCCTTCCTCTTCCCTGTCTACAGCGTCCCGAATTTTCTGAAGATTGCGCAGAAGCTCATCCAGCTCGTCTACCAGGCACTGCTTGTTGTCCAAAAACAGGCGGCTCCAGAGTACATCGTTGATGTTGGCAACCCGGGAAACGTCTCGGTAGCTTCCAGCAGAAAAGCCCTGATGCTGCCTGCAGCGGGGGCTGAGGACATAGGCGCAGGCGAGGGCGTGCGGGACTTGGGACGTGTAGGCAATATTGCGGTCGTGCTCTTCTGCGGAAACCTGAACCACCCTTCCAAACCCCATCTGACGGGCCAGAGAAGCCACGGTTTCCACGGCCTCCTGGGAGGCGCTTCCCGGAACCAAGATATAGGACGCTCCGGAAAAAATACTGGGATCGCTGGCGGCGAAGCCGCTCTGCTCTTTTCCCGCCATGGGGTGACCTGCCACAAACTGATAGGGCGCGCACCAGGCTCCCTTTTCATCGCGGGAAAGCGCTTCCACCGCGTGGCAGATCTCTCGTTTGATGCCGCAGGCGTCTGTGAGAATGCACCCGGGTTTCAGCCGTTTTCCATACTGCCGGACAAACGCCAGAATATCTTCCGGATACACGGAAAGATACACCAGGTCGGCAGACTCCACGTCGGCTAGGGAGGCTTTGCCGTCTATAGCCCCACTGGAGCAGGCGTCTAACAGCACATCCTCGTTCACATCCATCCCCAACACCCTGTGGGAGGTATTCTGCTTGCGCGCTTTGGCGACGGAACCGCCGATTAAGCCCAAGCCTACTAGCACAATGTTCATGGCGCTCTCCTCACATGTTGTGGACCAGCTGAGAGACCTTGGTCACCTTTTCCGACAATGCGTCGAACTGAGCAGGAGTGATGGACTGGGCGCCGTCGCACAGAGCATGGCTGGGGTCGTTATGCACCTCGATGATCAGTCCATCCGCCCCAATGGCCGCAGCGGCCAGAGCAAGGGGTTCAATGAGCCAGTTGAGGCCGGAGGCATGGCTGGGGTCTACAATCACCGGCAGGTGGGACAAACGTTTGAGCACAGGGACAGCGGAAATATCCAAAGTGTTGCGGGTAAAGGTCTCATAGGTGCGGATGCCTCGTTCGCAGAGAATGACCTGCTCATTCCCCTCGGCCATAATGTATTCGGCGCTCATGAGCAGCTCCTCGATGGTATTGGCCAAGCCCCGCTTTAAGAGAACCGGCTTTTTCTGCCTGCCCAGCTGCTTGAGCAGTTCAAAGTTCTGCATATTCCGGGCGCCCACCTGGATGATATCCACGTCCTCAAACAAGGGCAGGTGTTCGATGCTCATGATCTCCGTGACAATGGGAAGCCCCGTTTTAGCCTTCGCTTTGGAGAGAAGTTCCAGGCCCTCCGCCTTCATTCCTTGGAACGCGTAAGGAGAGGTGCGGGGCTTAAAGGCCCCTCCCCGCAAGAACTGCGCCCCGGAGGCCTTTACCTTTTCGGCCACCAGACAAATCTGTTCTTCACTTTCCACCGAGCAGGGGCCCGCTATGAGGGCCAAGCCTCCCCCGCCGATTTTCTGTCCTCCGGGGAAAGTAATCACCGTGTCGTCTGGATGAAATTTCCGGTTGGCCTTTTTGTAGGGTTCCTGCACCCGCTTGACACTCTCCACAAAATCCTGGGCTTCAATATACTCCGCGTCAATGGCGGTGGTGTCGCCAATGAGGCCCAGCACCGTGCTGTGAGTACCCACCCAGGTGTTGACCTGCACGTCATATTGCTCTGTAAGCTTATGGATGAAACTGTCTACAACCTCCTGCTTTTGCTGCGGTTTCAATACGATAATCATACGGTTTTTCCTACCTTTCCATAAAAATAACAAAAAGCGGAGCCAACCGGCTCCGCCAAAAATCAGCATGTTTCCTTTCCAGGAAGATGGTTCCGACGGGGCGAAGGATAGTTCCCTGTTTGAAAGGGGAAAACCTCTTGCGATCCTTCCCGCTCCCACCGTACGCACCGGGTTTCTCTCAGACGGTACACCGCCTTGGAAAACCGGGGCCCATGCAAGACGCAGCCACCATAGATTGAGCCAAAGCACA
>DSTMR04002__coassemble_1185_pt1 | contig 19239 bp, 15 predicted proteins | sample DSTMR04002__metabat2_high_PE_036 | metagenome-assembled genome bin DSTMR04002
GTTTCATCGAATGGCTGGAGCGGGAGGGCTACCAAGTGAGGTGGTCGGCCAACCGCAAGCACATCACGTTTATCACGCCGGAGGGCTACCGTTGCCGGGACAGCAGCCTGCACGATGAAACTTTTTTGAAAGATAACCTGGAATATCTGTTCCTTTACCGGCAGCTGACAAACTTTGAACCCGGCAGGGAGGAACCCTCCTATGGCTGGCTTTACGGCGTGACCTACAATGCTGAAGCCCTGATCCGGTACATGGAGCAAGCCATGAATGTGCCGGACCCGCCGCCTGTCCCGGTGTGGACAGAGAGCAAACAGCGCCAGCGGGAGGCCCTCAAGAAGCTGGCTCACGGCCAGCGGCTGGAGAACATCGAGAGCTTTGAAGAGGATGAGGGTTACAGTTTCGGGATGTCTATGTGATTTTTTCTCCGCCTATACCCAACTGGGGCCACCGCAAAATTTGCGCCGCTAAACAAAGAATAGGCTCAAGAGAAAATCCCCGCCCAGCGGCAGGTGTAAATCCACCAAAAGCCCGTCCGATTTTTCTCCACCCAGTTCGCAACATTGGTCTGGACATAGGTCAACGCTATGCGGTAGTGTTGGTGGTTGAAGAAAACAGAAAGGAGGCCACCAGCATGGCAAAGAAACGAGCCAACGGCGAGGGGAGCATCCGCAAGCGGAAAGACGGCCGCTGGGAGGGCCGTTACACAGCAGGCCACACCCCTGAGGGAAAAGCCATCTACCGGAACGTCCTGGGCAAGACCCAGGCGGAGGTGGTGGAGAAGCTCCGCAAAGCCATTGAGGAAACCAAGGGCCTGGACGTGGCCAAAGCTGGCCAATACACCATGGGCCAGTGGATGCGGGTGTGGTATGAGAACTACGCCACTATCAAGGTGCGGCCCAGCTCCCACGCAACGTACAGGGGAATCATCAAAAACCACATTGACCCGGCCATTGGGGACATCCCCCTCACCAAGCTGACCACCCTAGACTTGCAGAAGTTCTACCGGGACTTGCTCACCGGCGGGCGGGTGGAGCGAAAGGAGTCGGAAAAGAAGCCCAAGGGCCTTGGCCCCAAGACTGTGCGGAATATCCATCAAATCATTTCCTCGGCACTGCAGCTGGCCATTCACCAAAAGCTCATCGCCCACAACCCAGCGGAGGGATGTGCCCTGCCAAGAGTGGAACGGAACGAGATGAAAACCCTCACGGCTGACCAACTCAGCGCTTTTTTGCAGGAAGCCAAGCGTACCGGCGTGTTCGAGATGTACTACCTGGAGCTGGCCACAGGCCTGCGCCGGGGTGAACTGCTGGGGCTGAAGTGGCAAGATGTAGATTTCAACCAGGGCACCGTCACCGTGCGGCGGCAGATCGGACGCATCAACGGTGTGGTGACAGAAGGACCCTTGAAAACCAAGAACGCTTACCGGGTGATTCCCCTGGGCAATCAGGCTTTAGAGGTTCTAAAAAGCCAGAAGGAAAAGCAAGCCAGCGAGTATGTGTTCCCGTCTCCCAGCGGAGGGCCAATCAGCCCGGACAGCGTGCGGAATATGCTTCGCCGGGTGCTGAAACGGGCAGGGCTGCCCTATGTGCGCTTCCATGACTTACGTCACACATTCGCGACCCTAGCACTGCAAAACGGGGTGGACGTGAAAACAGTGTCCGGGATGCTGGGCCATTTCAGTGCAGGATTCACCTTGGACACCTACGCCCATGTCACCACGGTAGCCCAGCGGGAGGCAGCCAAGAAGATGGATGGGGTGCTGGGGCAGAGGGTGCCATGAGAAAGATTCCAGGGGCTGGTATGCGGTGGTATCCGCTCCAGAATTTGACCCAAACCCAGGGAAAAACGGTATGGGTCAGATATGGGTCACGACGAAAAACCACCTCGGAGCCGAGAGGCTCTGAGGTGGTTCTTTCCTGTCGATTTTCCAGAAAAAACAGTGCTATCTATACAAAGGATACCGCCAAACTGGTCGGATATGCTGGCAGTATCCCACAAAAAGGCAAGAGAAAACCCCAGGTAACAAAACCTGAGGTCTTTGGTTGCGGGGGCAGGATTTGAACCTACGACCTTCGGGTTATGAGCCCGACGAGCTACCGAACTGCTCCACCCCGCGTTATAGAAGGCTGAACTTCATCAGCCAGCTTTGTTATTATAGTACATGGATCTCAAAAATGCAAGAGGAAAATGAAAAAAAGCAAAAAAATTTTTTGAAAACCTTGGGAGGGAAAAGCGCTCTTTATTTTTTCTACGGCTTCGTTTATAATAGACCACAGGGAAAATCCCCTTTTCCTGCAGGAAATCAGGAAGACAATCCAAAGAGAGGATGTTTGCCATGATCGAAGAATATACCATTCCTCTGGCCAAGATCATTAAGGAGCTTGGCCTGCGCGAGGTGCATTTGCCCAAACCGGCAGACGAGATCTTGATCCGCTCCCGCGATGTAATCCGCCCAGGATTGGAACTGTATGGATTCTGCGATTACTTTGATCCCCACCGCATCACCGTGCTGGGGCGTTCGGAAATGGCGATGTTGGGAAGCCTGGGAGAGGAAAAAAAGGCGGTAGCCATCGATCGTTTTTTTGCGCTGCATCCGGCTACGGTCATTGTAGCACGGGATATTGACCCCTGTCCGTTTATGCGGCAGGCCGCGGATAAATACCAGATCCCCCTCGTCTCCTCCAAAGATTCCACCTCCAATGTGGTGGCCGACCTGGTCTCCCTTCTCAATGTGGAGCTGGCGCCCCGTATCACCCGCCATGGGGTGCTGATTGAGGTGTATGGCGAAGGAATTCTGCTGGTGGGCGACAGCGGCGTGGGAAAAAGCGAGACCGCCATTGAGCTGATCAAGCGGGGCCACCGGCTGATTGCCGACGACGCCGTGGAAATCCGTCGGGTTTCCAGCAAGTCCTTGGTGGGGCAGGCGCCGGAAAACATCCGCCACTTCATTGAGCTGCGGGGCATCGGCATCATCAACGCCCGGCGCATCTTCGGTATGGGCGCTGTGAAGATGTCGGAGAAAATTGATATGTGCATCAATATGGAACTGTGGGACGCCACAAAAATGTACGACCGCATGGGTATTGACAGCGAGTACACAGAGATTTTGGGCATTCGTGTGCCGGTGATGACCATTCCGGTCAAGCCTGGCCGGAATTTGGCAGTCATCATCGAGGTGGCGGCTATGAACAACCGGCAGAAGAAAATGGGCTACAATGCCGCCCAAGAGCTGCTCTCCAGCATGGGAGTGGATATCAGCGAGCTCCAGGGCGAGACCATTAAAAAGGATCTGGATATCTGATGAAGCAGGCGTATACAATTATAGCGGACCTCCATACACATACCATTGCCTCCACCCACGCCTACAGCACCGTGACGGAAATGGTGCAGGCTGCGGCAGCCAAGGGGCTTTACGCCCTGGCCATCACCGATCACGCCCGCACCATGCCGGGGGCGCCCCGAGAGTGGTATTTTTCCAGTCTCTATGAGCTGCCCCTGCACTACCGGGGTGTGATGACTCTGGCGGGCATTGAGGCAAATGTGCTGGACTTTGAGGGCCATATTGACCTGGAGAAAAAAGACGGGGAACGCTTGGATTGGGTGGTGGCCTCCATTCACCACCTGCCTTTGGAAGGACTGCAGAAACCGGATGTGGAGAAGTGCACCCATCTGTGGCTGCAAGTTGCCAAAAACCCCAAGGTCCATGTGATCGGCCACAGTGGAGACCCGCTGTATGCCTACGATATTGACAAGGTGATCCCCGTGTTTGGGGAACAGCACAAGCTTGTGGAAATCAACAACCACTCTTTTGTCGCCCGCAAAGAGAACATAGCCAACTGCAAAAAGATCGCCCTTGCCTGTAAGAAGTATGGGGTTCCGCTGGTGGTCAATTCGGACGCCCATTTTGAAACCCAGGTGGGGAATTTTGCCGATGCTTTGGCGCTGCTGGAGGAGATCGATTTTCCGGAAGAGCTGATTCTCAATGCGTCGGCTCAGCGGCTGAACGACTACCTTTCCCGTTACAGTCCGATTTTCCGGCAGAGAAGCTGAAAGGAGAGAGTATGAAACAGAATTACGCCTCATTGGACCGGGCCGCAGAACAACTGGGATGTTCCTGTGCGCCCCAGGAGCCCATGTGCCTGCACACCACCTTTCGAATAGGCGGTCCTGCGGATCGTCTGCTTACAGTGGAACGGGTCTCTCAGCTGGGAGAGCTGCTCAAAATCCTGCACGGGGAGGAGATTCCCTTTTTGGTGTTGGGAAAGGGATCCAATCTGTTGGTCAGCGACAAGGGCATTCGGGGAGTTGTCCTCCTGTTGGCCGGTGAGTTTAAAAAAGTGGAGCTGTTGGGCAACGGCCGCCTTCGGGCAGGGGCGGGAGCGTCTCTGGCATCGGTGTGCGCCTTTGCTCGGGACCAGGGGCTTTCCGGCTTGGAATTTGCCTGGGGCATCCCCGGGTCTGTGGGCGGCGCCGTCACCATGGACGCCGGCGCCTATGGGGGCGAGATGCGGGACGTGGTGGAGCGAGTCTGCCACCTGACGGAGGAGGGAACTCTCTCCAGCGCAGCTGGAGAGGAGCTGGGCTTCTCCTATCGGAAAAGCCGGTATACGGGAGGCCGCGAGGTGATCGCCTGGGCGGATTATAAGCTGCAGCCGGGAGACCCGACCCAAATTGGCGCCCAAATGGAGGAGCTGATGGCCCGCAGAAAGGCCAAACAGCCCTACGACATGCCCAGCGCCGGAAGCGTTTTCAAGCGTCCGGAAGGGGCCTATGCGGCAGCCCTGATTGAAGAGTGCGGTTTAAAAGGCCGCCGGGTGGGCGGCGCCCAAGTCAGCGAAAAGCATGCGGGCTTCATTGTGAACACAGGCGGGGCCACATGCGGGGACGTGCTGGCCTTGATTGGGCAAATCCAGCAGGAGGTGCGGGAGAAGAAGGGCATCTCCCTGGAGACAGAAGTTCGTGTGCTGGGAGAATAAGGGGGAGCGTATGGAATTTGTCATTGTAACAGGTTTATCCGGCGCGGGGAAGACCCGAGCCATGCACGCCATGGAGGACATCGGGTTTTTCTGTGTGGACAACTTGCCGCCGGCGTTGATTCCGGTGTTTTACGACTTGTGCCTCAAGTCTGAAGGGCCCCGGAACCGGGCGGCTGTGGTGACGGATACCCGGGGCGGGGAACTGTTTAAGTCCTTTTTCACCGCCCTGGAAACGTTAAAGCGGGATAAAAAGCCCTATAAAATCCTATTTTTGGACTCTGCCGACGGGGTGCTGGTCAACCGGTTTCAAGAGACCCGCCGCAAGCACCCTCTGGCCGATGAAATGGGCGGCGCCTTGGAACAGGCGGTGAAGCTGGAGCGGGAGATGCTCAAGCCTGTGAAGGAGTGTTCCGACTATGTGATCGACACCTCCGGCGTATCTCCGGCCCAGTTAAAGTCCCGCATTACCGAGCTGTTCCTCAGCAGCGCGCAGGATTCCCTCTCGGTGCACTGCATCAGCTTTGGCTTTAAGTTCGGCATCCCCATGGAGGCCGATTTGGTGTTTGACGTGCGCTGCCTGCCCAATCCCTTTTACGATGAGAATTTGCGCCCCTTGACGGGATTGGACGCCCCGGTGCGGGACTATGTTATGGAGAAAGAGGAGACCCAAGGGTTTGTCAGCCGGTTCACAGATTTGGTGGACTACTTGCTTCCCCTCTACTCCAAAGAAGGGAAGAGCCAGCTGGTCATCGCCGTGGGATGTACCGGCGGCCATCACCGCTCGGTGGCTTTGGCCCAGTACATGTGCGACCACCTGACGGAAAAGGGCGTCAAAGCCAGCGTCACCCACCGAGATATGCAGAAGTTTTAAGAGCTGCCCCGCAGGGTGCCGAAGGAGCGTGCTTCTCCGCCGTGCAGGGTGCGCTGCTCCTCAGAGAGGGGGAGGGGCCGCTCCCCCTTGGCGGTAGGATGGCGGAAAAAAATTCCAGGGAGAGTCGATGCCATGTCCTTTACATCGGATTGCAAACAGGAGCTCTGTAAAGTGGAGCGCAAACGGGAGTGCTGCCTGCGGGCGGAATGCTACGGGGCGTGGCTGTTTTCCCGGTGTTTTTCTCTGAAAGAGACCAGCTTTGTAACGGAAAACGGGGCCGTAGCCCGCTGGCTTTTGGAGTTGGCGGCCGCAGGCGCCGGCGTGTCCGGGGAGCTTACCTTTGGGGTCAGCCGCCGAAAAAAGCCGGCGTATCGGGTGTTTCTGCCGGATGGGGGTTCCCGGCAGGCGCTTCTGGAAGAGTTTGGCCACACTGGCCGGGAACCCAGCCTGCGCCTTAACCGGGCTAATTTGGAAAATGAGTGCTGCACCGCCGCCTTTTTGCGGGGGGCTTTCCTCACCTGCGGCACTGCCACCGACCCGGGCAAGGAGTACCACTTGGAGTTTGCCGTGGCCCATAAAAATTTGGCCAACGATTTGTACACCCTGCTCTGCGAGGTGGAGGCGTTCCCTCTCTCCCCTTCCATAGCGGAGCGAAAGGGCGCTTACGTGGTCTACCTGAAAGAAAGCGGGCCCATTGAAAACCTGCTCACCTACTTGGGGGCGCCCAACGCTGCCATGGAACTGATGCAGGTGAAAATGTACAAAGAAGTGAAAAATAATATCAATAGGAAAACGAATTTTGAGACCGCCAATATGGATCGGACTTACTCCGCTTCCGCCAGGCAGACAGCTGCCATTGCCGCCATCAGCGACACGGTGGGGTTGGGCAGTCTGCCGGAGGAGCTCCAGGAGCTGGCCCAGCTTCGGTTGGACAACCCGGAGATGACCCTGCGGGAATTGGGCCAAAAGCTGGGGCTGACCCGCAGCGGCGTTAACCACCGGCTGCAGCGCCTCTTGGCCTTGGGGGAGAAGATCCTGGCGGAGCGGGGTGTGGACAATTTGCTGTAAGCCTGCTGCCGGGCAAGGGTTCCTTTCCGGCAGGCAGAGGATCCCCTTGTTTTTAACAAGGGGAAAAACCGAAAAGGGGAATGAATTTGGCAATCAAAGAAAAACTGCAAAAGCGCCTGGACAGCATGAAGGTGGAAGGGGATTGGCGCATGAAGCTGGCCGTCTATGGGGGCGCCCTGGTGATGGTGGGCGGAATTTTGCTGGTGATGTTCCTCCTGCTGGGCCAGGTGGGGACCGGTTCTCCGGAGGTGGGCACCGTCACGCTGAAAAACCAGGGGCAGGAGTACACCCCTTTGGCCAATCAGATCTATGTGACCCAACAGGGAGAGCGGCAGGAGTCCCGCCGTCTCGTGCCCAGTGAGGTGGGGGAGGAAGCCCCTTCCATTGTGTTTGACCACTCCACCTCCATTTTGTTTGCGGGCCGCTCGGACAACGGGGACTTTGCCTTCACCATCTACGACCAGGAGGGACGGGTCTATACGGAGACCACCGACAGCTTTCTCTGCCCCCAAGAGCCAGGCACCTACCTGGTGTGCGAAGAATGCTATTGGGGAACGGCCCGGGAAAACATCGGCATGGAGTACTACTTTTGGATAGAAGTGACAGAGGAGTACTTGGCCTCGGAACAGGAAGGACAGGCATAAAACAGGGAAAGGAGAGGGCGCTATGGCCTTTGCCCATTTACATGTACACACGGAATACAGCCTTTTGGACGGCGCCTGCCGGATCGAACGGCTGCTGGACGCCGCGCAGCAATTGGGACAGGACGCGGTGGCTATTACCGACCACGGCTGTATGTATGGCGTGGTCGATTTTTACAAGGCGGCCAAAAAACGGGGCATCCATCCGGTGATTGGCTGTGAGGTCTATGTGGCCCGCCGCACCCGGTTTGACAAGATCCATGAATTGGACAAGGGCAGCCGCCACCTGGTGTTGCTTTGTGAAAACGACACCGGGTATCGGAACCTGATCGCCTTGGTCTCCCAAGCCTGGGTGGAGGGTTTCTACACAAAGCCTCGGGTGGACTTGGACCTGCTGCGGCAGCATCACGAAGGGCTGATTGCCCTTTCCGCCTGTTTGGCAGGGGAGATTCCCCAGGCCTTGCTGCGGGGAGATTTTCCAGGCGCCAAAGAGGCAGCTTTGCTCTATCGGGAGATTTTTGGAGCAGAAAACTTCTATTTGGAGCTGCAGGACCACGGCCTGCCGGACCAGAAGCGGATCAATCCCCAGTTGATTCGCCTTTCCCGGGAGACGGGCATTCCCCTGGTGGCCACCAACGACTGCCACTACATTGCCCCCGAGGACAGCAAAATGCACCGGGTGCTCCTGTGTATCCAAACGGGGCACACCGTGGAGGACGAGGACACACTGGAGTTTGGCTCGGAGGAGTTCTATCTAAAAAGCGAAGGGGAGATGGCCGCCCTGTTTCCCGATGTGCCCGAGGCCTTGGAAAACACGGAGAAAATTGCCCGCCGCTGCCAGGTGGACCTGGAGTTTGGCCAGACGAAGCTGCCCGCCTTCACCACCCCGGACGGCAGCGACAACCTGGAGTTTTTCCAGCGGCTGTGCCGCCAGGGGCTGCTAGACCGCTATGGAGAGCACCCGCCGGAAGCGTACGTCCAGCGGTTGGACTACGAGATGGGCGTCATTTCCCAAATGGGGTATGTAAACTATTACCTGATTGTCTGGGACTTTATCCGCTATGCCCGCAGTGTAAAGATTCCCGTAGGACCTGGCAGAGGGTCCGGTGCGGGAAGTTTGGCGGCCTACTGCCTGCGCATCACCAACGTGGACCCCATGCGGTACGATCTGCTGTTCGAGCGCTTCTTAAACCCGGAGCGGGTGAGCATGCCGGACTTTGACATTGACTTCAGCGACGAGCGCCGGGATGAGATGATCGACTATGTGGTGGACAAGTACGGCGCCGACCACGTGGCGCAGATTGTCACCTTTGGCACCATGGCAGCCAGAGGAGCTCTGCGGGACGTGGGCCGTGCCCTGAATATCCCCTATGGAAAAGTGGACCAGGTGGCCAAGTTGGTGCCCAATTCCCTGGGCATGACCTTGGATATGGCGCTGAAACAGTCCAAGGAGCTGCGGGAGAAGGTGGAGTCCGACCCCCAGGTGCAGGAGCTGTTTCAAATGGCCCGCAAAGTGGAGGGCATGCCCCGCCACGCCTCCACCCACGCCGCCGGAGTGGTGATTACCGACCGGCCGGTGATGGACTACGTGCCGCTCTCCAAAAACGACGATGCCGTGGTCACCCAGTACACCATGACCGCCATTGAGGAGTTGGGCCTGCTGAAAATGGACTTTTTGGGCCTGCGCAATCTCTCGGTCATCGACCATGCCCAGCAGATGATCGCGGCCAAGGAGCCCGGTTTTTCTATGGAGACCATCCCCCAAGACGACCCACAGGTGTTTCACATGTTGTCCCAGGGACAGTCCGTGGGGGTGTTCCAGTTGGAGTCTTCCGGTATGAAGCGGCTGCTCGCCCAGGCACAGCCCACCTGCGTGGAGGATTTGATCGCCATCATCTCCCTCTACCGGCCAGGCCCTATGCAGTTTATCCCCCAGTACGTGGAAAGCCGGAAGGACCCTTCCAGCGTGAAATACCGCCATCCCTTGCTGCGGCCCATTTTGGAGCCCACCGGCGGGTGCATCATCTATCAAGAGCAGGTGATGCAGATCTTCCGGGATTTGGCCGGCTACTCTCTGGGCCGGGCGGACATTGTCCGGCGGGCCATGGCCAAAAAAAAGCACGATGTGCTGGAACGGGAGAGAGAGGTGTTCCTTCACGGGAAGCAGCGGGAGGACGGCTCCTGGGAGATCGACGGCTGTCTCCGGCGGGGCGTGGATCAGCAGACGGCGGAAACCCTGTTTCAAGAGATTGAAAGCTTTGCCTCCTACGCCTTCAATAAACCCCACGCGGCAGGCTACGCGGTGGTTGCCTATGAGACAGCCTATCTCAAATGCCACTACCCCTGTGAGTATATGGCGGCCCTTCTCTCCAGTGTGCTGGGCCAGGCAGGCAAGGTGGCGGAGTATATTGAAGAGTGCGCCCGCCTGGAGATTGCCGTGCTGCCGCCCCATGTGAATTACAGCGGTGTGGGGTTCACCGTGGTGGGGAAGAACATCCGGTTTGGGTTGCAAGCGGTGAAAAATCTGGGCCGGGGCGTGATTGCCCGCATGGTGGAGGAGCGCCGGGGCGGCGGGGAGTTTACCTCCTTTTACAATTTCTGCAAGCGCATGAGCGGCCGGGATTTCAACCGGCGGGCCATTGAAAGCCTTGTGAAATGCGGCGCTTTGGACGGCCTGGGGAACAACCGCCGGGAGATGCTGCTCTCGGTAGAGCGAGTGATGGAGTCCCTGGAGGCGGACAAGCGCCGGAATGTGGAGGGGCAGCTGGGCTTTTTCGATTCGCCCCAATCGGGCGAGGCGGGGGAGCCCTCCCTGCAAAAGGCCGAAGACTTTTCCACAGCGGACAAGCTGAGCATGGAAAAAGAGGTGACCGGCATGTACCTCTCCGGCCACCCTATGGCCGCTTACGCAGGCCTGTACCAAACCGGCGGCTACGCCAGAATGGACGAGATTCTCCAAAGCGCAGGGGATCAAGAGGCAGGCCGCTATCAAGACGGCCAGTGGGTCACGGTGCTGGGCATGGTGGTTGGGGTTCGAAAAAAAGCCACCAAAAACAACACCCAAATGGCCTTTGTGTCCTTGGAGGATATGTATGGGGCCTTGACGGTGCTCCTCTTCTCCCAGGCGCTGGAGCAGTATGGGAACCTTCTGTATGAGGGCGCTGTGGTAGAGGTTGCGGGGAAGCTGAGCTTTACGGAAAACAAGGAGCCGGAGCTGGTCTGCAACGCCATGTCGGTGCCGGCGGATCCAACCTCTCTGGGCGCTCCTGCAGAGAAGCCGGTGCGGCCGGGGCTGTATCTGCGGTTCTCTTCCAAAGAGGATCCCCGCTACCGGAAGGCGCTGCAGTATATTGCCATTTTCGACGGAGTGTCGGACTTGTATGTGTCCTTCCAGGACACCGGCAAACTGCTGCGGGCCCCGGCCAAATATCGGGTGGATGTGAACCGGCCCCTGCTGCGCGCCTTAGAGGCCCTTTTGGGGGAGAAAAATGTGGCCTATTATGGGGCAAAACGCTAAAAAAAGGTCTGGTTTCGTGTAAAATCTTGGCACACCCCCTTGATAATTTTTTCACCTTTGGTATAATATCAAGTGATACAATCTAGGCGTATGGGCGGTTTTGCCCGATTTAAAATAGTTGGAGGAATCTACAATGGGTGCGAAATGTATTGCAGTATTGACCAGCGGCGGCGATGCCCCCGGCATGAACGCGGCAGTGCGTGCGGTGGTCCGTACCGGGTTGAGCTTCGGTATGAAGGTGTACGGCGTTATGCGTGGCTATAACGGCTTGCTACACGGAGATTTGAAGGAAATGAACATGCGCAGCGTGTCGGACATTATGCAGCATGGCGGCACGGCTCTGTTTACGGCGCGCAGCCCTGAGTTCAACACACCCGAAGGCGTGAAAAAGGCAGCGGCCATGTGCCGTGAAAAGGGAATTGACGGCGTCGTGGTCATTGGCGGCGACGGCTCTTTCCGGGGCGCTCGGGACCTGACCGGCGAGGGGATCCTCACCATTGGCGTGCCCGGCACCATTGACAACGATATTGCTTGCACGGACTACACCGTGGGGTACGACACCGCTTTGAACACGGCCATGGAGATGATCGACCGTATCCGCGATACCACCGAATCCCACGACCGCTGCAGCGTGGTGGAAGTTATGGGACGCCGCTGCGGAGATATTGCTCTGAACACCGGCGTTGCCGTGGGCGCGTTGACCACGTTGGTGCCGGAGATCCCCTATGATTTTCAGAAGGACGTAATCGACCGCATCCGTTTGGCTCAGTCCACTGGCAAGCGCCATTACATCATTGTGGTGGCGGAAGGTGTGGGCCACACCCAGGAACTGGCCGAGCGTATCCAGAAGGAGACTGGGATTGAAACCCGCGCCACCATTTTGGGCCATGTGCAAAGAGGCGGCGCTCCCACCCTGCGGGACCGTGTGGTGGCCAGCCGGATGGGCTATCACGCTGTGGAGCTGCTGCAGAACGGCATCGGCAACCGGGTGGTTGCCATGAAGGGCGAAGAGATTGTGGACTTCGACATCACCGAAGCTTTGGAGATGCCTCGTGTCTTTGATGAGAAGATGTACAAGGTATCTGCGGTTCTGTCCATCTAATCGGAACCCTGTTGTTTGAGAACAGAAAACGCCCCCGGGGAAGCATTTTCCACGGGGGCGTTTTGGCATCGGTCATGGGAGCTGTGCTTTTCTCTGCTCCACCAGCTGTGTGATTTGATCCAGGGCTTCCACGTCTTCCATGTCCTCCACCAAGGCGGAAATAAGCCGGAGGGCGGACTGGTCGTTGAAAGTTCCCCCATGCTTCAGCTGGAGAACGGCATACTCATCGGCAGTTAAAGTGGGCATAAACGTGCGGGCGTAATTTTTGGTGCTCTGGACAAAGCCGGCCACTTCAATGGCGTTTTTGTCCAGCATGGAGTTGAGCAGGATGTGAATGGAGGCGGGTTTCCAAGAACGTTCCGGAGTGAGTTCGATAATCTCCGAGCGAGAGAGAGGCCTTCCTTCTTTCCACATCAGGTTCATGATTTCGTTTTCGCTTTTTGTCAGCCTAAAATACTTGTGTTTCATTGTACGCCTCCCATAAATGCAATTTGTTCTTACGGTCACGTTCCTATCTCTTAATTTTATCATATGAGAAAAAAGGGGAAAAGTCAACATTAACTCTCTGTATTTTTTTGAAAAAATATAAAAAGTGGATTGCGAATTTTATATATTTGTGTTATCATTAAAAAATATTTTATTTTGGTGGTCATTTTGACGAGGGGAACATACAAACCCACCAAAAGAAACGGAGTGAATTTCTATGGCCTTGTCTCAGGCACAGTTGGACGCCTATTTTCAGCGCATTGGATACACGGGAAAACCCGACCGCACTTCCCAGACCTTGGCCGCCATTCAGCAGGCCCATATGGACCATATTCCCTATGAGAATTTGGACATTCTAAAGGGGATCCCCCTGTCTTTGGAAGAGGGGCATCTCTTTGACAAAATGGTGGTCCGCCGCCGGGGCGGCTACTGCTTTGAGCAGAATGGGCTGCTTCATGCTGCGCTCAAGGGGCTGGGCTTTTCCGTCACCCAGTTTTGCGGGCGGTTCATTGACGGGGAGCCAAAGGTGATTCAAGACCGCCGCCATCGGGTGCTGCGGGTGGAGGCGGACGACGGGGTGTTTATCTGCGATGTGGGCGTCTATGGGGAATCCCCGAGAAAACCCCTGCGTTTGGTGGAGCAGGAAATCCAGACCGATGGCCTGTGCCAGTACCAATATCGGAAAGACGATTTTTACGGCTGGGTGGAGTGTCAAAAAGAGAAGGGCAAGGCGTGGAAGTGGGTGTATGGGTTTACAGAGGAACCCTGGAACAGCTACGACTTTGAGCAGCCCTCCTTTTTCTGCGAACGCCATCCCCGCTCCATCTTCAACAAGGTTCGAAAGGTGGGCATTTTCCGGGGAGAGCAGAGCTTGACCTACATCGACGATGTGTTCACCATTTACGCTTTGGGGAAGATTCTGTACCGGGAGACTGTGCCGGAGGAGTACGTCGCCGATTATTTGGCCCGCCACTTTGGCCTGGAAGAGGAGGAAACGGTCTGAGATGGAGCAGCTCACTGCCATTCTGGCACAGGAATTTCAGGTAAAGCCGGAGCACGCCGCCGCTGTGGTGGAGCTGCTGGACGAGGGCAACACTGTGCCCTTCATCGCCCGCTATCGGAAGGAGCGGCACGGCGCTATGGACGACCAAAAGATCCGGGAGCTCTCCGAACGGCTGGCCTATCTCCGTGGATTGGAAGCCCGCAAAGGGGAGATCAAGGCTGCCATTGGGGAGCAGGGAAAACTGACCCCGGAGCTGGAGGCTGCCCTGGACAGGGCCTCCACTTTGGCGGAAGTGGAGGATCTATACCGCCCCTACCGGCCCAAACGGCGCACCCGGGCGGGCATTGCCCGGGAAAAGGGGTTGGAACCGCTGGCACAGCTGCTGTGGCAGGGAAGAGACCGCCAGGGACGTCCTTTGAGCCAGAGGCCGGAACAGCTGGCCCAGGCGTATGTGCATGCAGAGAACGGTGTGGAAACCAGGGAGGAAGCCTTGCAAGGCGCCAAAGACATTTTAGCGGAAGAGTTTTCCGACGACGCTTCTATCCGGAAGAGCCTGCGGACCATGCTGCAGAAACAAGGCTCCCTCCGCTCGGTGGCGGCCCAGGAAGAGGATTCCGTATACCGCCTGTACTACGACTTTGAAGAACCTCTCAAGCGGCTGCAAAGCCACCGGGTTCTGGCGATCAACCGAGGGGAGAAGGAGGGCTTCCTCAAAGTCTCTGTCAAGCCGGGGGAGGAGAGTCCCCTGCCTCGCATTCTCCGTCAAGTGCCGGACCGCCATCCGTACAGGGCGCTTTTGCGGGAAGTGGCGGAGGACGCTTGGAGCCGGCTGTTGTTTCCCTCTCTGGAGCGGGAAATCCGCAGCGATTTGACAGAGGCGGCCGCCGAACAGGCCATTCACACCTTTGCCCTGAATTTGCGGCCTTTGCTGCTGCAGCCGCCGGTGAAGAATCAGGTGGCCTTGGGCTTTGACCCCGCATACCGCACCGGTTGCAAGCTGGCTGTGGTGGACGAAACGGGCAAGGTGCTGGACACGGCCGTGATCTATCCCACCAAGCCCCACCAGAAGGTGGAGGAATCCAAACGGGTGCTGCGCCGCCTTTGCGATGCCTACGGCGTCACCTGCATTGCCCTGGGCAATGGAACTGCCAGCCGGGAATCGGAGTTGTTTATCAGCCAGTTTATCCAGGAATATCCCAAGCCGCTTTCCTACATGGTGGTCAGTGAAGCGGGTGCTTCCGTGTACTCTGCTTCCAAATTGGGGGCGGAGGAGTTCCCCACCTTTGACGTGTCCCTGCGCTCTGCCGTAAGCATTGCCCGCCGGCTGCAGGACCCTCTGGCAGAGCTGGTTAAGATCGATCCCAAGGCCATTGGCGTGGGGCAATACCAGCACGACATGCCTCAAGCCCGGCTTTCCCAGGCCTTGGACGGGGTGGTGGAGGACTGTGTCAACGGAGTGGGCGTGGACTTGAACACGGCCTCGCCCTCTCTCCTGCGGCGAGTGGCGGGAATCACTCCCACAGTGGCGAAAAATGTGGCGGCCTATCGAGAGGAGCACGGCAGCTTTCACAGCCGGAAGGAGCTTTTGAAGGTGCCCAAGCTGGGCCCCAAAGCTTTTGAGCAGTGTGCAGGTTTTCTCCGTGTGATGGAGAGCGACAATGTGCTGGATCACACCGCCGTTCATCCGGAGTCTTACCAGGCTGCAAAAGAGCTGCTTTCCCTGTGCGGCTATACGCTGGCGGACGTGGGAAACTTGGCCGACCTGCCCAGCCGTCTTGGGGAGATGGGGGAGGAACAGGCTGCCCAGGCGTGCGGGGTGGGTGTTCCCACCCTGCGTGACATTGTGGCGGAGCTGCAAAAGCCCGGCAGAGATCCTCGGGACCAGCTTCCTCCTCCGCTGCTGCGCACGGATGTGATGGAGCTGGCGGACCTGAAACCGGGGATGAAGCTTTCCGGCACTGTCCGCAATGTGGTAGATTTCGGCGCGTTTGTGGATATCGGCGTGCACCAGGACGGCCTGGTGCACATCTCCCAGATGGCGGACCGGTACATCCAGCATCCCTCCCAAGTGCTCTCTGTGGGCGATGTGGTGGAGGTGACCGTGCTGGAGGTGGATGCAGCCAAGAAACGCATCTCCCTGACCATGCGGAACCAGGAGAAAGCCGGGAGCAAGAACTCAGCCGGACTAATTTCAAAGGCGTAAGAATTTCGTAAGAAAAACAGAGCCTTTCCCGTTGGAATGGGATGGTATCCTTTCTATAAAAGGAGGGAGGATCTATGGAGAAAATGCAGTATGTGTGTCCCAAATGTGGATGCACCCAGTATGAGAGCGACCAGTTTCAGGCCACAGGGGGCAATTTTGCCAAGCTGTTTGATGTGCAAAACAAGAAGTTTGTCACGGTGAGCTGTGTGCGGTGCGGCTACACAGAGCTGTACAAATCCCAGAATTCCAGCGGCTGGGATGTGCTGGACTTTTTGGTGGGCAATTAAAGACGCAAAAAAGGAAGGTGCTGCCATGGTACGGCAGCACCTTCCTTCTTCTCCTGCCGGCGTGTCTTCCGGCAGCGGAGGATGTGCTTTTTTACAGGTGCAGGTGAATGGGAACGGGACGGTCCGGCGTCAGGGTGGAAGGCGTGACCAGGCAATCCACTGCCTCCAGGCGCACACCCTGCTGGGCGGCCTGTTCCAGAGCGGCAGCGAACTCCGGATGGGTGCGCCGGTTGGGTGTAAAAGCCCGCACACCTTTCATCTGCACCACAAAGAGCACGCAGGCCCGGAACCCCTCCTCTTGGCAGCGGCACAGCTCCTCCAGGTGTTTGACGCCCCGCTGGGTGGGCGCATCGGGGAAGAGAGCAACGCCGTCCTCTTCCAGGGTGACTCCTTTCACTTCCATAAACCAGGGGCCTGCGGCGGTTTCCACGAAAAAGTCAAAGCGGGAACGGCCCCATGTGACCTCCCGCCGGTAGTGGAGCAGGGAGGGAAACAGCTGGGGCAGGAATTCCTCTGCCACATGGTTGGGGGCCTGGCTGTCCATGTTGATCAAATAGGGGCCCTTTTCCACCGCCACCAGGTCGTACTTGGTCTTTCGCTGGGGGGAGGCGCCTCTTGCCAGGTAAACCCGGGCGCCCGGTACCAGAAGTTCCCGGCAGCGGCCGGTATTTTTTACATGGCAGATCTCCGTTTTGCCGTCGATTGCCACGTGGGCGATAAAGCGATTGGGCCTGGCGAGAAACGTTCCCGCTGCCACCTCTCCATATTCCATAGGGTGCTCCTTTCCAACTGGTTGTTTCCCTTTCCCCAATCCAGCCTTACTTCTGAAAGTGGCCGGCGCCGTAGAGCAGGGGAAGGAACAAACCTCCTTGGACGGTGCGGTTTTGGAACTCATGGGGCTTGGCTTGCCAAGCGTCCTCGGTTTCAAACCAGTCCCCCAAGGGGATGCGGTTGGGCATTTGGTCGTAGGCGTCCCACAGATGGGAGATCATGGTGGTAAAGCCGTCCCGGTCCATCATGGAGGCGACCCAGACCAGCCAGTCCGATTTGGTATAGCCGGCCCGATTGTCCAGCGGCATGCCATAGGGGTTGATGCGCGACAGATAGGAGGCGAGCTCCCGATCCCAAGTGCCTTCCGGGAAAATATGCAGGCCCAGCAGCCTGTCCCATACGGCGTTGTATTTCATGCTGAAGGTTCCCGGTTGGTCAAAAGCCAGGCGATAGGTGCCGTTTCCGTCGGAGGCTTTTTCCACCCAAGCAGCTGCCATGGAGCGGGCTTCCTGCATCCACTCCTCCCCCAAGGCCTCCTGACCCCGGCGCCGGAGCAGCAAGCCGTAGGCGGCCACTCCTAAAATGGCCTTGATGGACAAGTTGCAGTTGTGGGCCAAATGTCCCGCAAAGTCGTCGGTGCACAGCTGGTTTTCCGGATCCATTCCCTTGTCCCGCAGATAGTTGGCCCACTGGGTCAAAAGGTCCCAATGGGTGTTGGCAAAGGTCAGGTCGTCCAGGGCCACTGTGGCGGCAGCCGTGGTCAAAAGCATGTTGCCACACTCTTCTACAGGCATCTGGTCGGCGGGATCGGTGCCGCCGGAGTACACCTGCCCGTTGAGCAGGGGGAATTGGCCGGCGTCGTGAGGGGCAAAGGCAAAGGGCCACGCCGGGCTTTGCGCATAGCGGAAGATGGGGCGCAGCATGCCCAGCACCAGCTCCGGCTGGTACAGCAGGAAGAGGGGACTGGAGGGATAGGTGATATCCACCGTGGCAGCGCAACCGTTGGAAAAGCACTCTTTGGAGATAAACAGAAGTTCTCCTGCCTCATCTTCGCACAAGGTGTGGGCGGCCACAACCTGCCGCCACGCCAACAGCAGCAGCTCTGCATAGGCATCTCCGCCCACTGCTTGGGCCCGAGCCTGCAAATCCTGGGAAAAGGCCTGGCAGCGCTGGGCAATCGACGGGTATTGGGCAAAGGCCAGCTCCAGCAAACCGGGAATGGTTTGCCGCTCTTTTTTCCAGTAGGGCGGCAGATTTTTGCCGAAATACTGGATGGCGTCCACCTCGTCATATGCCAGGGCAAAGAGGACTTGCTTTCCTTCCTGCAGTTCCCTATCCGCCTGAATGGCGCAGCGCTCCCCCTCTTCCTTGAGAGCCACGCGCCCACCGGTTTCCACGGCCAGGTACACTTTTCCCCAATCGATGCGCACATCGTCCCCAGAGCGGTTGAGGACTTCCTGCACACCGCTGGCCAGAGTTCCGGCGGCAAAGCCAGGGCCCACGGCCTCCCCATACTCCACCGGATACTGGCCCGCGTGGTCCAGGCACAGCGTTTCATCGGCCACAAGGGAGACGGTGCAGGGGGGCAGAGGCCTGCCGTGCCGTCCCTGGGCGGTAATGGCAATGTAGGTGATGGGTCTTGCCAGCAGCTGCAGGTCGTCCAACAGCAGAGGGGATGTGAATTGTAGCGTCAGCCGGGCTTCCGGGCTTTCCAGCACGTAGGTGGTGGAACAGGCTTCCACGGTCACTTGCCGCAGCTGCATGGGAAGAGCGTCCGTAGCTCCAAGAAAGCCGTACTTCCGTCTGCCCACCTGGAAAATTCCCTGCAGAACCTGAAGTTTCCCGGTCCAATGGCAGGTGGGGGTGCGGTTGGGCACATCGTCCATGGACCACAGGTTGAAATATGGGGTGTGTGTCACCAAGGGCACAGCAGGATAACGCATTTGTTTCATAGAGAATCACCTCAATTTGTGATACGGGCTGATTCTTTCATCATAACAGGAAATGCAGAAAAAGAAAACGGGAAAAAGAAGTTTTTTGCCGCTGTAAGAAATTTTCACAGCGCAAAAGAAAATCACAGGTTTTTGTGTGAAAGGGGTTGCTTTTTTTCAAAAAAGGGGATATAATAATACCTGCTTTTCCAAAGCATTTGCCGGTGTGATGGAATTGGCAGACGTAGTGGACTCAAAATCTACTTCGTAGAATGTTGGGTGCCCTGGTAAAACCCTTGATAAATCGGCGCTTTCACAACTTCATATTTTCATTTGGTTTTAATATCCCTCCCGCACATCCCTCCAAAATCTGAGATGTGCGG
>DSTMR04002__coassemble_1192_pt1 | contig 19097 bp, 17 predicted proteins | sample DSTMR04002__metabat2_high_PE_036 | metagenome-assembled genome bin DSTMR04002
ATTGACACCGCAGATCTCCACTTTGCCTTGCATAAAAAAGACCACCTCCGAAACTTTGTCTCACAGGTAGTCTTTGCGCAATTTAGAAAATTTAATCAGCCGAAAAGGGGCGCGGCTTAGGCCGTCAGTTCCAAACAGCTGCTCCTTATAGGTTTTTCCTCCATAAAGAGCTTGCAAAAAAATTTACTGCTCCATTTCGCAGCAGCCGGCATAGGATCCTCCTGTCACATGATTTCCTTCCAGCTGAGCACTCGTTTTCGCATTCCTTCTATATCCAGCACACCCAGGGCAAACCCTTTGCGAACCAGTTCTTGGGGCACATATTCGTCGTATTTTTCAAAAACCGGCACCTCTTTGGGATAGACCAGCTCTAAAGAATCAAATTCTTTGGCGGCCTCTTCCCTGGTAATCCGGTAGAATTCCTCTTCACTGGCCTGCATAGTAAACTGCAGATAGTAGGGCCTGGAAGGATTCACCCCTTTTATCCCAAGACGTTTTCCACAGCGTATTTTCAGAAAACGTTCCAGCGCCAGGAAGGCGTAACTTCCCAGCCAAGGGAACAAGGCCCACATATGGCCCCCCAAATGGATCAAGGGACGCTGGTTCATGCCGGACTTTTGAAAGCTCTCCCGGGCTTCCTCCAGCCTGCATACGGCGTGGGATAATAGGTACGGGTATTTTTTCTGCTCTTGAAGGACCCCGTGCATACGCTCTAAAATGCGGGTGTGGATATCGCCCGCCACATCGCCAAAATAGGCGGGAATATTTCCCTTCACCAGGGCACAGGCAACCTCCCGCTTTTTGTGGTCCACTTCTTCCACCACCCACACTCTGCCCGCTATGGCAATTTTGTCCCCCACAGGCGGCGGTTTGACGATCGTCCCCAGCTCTTCCGAACCTGCCCGCACAGAGTACTCCACGTTTTCCTGAAAGACGGCATAAAACTTGTAATTGTTCACAATCCGTTCGCCGGTCAGCCCCACAATGAGACCGCCGTTTTCCGTGCGCTGGATGTGGTCACTCTCCAGCAAATGGCGAAGCAGCACCCGGTAGTCCTCTTGGGTGATCCGGTGAAAGCAGGACAAGGGCAGCACACGAGATGCCAGCTCACCGGGGGTCATCTCTCCACAGGAGGCCAAGGTGCTCATCGTCTGATGGTACAGCAAGCTGTAGGGAAGCCGGTCTGTGCGGGGTGGTTCCACAAACCGCTCTTCCAGGTACAGCTGCACCAGGGCGATTCCCTGAATCAAACGCCAGGGGATCATGTCGGGCAGCATTGCGCGGGGCTCCGGATGATCTTCCCGCATGACAAACCACATCTCCGAAGGTTCCCCCCGTCTTCCCGTCCTTCCCAAGCGCTGCAAAAACCCGGAAACTGTAAAGGGCGCATCAATATGAAAAGCCCGCTCCAGCTTTCCAATATCAATGCCCAGTTCCAATGTGGCCGTTGCACAAACGGAGAGCAGAGAATCGTCGTCTTTCATCTCCTCTTCCGCACTCTCCCGGTAGGAAGCAGAGAGATTCCCATGGTGAATGAGAAAGCGGTCCGGCTCGTGGTTGGCCTCGCAATATTGGCGCAGGCTTTGGCACACCGCTTCGCACTCCTCCCGGGAGTTGGTGAAAACCAGGCACTTCTTTCCCCGCGTGTGTTCAAAAATGTACCCGATTCCCGGATCTGCCGCTTTGGGAGCCTTGTCTGTAGGCTCTTCCAAAGAGGGAACCGCTTCCACCGCCTTGCCCTCATCCGCCTGGGGCGGCGTATTGAAAAAATGTTCCATAGACAGGCGCCACACCTCTTTTCCCCCTTCGCAGGCAGGAATAACTGTCCCACGTCCGCTGCCTGCGGCGAGAAAGCGCCCGGCCGCCTGGGGATTTCCTATGGTGGCAGACAGCCCCACCCGTCTGGGACGGCAACCGGCCGTTTTGCAAAGGCGCTCAATCAAACAGAACGTCTGCATGCCTCGGTCCCCCCGCAGGAGAGAGTGGATCTCATCAATCACCACAAAACGCAGATCCCCAAAGAGAGAGGGGATTTCCATATGTTTGTTAATTAGAAGGGATTCCAAAGACTCTGGGGTGATCTGCAGAATCCCCCGAGGCTTTCGCAGCAGCCTGCGCTTCTGTGTTTGAGGCACATCCCCATGCCAGCGGGTCACAGGAATTTCCGCTTCCTCACAGAGCTCGTTTAACCTGCCAAACTGGTCGTTGATCAGCGCCTTTAGCGGCGCAATGTACAACACGCCCACACTGTGAGGCGGATCCTCTTCCAGCAAGGTGAGAATTGGAAAGAACGCTGCCTCCGTCTTGCCAGAGGCGGTGGAAGCGGTAAGCAGCACGTTTTCTTCCGTGGAGAAAATGGCCTCTCCCGCAGCATTCTGCACTCCCCGCAGGTTCTGCCACCCAGAACGATAGATAAAATCCTGGATAAACGGGGCATATCGTTCAAATACATTCATAGGGTAAACTCCACATAGGGTTCGTCCGTCTGGTCGGAGACCGCTTGGGACTGGGTGTATGCAAATGCTTCGGACCCCAACAACTCTTTCATAGTTCTAGAAGGGTTTTGATAAAGCAAGTCCAACAGCTCGATAAAATCGCGGATTACCTCTCGCGGGGTAATGTTTTGATCCGCGCCAATTCTCCCATATTCCAGCTGGATAAACTCCGCCAATTCCTCGGTGCGCAGAAAAGGAGCATAGCCGTATAGATCGGCATGCATGGCGCAGAGTTTCTCACAGAGCACCAGCATCTCCTCCGGATTCAAAGGCTCCAGGCGAATCACCGGGGCCAGCAAGTCCCGCGCTCCCGGACGGGAAAATTTTCCTTCTGCCAACCGGGAACGAAGGGCCTCATAGCTGTACACACCCCGGCGCTTGTCCTCAATAGCCTGGGGTGTAGCGCCCATGAGAATCCCCAAATACCGGGCCTTGCCTTGGAGGGTGTCGTTGTACATCGTTAAAAGCTTTTCGTAATTGTATTGCCGGGTGATAGCATTGGGAATCTTGTAAAGATTGACCAGCTCATCGATGAAAATCATCATTCCCGCGTAGCCTGCCAAACGAAAAAAAACAGCAAAGATCTTGATATACTCATACCAGTTGTCGTCCGTGATCAGAATGTTGACACCCAGCTCTTCCTTGGCTTCCCGCTTTGTGGAAAATTCCCCTCGAAACCAACGGATGACCCCTTGCTTTCGCTGGTCGTCCCCCTCCAGGTAAGCGTGGTAATAGAGGGAAAGAAGCTTTGCAAATTCAAAACCGTGGACCAGTTCACTGACCGCGGAGGTGACCTGGTAAATTTTCTGGTCCACAGCTTTGGCAAGGGCCGGATCTCCCGGCTCTCCTCCCGTTTCCTGCAGCGTCTGGGTCTGTATGCCGCTGATCCAGCGATCCAGCACCAAAGTTAAGGCGCCGCCTTCCGGCTTTGTTTTGGTGGAGAGGTTTCCAATCAGTTCCCGGTAGGTGGCCAAGCCCTGTCCCCTTGTCCCCTGCAGCCGCCTCTCTGGGGAAAGGTCCGCATCCGCCACGATAAAACCTCGGTCCATCACATAGTTGCGGATGGTCTGAATGAGAAAACTCTTTCCCGAACCATATCTGCCTACGATAAACCGAAAAGACGCGCCCCCTTCCTCCAAAATGTCCACATCGTGGAGCAAGGCTTCTATCTCATTTTTTCGTCCCACAGTGATATAGGGAAGTCCGATGCGGGGGACCACTCCGCCTTTTAGAGAATTCAGCACTGTTTGGGCAATTCTCCTTGGCACTTTCTTTCTATCTTCGTTCATCCGCTGATTCCTCCCAACAATCCCAGGATATCCTCTCTATATTCCTCCACAACGTGGATGGTTTCCCCATCACACGCCAGCACACTGTCGCCGATTTCCTCAAAAAAAGCCTCATTGATGGCATCTGCCACCACCGAAGGCATCCATTTATGGACCTGTAAGATAGGCTCTGGAGAGCCCCCCTGCAAAAGCACATGCAACAAGTGCAGATAAGACCCATCCAACCCCGGAAGAACAGAGTCGGCCGCAGAGACATTCGGAGAAATTTTCTCTGGTTCGGGCTGAGGCTCTTCCTTGGAGAGGAGAGCGTTCTCTTCGTCCGAAACTTCTGCAAGCTCTTCTTCCGTCAATAGGCTGTCCCTGGTCACCAACGCGTCCATGCGGATTTTCTCCAATTGAGCGGGGTCGATGGTAATCTTCGGTTTCGCCGCTTCCCACGCCGCGGCCCGCTCCGCTTCTAAAACCGCTTCCACTAGAGGACCCGCCCATGCTTCCTCCGGTTTTTCCCGCAGGTAATGGCCGGTTTTCATGTGTTTGCGCAGCCTACGGTCTGTCTCATGAAACAGTGCGCAAAACCGTTCTTTCCCCAAATAAAGAGTGGCGTACTTCTCTTCCCACCACTCCCCATCCCGGCAGTGATAGGACCTGCACGCGTCCAGTTGGTACTCCACATCCTCCGACGGAGTTTTCTTCCAATAAACCGCATTGGACAGAGGATTCCACGGGCGGGCCTTGGGCTCCCCAAAGCAAGCGGTAAACCCATCTTTTCCGTCGAATGTGCAAATTTTTCTAGCGTGCCGCCACACAGACGCAAACAGATGGATCCCCTGCGCCCCGCCTTTTTTCACCACCGGCGATTCCGCCAACTTTGGACCGGCAAAGACACAAACGGCAGAGAACACCTGCTCGTCCGAGGCCTCCTCCGGATTCTGCAGAATCCCCAAGGAGAGGTCCTGCTCCAACAGCGCCGGGTCTGTGTAACGGCGGGCTTCCTCCGGAGGAAGCCCGTGGAGCACGGCAAATTCCAGCATCCACTGGTGCAGGTTTTTCCGCATGCCTGCATCCCCTTGGCCGGCATCTAAAAAGCCTGTCTCAAACTCCTTCATTTTCCGGAGGCTTTCCTCCGGGGAGCTTGTTCCAATTCCATTGAGCAGTTCGTACACATAGATATAGGCAAGAGACGTGGCAACCGGGGGAAAGGTTCCCTTTCGGACTTGGGTTCTCCAGGTGAAGTATCCCCGCAGCTGCCGGACGTTTAAATCGTGATACGTGGGAAAATACCGTTTGAATTCTCCGGACCAAGGTGCATCGTCTTCGTAGTCTTCCATGAACTTTCCCTGCCGGTAAAAGTTTTCACACTTTTCTGGGAAAGACCAATCCTTACACACACACAATTTCCGCATTTCATAGATCTTGGGAGGAATGTTCTCCCCGATCGTGGGAAACGCTTTGTCAGATGGAGCAAGCGGCGTGTCCGCATAAACAATCGTTCCCTGCGTGGCAGGGTTGTGGAGCACAACGGTATAGCCTTGTGCAGCATCAGAACGAACTGCCTGGTCGAACAGGTGATAAATCACCTCTGCATTTGTAGTGTCCTCAAAGGCAACGCCGATCCACTTGGGCCCCTTCATACGGTAGGGCTTGGACAGAAAAGAAGCCGGCTGCTCATAGAGCACCTGCTGCCCACATTTGAGATCGCACCGCTGAATTTCCCTTCCCGATTCAGAATCCCACTGACGCATGAGAAGCGCCACCCATTTTCCTGTACGGGGGTTGCTCAACACCGAGAAGCCTGGAAAGTCACTCCATTTGTGCTGCTCCTTCATGCGATATTTTCCTGCAGCGTATGCCGTCAGTTCCGAGAGATTCAAAGCCCTTTCTCCTTTTCCCCTTGTCCGTAAGACAAACTTATGTTTTATTATACCACATTTCCCGCCTTCGCGCTATGGGAAGACTTTACCTTTTCCGGACTTTTTCTGAAACCCAAGGGGAGAGCCGCTTTCCGGAAAACAGGAAAAGGAACGCTTTATCGGTACCCCCGTTCTTTGGCGAATGTGACAAGCATTGGCTGAATCTCCGGATAGGTCCAGTTTTCCGGCAATCCTTTTGACAAAACTGTCTTCTCAATTTCAGAATGGAGCTCCGGTGTAAAGCTTTGGATCTTGGCGTAGAACAGCATACCAAACGTTTCCTCACCCTGGAAGGTGTCCGGAGCCGTTACCGAATATACGCACACGGGCGCAAGGGTATACTCCAACGCGCCTGCTTCCTCCTGCAATTCCCGTTTTGCAGCATCCAGGATGCTTTCCCCTTGTTCTCGATGACCCCCAGGAAGTTCCCAGGTGTCCCGGTCTCTGTGTTTGCACAGCACATACTGCTCCCCACACTTTGCCAGAATTACAGCAAATTTCAGCAGAGAATCTTCGACTGTGTCGTACGCTTTCACTTCCGTCATACTTTTCCGCCTCCCAGAAGCAAATGCTTCTTTGTATTGTAGCACAGCGATTTTCAGAACGCAAATCGATCCGATGGACAATTGCCTTTGAACAGGACAGGGTCACCCCTTTCCGCGCACAGGTGCCTCTACAATCACCAATATCCGCGTTGTGCGGAACAGAACAAAAGGAAGAAGCCCCGATTTTCTATCGAGGCTTCTTCCCTGCATGTTCCTTGCATAGCAAGATTTCATTTACATAAGGCAACTATAAGAACTGTGCCGGATTTACGCGTGTGCCGTTCTCATACACCTCAAAGTGCAGGTGAGCTCCATAGGCGTTGCCCGTTTCCCCTTCGTACCCGATAATGGTCCCAGCGGTGACATATTGCCCGCTGGTCACTGTCAATGAACTCATGTGGGCATAGCGGGTGGAATACGTTCCGTTGTGATAAATCAGCACGTAATACCCCCAAGAATAGCCCCAGCTGTCGTAATTGTTGGCCTCGATGACTTGGCCGTCTGCAGCAGCCACAATGGGCGTGCCCCAAGGTCCGGCGATATCCATGCCTTTGTGACCGGGATACCCGTTCCACCCGGCGGACACATACGACACCCCTGGCAGAGGCCAAATGCAGTGGAAGCCAGAACCTGTGCCGCCTCCATCAGAAGGTGGGTTGATAACAGGACTCTGCTCTGAGGAAGAGTTCTCATTGGAAACAGAGGAGCCATCTTCGCTGTTGTCGGCCTGTTCCTTGGCAGCTTCTTCTGCTTTTCTTTTGGCCTCTTCCTCCGCTTTCTTCTGTGCTTCAATGGCAGCCTGGATGCGGGCTTCCCCTTCGGCTAACTCCTCTTCGTTGATCTCCATCTGATTTTCCGTAGCATACAGTTGCCCTTGAATCTCCCCCAAGGCAGCTCTGTTTTCCTCGTAGAGGGCATCCAGCTCGTCCTGCTTGTCCTCCAAGGTCACCTGAAGCTGCGCCACCTTCTCCTTCTCAGCCTGCACTTGGCTCCGATCTGCCTGGGTGGATTGTATATAGCTCTCCAACACAGCGACCAGTTCCTCATCCTGGGCAGCCATGTTGTCCAGCAGTTCCATACGGGTGGAAAAATCCGAGAGACTTTGAGAGTCCAAAAGGACTTCCAGGGTGCTCACATTGCCTGCTGTATACAGGGCCACCAACCGTTCCTTGAATTGATCTATGGTGTCCTGCACCGCCTCCCGGGAGGCATCCAGCTTCAAGGTCAACTCTCGAATGCTGGCATTTAAGTCATCAATGTTCTCCCGGGTAGTCAGGATCTGCTCCTGTACCACATGGATTTGCTGTTGGAGCGTATCCTGATACGCCTGCTTTTGCGCTTCATCCTCCCGCAGGCTATCCAGTTTTACTTGCAGCTCTTGGTTTTCTGCCTGCAGCTGGTCCTGCTGGGCTTGGATTTCCTCCAAAGTCTCCGCCGATACGGTCAAAGGGATGAGGCTCATCACAAGAATTGCCAATAGCGCACTGCCAAGCCGCTGAAAAGGCTGGGCCCTCTTTGTCCATTTCACAGGATACCACCCACTTCCTCCAAAAGTCATTTGATATATTAGACGCCTTCCTGCTGCGTTTGGTTAGAGCCTGTGCAAAAAAATTTTCATCTTTCCCTTCGACACACAAAGGCTTCCTCCAGACAAAGATTTCCCCTCTGTTGGCAAAAACTCTCTTCCAAAAAGCCATTGGTTTAGTGAAAACCCAAGGCTTAACGCAACATAACAAAGAGAGACTTCTGCGAAAAGAGCTGCTGCTTTATAATGAGGACAATAAAGAACGTCCCAAAGAGAATGCCAGGCGCCAACTTTACAGGAAGGAGAAAGTTTTCATGGTGCAAAAAAGGATCCCCTTCACTGCGGACACTCCCATAGAGAACGTGATACGCAACCCTGTGTTCGAAAACTACGGCAGGCTGCTGTTCCCTTTGGAGAAGTGGTATTACAGCGGTTCTACCTTGAAACAGCTGCGCCTGGTCTGGTACAACAACATGGACCCAGAAGAAACCGTGGAGATCGTCAACACCCTGTGGCAGCGGGTGAGCGGCGGGGAAACTGTGTTCTACAATATCTACACCCAGGAGGAGAAGGCCGCCGACCCAGAGAAAGAGGACACTGGGCTGTTCTTCTTTAAAGGCAAACCGGGAAAAAATTCGCCGTGTGCAATGCCGACGGAGGCTTTGCCTATGTGGGGGCCATGCAGGACAGTTTCCCCCACGCTTTGGAACTCTCCAAGAAAGGGTATAACGCCTTTGCCCTCATTTACCGTCCCGGCGCCCAGACCGCCTGCGAGGACTTGGCCCGGGCCATCAGCTTCATCTTTGAGAACGCGGAAGAGCTGGAGGTGGACACGGGGTGCTACTCCCTGTGGGGCGGCTCCGCAGGAGGCCGCATGGCGGCCTGGCTGGGCTCCTATGGCCCGGCGGCCTTTGGCGGAGACGACCTGCCTCAACCAGGAGCGGTGATCCTGCAATACGCCGGTCACAGCGACTACACAAAAAACGACCCGCCCACCTTCGCCTGCGTGGGGGAAAACGATGGCATTGCCAGCTGGCGAACTATGCAGCGGCGGCTTCACATCTTAAACTCTTGGGGCATTCCCACAGAGTTTCATTCTTACCGAGGCCTGCGTCACGGCTTTGGTTTGGGCACCGGCACCGTGGCGGAGGGATGGCTGGACCAGGCCGTGGCCTTTTGGGAAAAGCAGCAGTAATCGAGAGGGGAAAGGAAGCGTCTTTTGTGAACAACTTTATCTTTGAAAATTCCACCAAGGTCTACTTCGGTCAAGGGTGTGTAAAAGAATATCTGGCCTGCAAAGTGCGCCCCTATCAGACCATCTTATTGGGGTACGGCGGTGGTTCTATTAAGAAAAACGGCATTTATCGAGAGATGCAGGACATCCTTCAAAATGCAGGAAAAACTGTGGTGGAGTTTCACGACATTCTGCCGAACCCCACCTATCAAAAAGTGCAGGAAGGCACCCGTCTTGCACGCAAACATAACGTAGATATGATTTTGGCAGTAGGCGGCGGCAGCGTGATAGACTGCTGCAAAGCGGTTTCGCTGGCTGCCCGGTACAAAGGAGACATCTGGGAGGACTACTGGGAGCACCCTGGAGTCATCCATACTGAGCCTCTCCCCTTGGGGACCATTGTCACCACAGCGGGCACTGGCAGCGAGTGCAACGGTGGGGCGGTCATCACCCACGAGGAAAAGAAAATCAAAACCGGCCGGGACTATCCCCAGCTGAATCCACGCTTTGCCTTGATGGATCCCACTTACACCTACTCCGTTCCGGTCAAGCAAATGGTCTCCGGTGGGTTTGACATTCTCTCTCACATAATGGAGACCTACTTCAGCGAACCCAACGCGGACAACGTTTCCGATGACATTATGGAGGCGTTGATGAAAAATGTGATCCGCAACATGCGGGCAGCTATTGCCAACCCACAGGATTATACCGCCCGCAGCAATTTGCTGTGGGACTCCACCCTGGGGGAAAATCGGTTGATTAAAATGGGCAAGCGCTGCGACTTCCAGTGCCACAACATGGAGCACCAGCTGGGGGCCTACACCAACTGCAACCACGGCTTTGGCCTGGCAGTGCTCCACCCGGTGTACTACCGGCATATCTACCGAGAGGGTTTGCCCAAATTCGTAAAGTTTGCAGAAAACGTGTGGGGAATCCCCCGCAAGTGCAAAACCAATGAAGAGCTGGCACTGGCGGGTATCGAGGCTCTCTCTGACTTTATCCAAGAGGTGGGGCTGCCCACCACCCTGAAGGAGCTGGGGGCGGAAAAGTGCCAGCTCAAAGAGATTGCACAATCCTGTTCCCTCTCTCAGGGCAGTTACAAACGCTTGACGCACCAGGAGATCGCTCAGATTTTCCAGGAGTGTTACGAATAAATCAGACCAGATTGTGATGGAAAGGAAGGAATTTTTGATGAAACGTGCCATTTCTCTATTTTTGTCTTTAGCGATGGTTCTCTCCCCCGCCGCGTGCAGTGGAGGGGACAACAGCTCCTCTTCTCAAATCAGCTCTTCCGCGCCGGAATCCTCTACTTCGGAAAGCTCTGTCGCGGAAAGTTCCAGCGAGTCCTCCAAGGAGGAGCCTTCCAGTGAAATCTCCAGTGAAGCACCTTCCAGCAGTACCGTAAGCAGTGAAGCGCCGGTCGATGAGACTGCCTCCGACAGCAGCGTGCTGGTGGTGTACTATTCTGCCACAGGTAACACAGAAGAAGCTGCCAACTATATCGCACAAGCCACTGGTGGAGATCTGTTTGAGCTGGAACCGGTAGAACCTTACACCGACGATGACTTGAACTGGACCGATGACAACAGCCGCGTTTCCCAGGAATACGCCGACGAGTCCCTGCGGGATGTGGAGCTGGTGGCGGACACGATGGACAACTGGGATCAGTACGACACTGTGTTCATCGGTTACCCTAAAATGCAGTATGGTTTTTTGAGTGTATAGCGTGTATTGAGTAGCATTTTTAAGGGTGAAAAGAACTGTGTACACAGAGAAAGAGAAGATTTGTGTATCGAGCCATGGAAGAGGCTTACAAGGCCGGCAAGCTGCGGGCCATTGGGGTGTCCAACTTCTACCCGGACAGGCTCATCGATTTGTGCCAGTTTGTGGAGGTGACCCCCGCCGTGAACCAGGTGGAAACCCACGTGTTCCAGCAGCAGAAGGCGGCCCATGAGTACATGGAGAAGTACCATGTGCAGCACGAGAGCTGGGGTCCCTTTGCCGAAGGGAGGAAGGATTTCTTCACCAACCCCACCCTGGTGGAGATTGGTGAGAAGTACGGCAAATCCTCCGCCCAGGTGGCCCTGCGGTTTTTGCTGCAAAGCGACGTGGTGGTGATCCCCAAGTCCACCCACAAGGAGCGCATGGAGCAGAACATCCACGTGTTCGACTTCGCTTTGAGCGGCGAGGACATGGAGGCCATCCGCAAGCTGGACGAGGGCGAGAGCCTGTTCTTCTCCCACTACGACCCAGCCACGGTGGAGATGCTCACCAACATGGGCAAAACCAGGATTGTATAAAGAAATCATACTGGAGAAAAGCAGGGCATACCCCTGCTTTTCCCCTTTGGAAAGGAAGTGTTCACCATGAGGCTTTTGCGGTTGGGACCGGTGCTGGCGCTGCTGGTGCTGCTGTGCTTAGCGGGATGCCGGACGGCGGAGCAAGCGGCTCCCTCCCAGCTGGACAGCGCAGTCTCTTCAGCAGTGGAGACACCGGCGCCCTCACCCGCTCCCGCACCGGAACCAGCCGGCCAGGCGGAAAACTCCCAGGAGAGCACCCTCCAGACGGGCATTATCCCTGAGCAGGTGCTGGAAGGGGAAACAGGAATGATTCTCTACAGCTATTACCTGCCGGAAGGCTACGACCCAAACGGGGCGTACCCCCTGGTGATGGCTATGCCCGGCTACGACATGATGTGGTTTGGGGAGGATTCCTCCGGCTCCAATTTGGACTGGCCCGGGTTTCTCCGCTGGACCCAGCTGCCGGAGGACATGATCGTGGTGTCCGCCCAGCTGACGGACTGGGGCGAGACTTCCGCCCGGCAGGCCGTGGAGCTGACGGAGTATTTCATCCAGCATTACGCCGTGGATACAAACCGGGTCTACGCCACAGGCTACTCCGCCGGCGGAGGAACCATGTCCCAGGCGGTGGCGATGCGGCCGGACTTGTACGCCGCCTACCTGCATGGGGCCTCCCAGTGGGATGGGGACTTCTCTTCCGTAGCGGAAAACGGGGTGGCGGTGTACATCTTCATGGCGGAGAACGACGAGTATTACGGCTCGGAGCGGGCGCGGGAAGCCTATAACGGTCTCCACCAGGCCTATGTGGACGCGGGCTGGTCCGAGGAGGACATCGCCAATGTCCTGCAGATCCAAACACCGGACAACGCCTGGTTCGCGGAACAGGGGATCTCCGGCAATTACCACGGGGGCGCCACGGTGGTGTATGAGCAGGGGGACATTTTGGAGTGGGTGCTCTCCCACAGCAAGGAGGAGCCATGAAACGGAAAGCTGTTGTAAAACTCGCCGTGGACGCCGCTATGACCGTACTGCTGCTCTTGCTCATGGCTTTTGAACTGGTGGGCCGTGCCGCCCACGAGTGGATTGGCGTGGGGATGTTCTTTGCTTTCCTGCTCCACCACCTCCTCAACCGGGGGTGGACAAAGCGTCTCTTCCAGGGGAAGTACACGCCTTATTGGATACTGCAAACGGTGATGGCCGCTCTGGCGTTTCTGGCCATGCTGGGCTCCTTCGCCAGCGCGGTGTTCATCTCCCAGGAGGTGTTCGCCTTCCTGCCCATCCGCCAGGGCATGGCCCTGGGCAGGACTGTCCACCTGCTGTGCGCCTACTGGGGGTACCTGCTGCTGTCCCTGCACCTGGGACTCCACTGGGGGATGATGGTTGCCATGGCTGGGAAAAAGCTCTCTCCCTCTCCCCGGCGGCAGGTGGTGTTAAAGATTCTGGGAGGGGCAGCAGCCCTGTACGGGGTGTTCGCCCTGTTCAAACGGCAGATTCCCACCTATCTCTTTTTGCAGAGCCAGTTTGTTTTCTTCAACTTTGATGAGCCCCTGGTGTTCTTTTTCCCGGACTACCTGGCGGTGATGGCGGCCTTTGTGTGGCTGGGCCACACCCTGACAAAAGCCGTCCGCCGGTTGGAAAAATAAACCTGTCTCTGTGCTGCTTAGCTTTTCTCTAGGTGTCCTGGGATTTTGCAGATCACGCAGAACTTTTCACTTGTCAGTTCCTGGAAGCTTTCTTTTTTGTCAGAAATGGGCTATTCTTACAATAAGTAAAAACGAAAGGATGATCGGAAATGAAACAGGTACGCACATGGTTCATCACAGGTTGCTCTAGGGATGTACTTTCACACCTTTCACAAGCTGCGGGAGGACTCAGGCAAGCGAGCATAAACCAGAGTCAACCAAAAGACTGAGAGGCTTCTGTGCAAAAGTGCACAGAGGCCTCTCCCGCATAAACCTGAAATAGAGATCTCTCCTCCCTTGCAAAGGGACCTCTACTTTGGATTCCCTAAAGTGTCCGGCTGTTGTTCCTCTGTATCGAACAGCATCTCCCCTGCATAGCGGATTTCCAAGATACACTCCTGCACCTCTGGATCCGAAAGCAACATGCCACAGAGTTTGACTTGATTCCAACCAAATGCCTCGTCGTATACATCCAGACCTTCCTTGCCGAACAGGGAAAGGAAAGTCTGCAGCAGAAGCTTTTCCCCATGGAATTCTCCCACGTTGCCACAGCGGGAATTCCCATAGCGCAGCAGGTACACATAGCTGGCACCCCAATCCACCTCTGTAAATTGTACACTTCCCGAGACTTGCCTATAGGGCGGAATCGTCTCTACAAAGCCACTCTCCAGCCACAATCGCAGATTTTCGTTTTCCTGCTCCATGCAGCAAATGCGCCCATCGTGCAAGCTGTAGGGAGGAATGGGAAACTTCGGCAATTTACAGACCATGTTCCACACTCGCTTTCTTTTAGACAATCGCCGTTTGTACCGCCGGCTGACAATGGAAGATCCCCTTTATAACCTTTGAAAGTTTGCCGAAAAGAAATCCTTATCCAGGAAGTCCTAGTTTTTCCAGCAAAGTGTTATACAAAGTCTTGGTCGCTTCCACGTCAGGCCCATTCAACACAATCGCTTGTTCTTCCATGTAAAGCAACACGCAGGCTTCGCAGGAGGTGAAAGTATACCGGGTGTAATCACCGTAGAGGTCGTTGGAAAAGCTGCCCAGGGACACCCTGCAATTTCCCAGACCATTGGTGCGAAAACCGGATGCTTCCTGAGAGGGGTCCTGGTCGAAGTACTCCAGGGAGGTGACACGGTTGTAGGGAATGGTCAGGTCTCCCCAGCCGGAGGCGTCCACGGTGAAGGAATCCGTCCCGTAGACATACTGGATGTCCCCGGTGAACAGCGACCAGGCCAGGAAGGCACAGAACGCCAAGAACAAAGCTGTAAGCAAAACGATATTCCGGGGCTTGACGGGACTTTTCTCCACCTTGCCCTCCGCCAGCTGGCCTTTGTAAAAGCGATAGGAATAGCGGGTGGGCAAAATCACCAGCACCGCTAGAATGACAAGCCAAAGGAGAAGCATCGCCCATACGCTGGGAATCAGGGCGGAAACCATCAGAAGCAGGCCGCCCAGGCACCAGAGTTTTCCGGCATAGCGGTGAGTGGCGTTCCAGTTTTCCTCGCTTTCCAAAGTCCACTTGATGCGAATGCCCACAGCGCCGTTCTGCTTGGTCTTGGGCATATAATTGCCAATGAGAAAAAACAGCAGCCCCATAAAGAAAGTGAACAGCGCTGTGATGAGGTAGGCAGAATCCGCCCTGGTTTGGGCAAGCTGGCCGACGATCCCCAACAGCAAGGACAACACGGGGAGAATCCAGGCCACCAGGTTCAGCACCTTGGGGCTTTGTTCCTTGTTTCGGTTGGCGTAGAAAACCGCCAGCATAACCACCCACTGGCTGGCAAGCAGCAGCACCGGCTCCCAAATGAACAGCGTCTGCCCTGCCAAAGCCGCTGGAAAGATAGGCAGCAGAATCACCAGGGAGGACAAAAGCAATTTTCCCTTATTGCGCGCAAGCATGTCTTTCATGGCTCATTCTCCTCTCAGCTGTGAGAGCCACAGCATCACTTCCTCCAACACGGAGGTGTTCAGCTCGTAATAGATGAATTTTCCTTCCCGCTGATCACGGATAAGATCGGCCTCCTTTAACACAGACAGATGCCTGGAAATGGAGGCCGCCGTAACAGGAAAGTGTGCCCCTATCTCCCCGGCAGAAAGCCTTCCCTGTTTCAGCAAGTTCAAAATCTCCCGGCGGATAGGGTCCGCCAACGCTTTCATAGTGTTTTGCAGTCCCACAGCTGCCTCCTTCCTCAGACATTTAACATTTAACCAAATCGTTAATTCTATTCTATCCTTCCCAATCCACTCTGTCAATCCCCTTTCTCGCGGCGCTGTTCAGAAACATCCATGTTTGTATGTAGAACAGAAGAAAAAAGCCTTCTTCTCAACCGGTCCAAAAAAGGAACCGCTTGGAAGAAGGCTTTTCTAGGAAACCATAGTATAACCGCTCTGTCACCCACGCACACGGGCTAGAACAACACGGATTGTCTGGCCCATGGGGGACTCTACACAATAGGCGCCGGCAGCCTCCGGTACAATAAAGGTCTGGGCGTAGTGCACGGTAAAGGGGGCAAATGCGCCGCAGGGGCTTGTAATGCGCGCTTCCTCCCCCTCCACCAGATTCAACATATGAACGCTTCCATCCCGAGAAACTTCCCAGACAGAGGACGTGGTGATGCGGAATGCATCGATGAACTCCCGCTCTGCCAGACCGGTGCGTACCAGGCTCCCCTGGGAGGTTTCCTGGAGAACGGTGTCTTGCCCCAACAAGTTCGCCTGGCAAAAACTGGTGTCCCGGTCCCACTGGATATTGGCCATCCCATGGTCGATGTGGATAGGGCGGGGCTTACCATCTAAATCGACACGTCCCCAATCCCACAGCTTGAAGGTGAAGATATAGGGGGTAGCGCTGATTTCCAAAACCATAGTACCTGCTCCGGAGCCATGAATGGTCCCCGCCGGGATCAAAACATGGTCGTGCTTCTTCACCGGGAAACAGTTCACATAGCGGGCGGCGTCAAAAGGCTTGGCGCCGGTCTGGGCGTCCCGCAGAGCTTGCTCCATCTCTTCGGGAACCGCGCCTTCCTTCACGCCCAGCCAAACCGTTCCCTCCTCCTCTTCCGTATCCAGAATATAATAGCTCTCATCTTGGGTGTAGCGCATATTAAACGTGTCCTGGATATATTCGGTTAAAGGATGGACCTGTAAAGACAGGTTTTGCCCGTGAATAGTGTCCAGCATGTCAAACCGGATGGGAAATTCCGTGCCGAACCGAGCGTGCACCCGGTCTCCCAGCAAGGCCCGAGGCTGGCTGAAAACCAAATTGATGGCAGGCGTCTCTACTGTCACAGAGCCAAAACCCAGCAGAAGGCTGTTCTCTTCCGGAACACCGTCGAAGCTCCAGGCATAGTTGCTGCCATTCTCCGGCAGTTCGAAGGTGTTCTTCATCCAATCTCCACCCCACACACCGGGATCATAGTAGGGCACCATACGGAACGGCCGCTGGGCCACCTGGGCCAAAGCGTTTCGGTAAACCTCTCCGTCCAGCAAAGCAGGGTTTCCCTGCACGGTGGTGTCCAAATAGAAGTCCATCCTGGGAAGGCAGCTTTTTTTGACCTTGTCGCCCCAGCGCCATTCGGCAAAATAGCCCCGTTTATACTTGCTCAGTTTGGGTAACTCGTGTTGGGCTGTGCGCCAGTTGTCCGACCCACGGCGAAAACGCAGTTGCAATTCCCATCTGGTAATATCGGCGTATACCAGCACATCTCCCTCTGTTACCAAGGTGGCGCCTACGCCGTAAATCAGAACACGCTTTCCTTTGGCCGCTTTCGTTCGGGCAGCTTCTAGACGGTATTTCAAAAAGAAATCTTGCAGCTTCCGCACGGTGAGAATGCCAAACACCCGATCCTCCGTTAAATCGTCCGCTAGGGCGGCATCCAGCTGTTCCGGTTCCATAGCACAATCATCCGCATGAATTACGGTGTCAAACATTTGCGGCTGCAAAAGGCGGAGCACCTCTGCTTGCTCCACGCCCGGATAACACTCCACTACCACCGTCACAGATTGACGGTCCCGTAGAACGTCCGCCAAAGCCGCGGCGCAGGCGTCCAAACCGCGATAGGCCCCTTCAGATGAAGGGGCAATGGGAATAATGGGATGCAACATTTCTTCACAACGCTGCGACATGAAAACTCCTCCCTCTTTTTTCCAGCATGGCTGGGTTTTAGGCCCACTTGAAAAGTGCCAGCCTTTCCCACCCTCTCTTTTTCAGGGTACCACAGAGAAAGAGAAATGTAAATACTCCTTTTTATTTTTTTGAAAATTGTCTTTACAAATATAGAGGACCGGTGTATACTGCAAGGCAGAGTGAAGGTGGGAAACAAGATATGGCAGAAAGTCGATACCAACAGGTGATGCGAACGCTGCGCGAGCGCATCGAACACGGGGAATACCAGGTGGGAGACCGATTACCCAGCGAGACCGAATTGGCCGCTGCGCTGGGCGTCAGCCGGCCCACACTCCGCCAAGCCCTTGCCCGGCTGGAAAGTGAAGGCCTGCTGCGGCGCATTAAAGGGAGTGGGACGTTCGTGTCCCAGCCCAAGCTGCTGCACGAGAGCACCAGCTTCCTGGCTGGCTACTATCAGGAGGCTGAACAACATCACCGCACACTGCGCACGGAAGTTATAGCGCTGGACATTCAGCGGGCAGGTTCGCTGGGTTCCAAATTGGGCTTGCCGGAAAGCGCCAAGCTGACTCGCCTGGTCCGGCGACGCCGGGTGGAAGGATTTGACAATGGCAAACCGGTGGTCTACACCACAGTCTATGTTCCATACGCCTTATTTCCGGATATGATCCATCAAGATTTTACCCAGGTCTCCTTTTACGACCAGTTGGAGGAACGAGGTTTAAAAATCTGCCACGCCTCCCGTGTGTTGGAAGTGGTACATCCAGCGCCAGAGATTTCCGCTGCCTTAGAGCTCTCCCCTTTTGAACCGGTAGTTTACGTAGTTTCCACGGGCATAGATGCCCGGGGGCGTTGCATCGAGTATGCGCAAAGCTATTATCCAGCCGGAAGCAGCCGCTTTCTGGTGGAAATTGATCAGTGACAAAAGCAAGGAGGGATTCTTGGATGGAGGAACTTTATCTCTGCGCCGATGTGGGTGGGACGCAGATAAAAACCGGTTTGCTGACCGCCGCAGGGGAACTTGTGGGAGACATCCACAGAGCGGACGCCCAGGCCAATCTGCCTCGCGTTCCCCTGTTAGATCACATGGCCCACTGTTTGCTAACCACAGCGCAAACCGCCCAAACTGTGCGAGGCATTCGAATCGCTATGCCCGGTCCCTTTGACTATGGGGCAGGAATCTGCAAAATGGAGGGGTTGGAGAAGTACGGGGCGCTGTACAACGTAAATGTGCGTGAAGAGCTGGAACACCGTCTCCGCCCCGTCCTAGGGCAGGCCGCCGCAGACGTGCGGATGCAAAATGACGTGGCTTCCTTTGCCTTGGGAGAGCTGCACTTTGGGCGAGCCCAGGGAGCAGCGCGGGGGCTTTTTCTCTGTATTGGCACAGGATGCGGCAGCGCGTTTACCATAGGCAGCTGTTTGGCACCCGCGGGAACGCCCGGCATGCCGGAGAACGGCTATGTGTACCCCTTGCCCCTGCGCGGAAAACGGATGGACGATTGGATTTCCCGCCGAGGCCTGCAGGAACTTAGCCGGCGCTATATGGGCCGGCCTCTCGATGGCCTAGCCCTGGCACAAAGCGCCGCTGCTGGAGATACCAGTGCCCAGAAAGTCTGGCAGGTGTTTGGGGAGATGATAGCCGAAGCTTTGGTTCCCATTCTGGACCGGTTCCTTCCGGAAGTGTGCTGTCTCGGAGGCCAGGTCACCGCCAGCTCTTCCCTCTTTCTCGGCCCTCTGCAGCAGGCGTGCCTTGCAAGAAATGTAGAGCTTTTCTGCACCCAAGACACCAGTTTGCGGGCTATGCAGGGCGCGCTCCTTGGGGAAAGCCCGTACCTTTGAATGCATCCAGTTTGTTGTTTCCTCCGTTTCCTTGACAAATAGCCTGTTCCACAGAATACACAGGCATATGATTTCAGCTTTTGGGAGGTAATTTTATGAGCCATTCCATTCAAACCGTTTACGTCGTGCACCATTCCCACACAGACATCGGC
>DSTMR04002__coassemble_1193_pt1 | contig 19045 bp, 16 predicted proteins | sample DSTMR04002__metabat2_high_PE_036 | metagenome-assembled genome bin DSTMR04002
CAGCGGCGGAGCTGATTGTCCGCGGGGACATCGACCGGGCCATGAACCTGTACAACAGCTGAACGCTGCCCGTCCGCCCCAGGCCGGGCCGCACACGTTGGGGCGATTCTGTCTACCCATAAAACATGAAAGGAGGGAACGCTTGGAATGGAAGTCGTTCGCAGCGCCCTGTCCCATTGGCCAGATTACATCCGCCTGGAAGAGGCAGTCAAAAACCAGGCGGTGCCTGCGGCGGTCACCGGCGTCTCGGAAATTCACAAAAGCTGCCTGCTGGCCGCCCTTAGGAAGAGCACGGGCAGGCGGCTCCTGTTGGTGGCCGGGGACGAAGGGGAAGCCCAGCGTTTTCAGGAGGACTTGTTCTCCCTGGGGCTGCGCCCTGTCTTTTACCCTTTGCGGGATTTTTGCTTTCGAGATACCACCGGCGTCTCCCACGAATACGAACGCCTGCGGCTGGAAGCCCTCTCGCAGCTGCAAAGCGGCCGCTGCGATTGTGTGATCGCCTGCATCGACGCTGCCCTGCAGTACACCATCCCTCCAAAGGAGCTGGAAAAGCGCCTCTTCCCTGTGGAGGCGGGCGCCGCTTTGGAGATGGACGCCTTGGTCAAAGCGCTGGTCCAGTGCGGCTACACCCGGGAGGACCAGATCGAGGGGCCCGGCCAGTTCAGCCGCCGGGGCGGCATTGTAGACTTTTACTCCCCTGGGGCCAGCGCTCCCGTGCGGGTGGAGTTCTGGGGGGATGAAATTGACTCCCTCTCCTACTTCGATCTGGACAGCCAGCGCCGCACCGAGCCGGTGGACGCGGTGATGCTGGCCCCCTGCGTAGAGGTGATTCCGGAGAACCCGATCATTTTGGCGCAGAAAATAGAGAAGCTGGCCTCCTCCCTGCGGGGAAAAACGGCCCCCAAAGCCAAAGAAATCCTGCGCGGAGAAGGGGAAAAACTGAAAAATGGCCTGCACATCGGCTCTCTGGACAAGTTTCTCCCCTTGGTCTACGGAGAGACCGCCACTTTATTCGACTACTTTCCCAGGGAGACCAGCCTGCTGGTTTTTTCGGAGGGCAACAAACTGAAAGAGCGCATGCGCACCTCCCTCTGGCAGTGGGGCGAGGACCTGAAAAGCTTTTTGGCCGAAGGGGTGCTGTGCAAGGGTTTGGATCATTACAGCGAAGATTGGGAGTACGCCCTGGGAAGGGCCCAGCACGCCCCCGCCCTGTTTCTGGACCTGTTCGCCCGGGGCGCCTATGAAATCCCCACCCGCACGCTGGTCAATGTAAACGTCAAACAGCTGCCGGTTTGGGCGGGAGGCACCCAGCTGCTGGCGGACGACCTGCGGCCCCTGCTGGATTTGGGCCGGGCCTGTGTGGTGCTCTGCGGCACGCCTCGGGCGGGGATCGCCTTGGCGGAGGATTTAAAGGCCATGGGCCTTCCCGCCGGCTATCTGGAAACCGTTTCCACGGCGGCGCCGGGCACCGTCACCGTCACCCCCGGGACGCTGTCCGCCGGCTTTGAGCTGCCGGAAGCGAACTTTGCCCTGCTCTCCCACGGCAGGATGGCCGCCGTCAAACAGAAGAAACGCAAGCGGGACAAAAACAGCAAGGAGATCTCCAGTTTATCGGAACTGTCGCCAGGGGACTATGTGGTCCACGCCACCCACGGCATCGGCCTGTTTGAGGGCATTCACAAGCTGGAGATGAACGGCGTCACCAAAGACTACATCAAGGTGCGCTATGCCAAAAACGACACCCTGTATGTGCCAGTTACCCAGCTGGACCTGGTGAGCAAGTATATCGGTCCCCGGGAAGATTCCTCCGTTAAGCTCAGCCGGCTGGGCGGAGCCGATTGGCAGCGGCAGAAGACCAAGGTGCGCAAGGCGGTCAAAGACATTGCCAAGGAACTGATTCAGCTGTACGCCCAGCGCATGCAGCAGAAGGGCTTTGCCTTCCCCCCCGACGGGGAGTGGCAGCACGACTTTGAGTCCCACTTTGCCTTTGAGGAGACCGAGGACCAGCTTCGGTGCATCCAAGAGATCAAGGACGACATGGAACGGGAAGTGCCCATGGACCGGCTGCTGTGCGGAGACGTGGGCTTCGGCAAGACGGAGGTGGCCCTGCGGGCGGCCTTCAAGTGCGTCACCGCCGGCAAACAGTGCGCCATTTTGGTGCCCACCACCATTTTGGCCTGGCAGCACTACCAGACCATCCTCCGCCGGATGGAGGGGTTTCCGGTAGACGTGGAGCTGCTCTCCCGGTTCCGCACTCCCCGGCAGCAGGACGAAATTCTCCGGAAAGTGCGCCGGGGCAGCATCGACATTGTGGTAGGCACCCACCGGTTGGTGAGCAAAGACGTGAAATTCCACGACCTGGGATTGGTGGTCATTGACGAAGAGCAGCGCTTTGGGGTGGCCCAAAAGGAAAAACTGAAAGAGGTGTGCCACACCGCCGACGTGCTGACCCTTTCCGCTACGCCCATTCCCCGCACTCTGAACATGGCCCTCTCGGGCATTCGGGACATGTCGGTGATTGAGGAAGCTCCCCACGACCGGCACCCGGTGCAGACCTATGTGCTGGAGTACGACGGGGGCGTAATCGCCGACGCCATTCGCCGGGAGCTGCGCCGGGGCGGCCAAGTGTATTACCTGCACAACGACGTGGCCTCCATCCAGCAGACGGTGGCCCGGCTGCAGCAGCTGGTGCCGGAGGCCCGCTACGGGGTGGGCCACGGCAAAATGAACGAGGAGGAACTCTCTGAGGTGTGGCGGCAGCTGCTGGACCACGAGATCGATGTGCTGGTGTGCACCACCATCATTGAGACCGGGGTGGATGTGCCCATGGCCAACACGCTGATCATTGAAAACGCCGACCGGATGGGCCTCTCCCAGCTGCACCAGCTCCGAGGCCGGGTGGGCCGCAGCAGCCGGCGGGCTTACGCCTATCTCACCTACACGCCCAACAAGGCTCTGACGGAGATCGCCCAGAAACGGCTTTCCGCCATTCGGGAATTTACGGAGTTTGGCTCGGGCTTTAAGATCGCCATGCGCGACCTGGAAATCCGAGGCGCCGGGAATATTCTGGGCGGGGAACAGCACGGCCACATGGAGGCCGTGGGGTATGATATGTATGTGAAGCTCTTAAACGAGGCGGTCTCCCTGATGAAGGGCGAGGAACCCACCCGTCCTGTGGATCAGGAATGTCTGGTGGACCTGCAGGTGCAGGCCCACATTCCGGAGAGTTACATCGACAGCCTAAGCCTGCGGCTGGACGTGTACCGGCGCATTGCAGAAGTGGAGACCGAAGAGGACGCCATGGATGTGACAGACGAGCTGATCGACCGTTTTGGGGAGCCGCCCGCTTCCGTGCGGGGGCTTTTGGACATCGCTTTGCTGCGCAACACCGCCGCCCGGCTGGGGATCACCGAGGTGAAACAGCAGGGATCCTCCCTGCTGATCTACAAGCAGAAGTTCGACGTTGCCGAAGTGGGCCCCCTCATCCAAGCCTTAGGCGGCCGGGTGCTCCTCTCTGCAGGCAGCAAGCCCTACATCAGCGTGAAGATGGCGAATCAATCCCCCACCCAGGCTTTGGCGGAAGTTTTAAAGGCTATGGAACAGGTGGCTTCTGGGCAATAGAAGCCCCTTTTCACAAATTCTGTGTAGACAAATTCCCCAAAGTAGGGTATAATGTTTCCCGTTCGACGTAAATTTTACTTTTTGAAAGGCATGATCACCCATGAGAATTTTTTGGAAACGAGCTGCCGCCGGTTTGCTGGCCCTGGCCATGTGCCTGAGCTTTGCCGGCTGCTACGATGAAAATAAAACCTGGGCCGCCCGGCGCGGTGACGACGTTCTGCCCATCGGCGGTTACATCTACTATTTGTACAGCGCTTATTCCGAGGCTGCCAACCAGGTGGACAGCGACACCGCTGTGCTGGACGCCACCGTTGAGGACCAGGAGGCTTCCGAATGGATTCGGAACCGGGCCATGGACTATCTGCGCAGCTACTACTATATGGACGAGAAGTTTGACGAATACGGTCTGGAGATCACCGAAGAGGACCAGAACGAAATCGACACTTCCACCAACAGCGTGTGGGCCTATTACCAGGACACCTTTGAAACCCTGGGCATTGCCAAAGAGTCCTTTGACCAGGCGTACACCCAGTACAACCTGAAATATGAAAAGGTCATGACCGCCATGTACGGAGAAGGCGGCGAACTGGAGATGCCTGAGTCGGAGATGGAAACCTACTTCACCGACAACTACTACGACTACGAATACTTCTACGCCTCCATGAGCAAGACCGACGAGGATGGCAACAGCGTGGAGCTCTCCGATGAGGAGCGGCAGGACATGCTGGACCAGCTCAACAACTATGTGGAGGAGATCAACAGCGGGAAAACCACACTGGAAACCGCCGCCAACGATTTTGCCTACCTGATGGCGCGGGACTCCACCTACAACGCTCCTGGGCCCTCTCAGCCTGACAGCATCAGCCAGGATCTGCGGGAGGCCATCGAGTCCCTGGACGAGGGCGAGGCCGGCCTGGCAGAAAGCTCTTCCGGCTACTATGTGGTTCGCCGTCTTCCCATTGCCGACGCCTATGAAACGGTGGTGGCCAACGAAAACGACCGCTACACCCTGCTGGCTGCCATGAAGTCGGAGGAGTTCAACGACTACGTCATTGAGCAGTCCGCCAGCCTGGAAGGCATTGAACTGAACCAGGAGGCCATTGACAGCATCCGTCTTTCCTCCATGGTGACGGACAGCAACCGCAACGGCACGGTGAGCGCCGCTTCCAGCACCTCCTCCACCACGGAGGAATCCAGCTCCAGCCAGGTGTCCAGCGAGGAGAGCAGCGCTTCCAGCGACGCAGAGAGCAGCTCGTCGGAAACCAGCTCCATGGCGGAGGAATAAGATCTTTCAAAAAGTGCATATCATGAGGGCGTACCGCGAACACTTTTGCGGTACGCCCTTTCTCTTTATAGCGGTGGCAAAGCACAAACAATTATAACAAAAAATTTTCTATTTAAAAAAATATTTTGACAATCTTGGTATGGTAGGAGTATAATGACTGTACTGTTTTTCCAAAACCCGGGAACCTTTCTCCAAAAGGGTCGCTCCCGGCAGAGGAGGTGGAAAACTTGACAGCAGATGTGATGAAGGCGGTGGATCAAGCGGAGCAGGAGGCGCGAGACCGAATCCTTGCAGCGCGGAGCCAGGCGGAGCAAATCCGGCAGGAGGCCGCAGCCCGGGGACAGCAGCTGCAAGACGCCGCCCAAAAGGAAGCCCGCAAGCGCGGACAGGTTCTTCGGGCCGCTGCCCAAGCAGAGGGGGAACGGCGTCAGGCAGCCCTTCTGGAGGAGGCGGCCCAGGGGGAGGCCCGGCTGGAACAGCTGGCCCAGCGCCGGCAAGCGCAGGCAATCAAGGCTGTGCAAAAGATCGTGCTGGAAAGGGGGCGGTAAGGTCTTGGCAGTGGTACCAATGAAACGAATGGAGCTCTGGGCCCTGCGGGACCGGCAAAAGCCTTTGCTGGAGCTGCTGCAGCTGCGAGGGGCTGTGGAAGTGCGTCCTGCTTCCCAGGCGGAGGGGATGTTTTCCCGGGAGGACACCTCCCAGCTGTGCCGGGAGGCGGAACAGGCGGCGCAGACCCTGGAGACAGCGGCCCAACTGCTGGAGCCATACGCTCCAGGAAAGAAAGGGATGCTCTCCTTTCTGGCGGGGAGGCCGGTGAAAACGCCGGACCAGTATGCCTCTATGGCGCAAAAGGCGCCTGCCCTGCTGGAGCAGGGCAAGGCCTTGGAGCAGCTGGGAAGGCAGCTGGAGGAAGCAGAAGGCCAGTTTCCTCGCCTGGCTGCGCAAAAAGAGGGGCTTGCCCCCTGGGTCTCCCTAGACCTGCCCCTGACCTATACGGGAACGGAACACACCCGGGCCTTGATCGGCTCCTTCCCAGAGGCGTGGGATACCCAGGCCCTGGCGGAAAAGCTGGAAGAGGCTTTGCCTGAGGCCTGTGCAATAGAACTGCAGGTCCTCAGCCGCATGCCCCAGTTGACCTGCGTCTTCCTGCTCTGCCACGTTTGCTGGGCATCCCAGGTGGAGGCCGTCCTGCGGGGCATGGGCTTCTCTTACCCGCCCAGTTCCGGGGATCTCTCCCCTGCCCTGGCGCTGGAAAAGCTGGAACAGGAGGAAGCTGCTCTGCGCCAGAAGGTGCAATCCATCCAGGGGGAGCTTCAAGACCAGGCCGGGCAGCGGGAAGACCTTCTTCTGGCCGCAGACTACTACCAGGCTCGGGCGGAAAACTACCGGGTGCTGGGAGAGATCTGGCAAAGCCCCCACGCCTTTTGCGTCACCGGTTATGTGCCGGAGGACCGAGCAGCCGCTTTGGGGACGGAATTGGAAAACCGCTTCGCCGCCTTTGTCCGCTGGGAAGACCCCGCTCCAGAGGAAGACACGCCGGTGCAGCTGCGCAACGGCCTGTTTACAGCTCCCATGGAAAACGTGGTGGAAGGGTACAGCCTGCCCACCAGGCAGGAGGTGGATCCCTCCGCAGTGATGGCGGTTTTCTACTATGTGCTCTATGGACTTATGCTCTCCGACGCCGCCTATGGCCTGCTCATGGTGGCGGGATGCGGCATCGCTTTAAAGAAATTCAAACACATGGAAGAGCGCATGCGAAAGTCCCTGCGCATGTTCCTCTTCTGCGGCATTTCCACCACCCTGTGGGGTGTGCTGTTTGGCAGCTATTTCGGAGACTGCATCCCTGTGATCGCCGAGACCTTCTTCCACCAAGAAGTGACGGTGCCCGCCCTTTGGTTCGAGCCCCTGTCCGATCCTATGCGGTTGCTGATCTTTTCCTTCGGCGTGGGGGTGCTCCACCTTTTCACCGGCCTGGGCGTACAGTTTTACCAATTGGCCAAACGTCGGAAGTACGCGGATGCCCTCTATGACGTGGCGTTTTGGTATCTGCTGGTGGGAGGGCTTTTGGTGGTGTTGCTCTCTACAGAAATCTTTCAGAACATCGCCCAGCTCCCCTTCCGCATCCCTTCAGCTGTTGTAACGGTGGCCGGCGTATTGGCCGGCGTGGGGGCGGTGGGCATCCTGTGCACCGCCGGGAGAGAGTCGAAAAATCCCTTCAAGCGTTTCTTGAAAGGCCTTTACGGGCTGTACAATGTGTCCGGCTATCTCAGCGACATTCTCTCCTATTCCCGCCTGCTGGCCCTCAGTTTGGCCACAGGGGTGATTTCCACGGTGTTCAACCAGCTGGGCGCCATGCTGGGAGACGGCGTGGTAGGCGCCCTCTTCTTCGCGGTGGTGTTCCTCATTGGACACTCCATGAACATGGCCATCAATGTGCTGGGCGCCTATGTGCACACCAACCGGCTGCAATTTGTGGAATTCTTCGGCAAGTTTTACGAAGGCGGCGGGAAAGCCTATGCCCCCTTCGCTGTCAACACCCGACATTTTCAAATTAAGGAGGAAAAATGACATGAACGGATTGGATTGGAACATGCTGGGCATTGTGTTCGCTCTGCTGGGCGGCGTTTTAGCCGCTTTGCTGGCCGGGATCGGCTCTGCTGTGGGCGTGGGCATGGCAGGACAGGCCGCCGCCGGGGCGGTTACGGAAAACCCCTCCCTGTTCGGCAAGGTGCTGGTGCTGCAGCTGCTGCCCGGCACCCAGGGCATCTACGGGCTGCTGATCGGCTTTATTATTCTGACCCAGGTGGGCATTCTGGGCGGAGATCCCAACGTGAGCGCCGTCAAGGGGCTGCTGTATTTGGCCGCCTGCCTGCCCATGGCTATTGTGGGCCTGGTTTCCGCCAAATGGCAGACCAAGGCCTCGATCGCCAGCATCTCCCTGCTGGCGAAAAAGCCGGAGCAATTCGGCAAAGCTATGACCCTGCCGGTCATGGTGGAAACCTACGCTGTGCTGGCGCTGCTGATTTCCATCCTCTCGATCTTTGGCATTGGCGGGCTGGCTGTATGAGCGCTCCTCAGAAGGAGGGAAGTCCCATGAAGGGATTGGAAGGAATTTTAGAACAGATTCAGCAGGACTCCCAAAACCAGGCGGAGGAAATCCTCGCCGCCGCAAGGCGGGACGCAGAGGCAACGGTGCAAGCGGCCCAGCAAGAAGGACAGCGCCAGGCAGCGGAAATTATGGAAGCCGCCCAAAAAGAGGCGGAGGCTTTCCGGCAACGGGCGGAATCTGCGGCGCTCTTGGAAAAGCGGGACCGGATTCTGCGAAAAAAACAGCAGCTCATCCAAGCCTGCCTACGGCAAGCCTGCAACGATTTGGAACAGGCGCCTCCAGAGGAATACTTCGCCATGTGGCTGCAGTTGGCCTCTCAGGTCGCCCAGCCGGGAGAAGGGGTCCTGCAGTGCAACGCCCGGGACCTGGAGCGCATGCCGCCGGACTTTCCCCAGCGGCTGGAGAGCCTTCCTGGCCACATACGGGTCGATCCCACACCGGGCAACATGGAGAGCGGCTTCCTGCTCTCTTACGGGGACATAGACAGCAACTGCTCCTTTCCGGCCCTGTTTCAGGAACGGCTGGAAGAGCTGCGGGATGCGACCGGGGCTATCCTGTTCGCCCCGGATGACCCTGCGTAGAAAGAAGGTGTCCCATGGAAGAGTATATTTACGCGGCGGCCCGGGTACACGCCCGGGAGAATTCCCTGCTGCGCCAGACCGATTTGGAGCGGTTGATGGCATGCGCCACGGAGCAGGAGTGCTTCCAAGTGCTGCGGGACAAAGGCTGGTCTGCAGACGCCGCTTCCGCGGAAGAGCTTTTGGCAGCGGAGGAGGAAAAAACCTGGGCTTTTTTGCGGGAACTCTCCCAAGACACAGTGCCCTTCGCCCTGCTGCAGCTGCCTGTAGACTGCAACAATCTGAAAGCTGCTGTCAAATGCTGCCTTCGCGAGGAGATTCCGGAATTCCTCTTTTTGCCGGGAGGGTCTTTGTCTCCGGAGGAACTGCTGCAGCGAAGCCGGGAAGGGTATTTTTCCCCTCTCCCCTCCCCTTGGGGCGCTGCCGGGGAACAGGCCCGCACCACGCTGCTGCAGACTAAGGACGGCCAGCTCAGCGACGCCCTGGTGGACCGGGCCTGTATGGAGGAAATGCTGCGCCTAGGGGAAGAAAGCGGCTTGGAAGTGCTCCAGCGCTACGGGGAGTGGACGGTGGCTACTGCGGACCTGCACCTGGCGGTGCGGGCCTGCCGGGCCGGGAAAAACCGTGAGTTTTACCAGCTCTCCCTGGCCCCCTGCCGCAGTTTGAACGTGGAGGAGCTCACAGAGGCGGCCCTGCGGGGAGAACAAGAGCTGTTTGCCTTTTTGGCCACACAACCGTGGGCGGAAGGCGCCCAGCTGCTGCAGACCTCCTCCTCCTCTGCTTTTGAGCGGTGGCGGGACAACCAGGCCATGGAGCTGATTCGCCCGGAAAAGTACGAAACGCTGACAGCCGGCCCGCTGTTTGCCTTCGGGGCGGCACGGCAGCAGGAAATCCGCACGGTTCGGATGATTCTCTCCGGCAAACGGAACGGCTTGGAGGAACAAAGCATTCGGGAAAGGCTGCGAGAAACCTATGTATAAAATTGGGGTAATTGGTGATCGGGACAGCGTGTACGGCTTTGGCGCCCTGGGGCTGGATGTGTTTCCGGCCCAGACCGGGGAACAGGCCGCAGAATTGCTGCGCAAGCTGGCGGAAGACGGCTACGGGGTGCTCTACGTAACCGAGGGGCTCTGCGCCGGCATGGAGGAGGAGTTGGAGCAGCTGCGGAAACGGCCCCTGCCGGCCGTGGTGCCCATACCGGGGCTGCAGGGCAACACAGGCTTGGGCATGGCTCAGGTAAAAAAATCTGTGGAACAAGCCGTCGGTTCCGACATATTGGGTGAGTAGGCTTTGTTCGCACAGGAATGCGGGGCCGGAACGGGCAATTGCCCAAGGAAATCCCACGGGATTTTCCGGCACTTTTTGGAAACGGGGGAATCATAGCATGAGCAAAGGCACAATCAAAAAGGTGGCGGGCCCCCTGGTCATTGCCAAAGGGATGCGGGACGCCAACATGTTTGACGTGGTCCGGGTGAGCTCTCAGCGGCTGATCGGGGAAATAATCGAAATGCACGGAGACGAGGCCTCCATTCAGGTGTACGAGGAGACCGCGGGCCTGGCGCCTGGGGCTCCGGTGGAATCCACGGGAGAGCCCATGAGCGTGGAGCTGGGGCCGGGCCTCCTTGGGAGCATTTACGACGGTATTCAACGGCCGCTGGACGAGATCTGGAAGCTGACCGGCAACAACCTGCGCCGGGGTGTGGAGGTGCCCGCTTTAAAACGGGATCGGAAGTGGCAGTTTGTCCCCACGGTCCAGGTGGGCGACACAGTGGCAGCAGGGGATGTGCTGGGCACTGTGCAGGAAACGGAGATCGTCACCCACAAGATTTTGGTGCCCCCCGGCCTGCTGGGCACTGTAAAAGAGATCCGTACAGGCGAGTTTACCGTGACGGAGACGGTGGCCATCGTAGAAAGCCCCGACGGTCGGGAGGTCCCCCTGTCACTGCTGCAGCGCTGGCCTGTGCGGCGGGGCCGGCCCTATCAGAAAAAACTCTCCCCCCACATGCCGCTGATTACAGGACAGCGGGTGATCGACACCCTCTTCCCCCTGGCCAAGGGCGGTGTGGCGGCGGTGCCCGGGCCCTTTGGCAGCGGCAAGACGGTGGTCCAGCACCAGCTGGCCAAGTGGGCCGAAGCGGACATTGTGGTCTACATCGGCTGCGGGGAACGGGGCAACGAAATGACGGACGTGTTAAACGAATTCCCGGAACTGCAGGATCCCAAAACCGGCTACTCCCTCATGAAGCGTACGGTGCTCATCGCCAACACCTCCGACATGCCGGTGGCGGCCCGGGAGGCCTCCATCTACACCGGCATCACCATTGCGGAATACTTCCGAGACATGGGGTACTCGGTAGCGCTGATGGCGGATTCCACCTCTCGGTGGGCGGAGGCGTTGCGGGAGATGTCCGGACGACTGGAGGAGATGCCCGGCGAAGAGGGCTATCCGGCCTATCTGGGCAGCCGCTTGGCCCAGTTCTACGAACGAGCCGGCCGGGTAGTCACATTGGGCAGAGAAGAGCGGGAGGGCACCCTCTCTGTGATTGGGGCGGTTTCCCCTCCCGGCGGCGACATCTCGGAGCCGGTGGCCCAGGCCACCCTGCGGATTGTCAAGGTCTTCTGGGGATTGGACTCCAACCTGGCTTACAAGCGGCACTTCCCTGCGGTAAACTGGCTGACCAGCTACTCCCTGTATTTGGACACTTTAGAGCCTTGGTTTGCTCAACATGTGGCGGAGGACTGGGTGCAGCTGCGGGCTCAGCTCATGGGCCTGCTCCAAGACGAGGCGGAGCTGGAGGAGATTGTCCAGCTGGTGGGTATGGACGCCCTGTCTGCCCCAGACCGCCTGAAGCTGGAGGCTGCCCGCTCCATCCGGGAAGACTTCCTCCACCAAAACGCCTTTGATCCGGTGGACACGTACACGCCCCTGGCCAAACAGCACGCCATGATGGCGCTGATTCTGCGCTATTACCAAGAAAGCAAGCAGGCGCTGGAACAGGGCGCCCCTATGGAAACCCTGCTGGCCCTGCCGGTGCGGGAGCAGATTGGACGGTTTAAATACACAGATCCCGGCCAAGTGCAGGAAAAATATGGCGCCATCCTCTCCCAGCTGGAGAGAGAAGTACAAGCGGCAACCGCAAAGGAGGAAGCATAATGCCCAGGGAATATCGAACCATTCAAGAAGTGGCAGGACCTCTGATGCTGGTGAGGGGCGTGGAAGGAGTCGCCTACGACGAGCTGGGGGAAATTGAGCTTTTCAACGGGGAAAAACGCCGCTGCAAAGTGCTGGAAATCAACGAGGGCAACGCCCTGGTGCAGCTGTTTGAGAGCTCTACCGGCATTAGCCTGGAAAGCAGCAAGGTCCGCTTTCTGGGTCACAGCATGGAGCTGGGGGTCAGCGAGGATATGCTGGGCCGGGTGTTTGACGGCCTGGGGCGGCCCATCGATGGCGGGCCTGAAATCCTGCCGGACCGGCGGGTGGATGTGAACGGCCTGCCCATGAACCCTGCCGCCCGCAACTATCCCCAGGAGTTCATCCAGACCGGTGTGTCCGCCATCGACGGGCTGAACACGCTGGTGCGGGGGCAGAAACTGCCCATCTTCTCCGCCAGCGGCCTCCCCCACGCCCAACTGGCGGCCCAAATTGCCCGGCAAGCCAAAGTGCGGGGGACGCAAGAGCCCTTTGTGGTGGTGTTCGCCGCCATGGGCATCACCTTTGAAGAGTCGGACTTCTTCGTAAAAAGCTTTCAGGAGACAGGGGCCATCGACCGGACTGTGCTCTTTGTGAACCTGGCCAACGACCCTGCGGTGGAGCGCATCGCCACTCCCAAAATGGCCTTGACCGCCGCAGAGTACCTAGCCTTTGAGAAAGACATGCATGTGCTGGTGATCCTGACGGACATCACCAACTACGCAGACGCCCTGCGGGAAATTTCCGCCGCCCGCAAGGAAGTTCCCGGCCGGCGGGGGTATCCCGGATATATGTACACAGACCTGGCCTCCCTCTACGAGCGGGCTGGACGGCAGAAGGGCAAGGCCGGTTCCATTACCCTTATCCCCATTTTGACCATGCCGGAAGACGACAAGACCCACCCGATTCCCGACTTGACCGGCTATATCACCGAGGGGCAGATCATTTTGAGCCGGGAGCTCTACCGCAAAAACATCGCGCCTCCTATCGACGTGCTGCCCTCCCTGTCCCGTTTGAAAGACAAGGGAATCGGCCAGGGAAAAACCCGGGAAGATCACGCTGCCACCATGAACCAGCTCTTCGCCGCCTATGCCCGGGGCAAAGACGCCAAGGAACTGATGGTGGTGCTGGGGGAGGCTGCCCTCACAGAAACCGACAAACTTTACGCCAACTTCGCAGACGCCTTTGAGCGGGAGTATGTATCCCAAGGATACCGGACAGACCGGTCTGTGGAAGAGACCTTAGACTTGGGCTGGAAGCTGTTGCAGATGCTGCCCCGCAGCGAACTCAAGCGCATCAGCGACGCCCTTTTGGATGAATACTACGGAAAGGTGGAATAACCGTGGCACAGCGTTTGCAGGTGAATCCCACCCGCATGGAGCTCACCCGGCTGAAACGGAAGCTGGCCACCGCCACCCGGGGCCACAAGCTTTTAAAGGATAAACGGGATGAGCTGATGCGGCAGTTTTTAGAGCGGGTGCGGGAAAACCGCCGTCTGCGCCTTCAGGTGGAAGCGGGAATCCGCCGGGCCAACGAACAGTTCATGCTAGCCCGGGCCAGCATGCAAGACGCCGCTCTGAACACGGCCCTGTTGGTTCCCAAACAACAGATCCGCCTGGAGTGCGCCGTGGAAAACGTGATGAGCGTGGAGGTGCCAACATTCACCTTTCACACCCGCACGCCCCAGGAGAGCGACATGTTCCCCTACGGGTTCGCCTTTACCTCCGGGGACTTGGACGACGCCATCCGCTCCCTGAATCAGGTGTTCCCCGCTATGCTGCAGTTGGCGGAAAGTGAAAAATCCTGCCAGCTGATGGCAGCGGAAATTGAGAAAACGCGCCGCCGTGTGAACGCCTTAGAACATGTGATGATACCCCAGCTGCTGGAAACCATTCAGTATATCTCCATGAAGCTGGACGAGAATGAACGCTCCACCCAGGTGCGGCTGATGAAAGTAAAAGACCAGATGCTCCAAGAGGCCCACGGGTACGACACACGGTAAACAGAGATAGGCCTACAGAGATCTTGTCTCCTACCAGACCCGCGTCTTTGACACACAAAAAGGACGGCTGGAAACCTCCAAGCCGTCCTTTTTGTGCTTTGTGCAAAGATTACTCCTGAGAGAACTGATCCTTGCCTACGCCGCACAGGGGGCAGACCCAATCTTCGGGAAGATCTTCAAACTTGGTGCCGGGAGCAATGCCGTTGTCGGGATCGCCCACCTCAGGATCGTAGCGGTAGCCGCAAACGTCGCATACATAAACGTCCATGATTTTTCCTCCTTTGCTGGATTCGCCAGGGGTCTCTGAGTGAGAAAAAAGACTCCTGCTCTACACGACCATAATATGCTACTTTCTAGCATTTATTATTCTATTTTGGAAATATTTTCAAAATCTTTTCCAGAAAAATTTTCAGTTTTCACAATTCCCACATTGCGAGAACGGAATTTCTGTGCTATTCTTTATACGTATCAAAGTGTTATTTATACTCTCCCAAAAACGATGCCTTTTTCCAGGGGAAACCTGCTGCTGCGCGGCTGAGGCCTCTTGAAAACAAGCCTGTGTACGCCCACACGCGCCAGGGAAAATCATCTCTCAAGCCGTCTGGAATGGGAAAACCCAGGGAAGCAGAGGCTTCCTTGCCAGATTTCGTTAAAAAAGCCCCTGTGCTTTTTTATAGTACAAAACCATTAGGAGGAATCATTCTATGAAACTTGGTATTATTGCTCCCCCCGAGGCTGCCAGCATTGACCATGCCAAAGAACTGGGCCTGGACTTTGTGGAATTTGACTGCAACCCCACCGACTTTTTCGGCGTGCCCGTAGAAGAACTGCAGCAGCGCCAGGCGTCCATTAAGGAAGCCAGCGAGCGTACCGGCGTGGAAGTGGGCGCTGTGGGCCGCTGGGCCAGCCACATCTTGGACCAAAACGGCGACGTGATCCCCGAAGAGTGGAACAACGTGGTGGCGGTTATGGACTTTGGCCAGTATTTGGGCGCCAAGTATTACCTGTGCAGCGTTGCCTATGTGAAAGAGCTCTCCTACTACAAAAACATCACCGCAGCCATCAAAGTGCTCAACCAGATAGTTGCCGCCGCCAAAGAGCGGGGCATGGAATGCGCCATTGTCAACTGCATGATGGGCGACAACTACATCCGCACCCCGGAGCAGTGGAAGCTGGTCCTCAGCGAAGTGCCCGGCTTGGGCATCAAGTACGATCCCTCCCACAGCTTTGTGCACGGCGGCCCCCAGGGCGCCTACATGGACGAGAGCATGGAGTGGGGTTCTCAGTTTAAGTATGTGCACATCAAAGGCGTGATCCAGCGGGGTCCCTCTCAGGAGCCGGACATGTGGAAAATGCGCGATTTGATGATGGCCCATCCCGAGCTGAAAGAGGTATTTGGCCCCGGTATGTACAGCCACGACAACACCAACTACGACAATCCTCCCGCCGGTATTGACTCCATCAACTGGCGCGCCTTCTTCGCCGTGCTGTATATGCACGACTATGACGGCTACCTGGCCATTGAGCCCCATTCCCAGACCTGGCGCGGCGGCGAAAAGGGTGAAAGAGGCATTAAGTACACCATCAAGTACATCCGCGATCTGATGATTTTGGACAACTGAGTGTTTGCCCGCAGGAAAACGAGAGGCTTGCCGCCTTTGGCGGCAAGCCCTTTTTCTTTCCTTGCGGGGTAGAACCACAGCACGCCGGATTCTTGCAAAGAGACTTACAAGGGTAGGACATGGTTTGCATACCAGGCCTCCAGCCCGCCGTCCACCTGGGCTTGCAGCTGAGCCTTCTGCTCTTCGGACAAAAAGGCCGCCTGTACGCTGTTGTGCAGCAGGACCTCAGCTTCCGGCAACGTGATGGCCAGCCTGCGGAATTCCTGGGCCACCGTGGTCCCGGAAACGGTCATGTTATCGGTGTTCACCGTGGCTAAGAGCCCCTTGGCCACGTAGGCCCGCAGGGGAAAATCTTCGTACCCTGTCACGGCTTTGGTCTGCACATTGCTGGTGGCACAGAGCTCTAAGGGAATGCGCCGTTCCGCCAAAACCTCCACCAGACGGGGATCCTCCCGGGAGCGCACCCCGTGGCCGATGCGACGCGCTCCCATTTCCAGCGCCTCCCAGACGCTTTCCGGCCCTGCCGCCTCTCCGGCGTGCAGAGTGAAGGGAGTCCCGGTGCGGGCCGCCTGAGCAAACAGAGGCGCATACGCCTTGGTGGGATACAGGGCTTCCGCCCCGGCCAAATCCACCGCGCACACCCCTTGGCCCAAGGTGCGGGCCGCCACCTGCAAGGTTTCCCGATTGGCTGCCTCTTCTCCCCCGCGCATGCAGCAGAGAATCAACTGCCCAGTAAAAGCGGGGTGTTCCTTCTTGGCCTGTTCCAATCCCCGGAGAGCCGCTTTCACCGCCTGCATCTGGGTCAGCCCCTTTTCTCCGTGGAGCTGGGGGGCAAAACGGATTTCCCCATAGACCAAGCCCTGCTCCGCCATCTGTGCAGCCAAGTCTTTCACCGCCAAGAAAAGGGACTCCTCGCTTTGCAGAACACGCACAGGCAAAGAAAAGCAGCGCAAGTACATGTTGAGGCTTTCACAGTCCGGGGAAGCCGTGAGAAACGGCTCCAACTGGGCAGGGCTCTCCCCGGGCAGCTTCACCCCCTGAAGCTTTCCCAAGGCAAACACTTGCTCTGGCGTCAGGGAACCATCTAGATGCACATGCAGGTCAATCATAGGGTGCCTCCTCCTTTTTCCTCTAGTATACTCCCACAACCAGCGGAAAGGAAGAGGGGCAAAAAACTTTCCCGGCTCCAGGGAAGGAAAAACAGAAGCTCCGGGGAATCAGCCTCCCAGCAGCCGGACGGAGACTACAGACAGCACCAGAGCTGTTCCATCCCCCAGCAAAGCGGCAGGAACCGTGTAGTACAATTTTTTGTACCCGCACGCCCCAAAATACACGGCAATGGCGTAAAAGGTGGTTTCCGTGGAGGCTGCCAGCACCGAGGCGATTTTTCCCAGCTCGCTGTCAGGGCCATATTGCTGAAACAAATCCAGGGTGTACGCAGAGGCGCCGCTTCCCGACAAGGGACGCAGCAGGGCCAACGGCAAAATTTCCGGGGAAATACCCACCCCCTGGGCCAACGGGGCAAGGAGACTGCAAACCAGCTCCAGCAGGCCGGAAGCCCGCACCATGGTCACGGCTACAATCAGCCCCAACAGCGTGGGGAGAAGCTGGAGGGAGGTCCGAATACCCTCCCGCGCCCCCACCAAAAAGGTGTCAAAGACCGGCACACCCCGGACAAACCCCGCCAGCAGAAGGAGGCCCACCAACACGGGCAAGGCGGCAGCGCCTATCTGTTCCATACCCAGCGCCTTTCCAACAGTTTACAGGCCGCCAAACTTACCGCCAGAGAGGCCGCAGAGGTCAGCCAAATTTCCGGCAAGATTCCAAAAGGTTCCACGCTGCCGTTGGCAGCCCGCATGGCCGCCATGTTCATGGGAATCAACTGCAGGGAGGCGGTGTTCATCACCACAAACAGGATCATACCTCGGGTGGGAGTTTGCCCCGGATTTTTCTTTTTCATGGCCTCCATGGCAGCCAGGCCCAAAGGGGTGGCCGCGTTTCCCAATCCCAGCAGGTTGGCGGAAAGATTCATGGAAATTTTCCCCTGCACCTCCAGATCTTGGCCATACTCCGGGAACAGGCGGCGGATAACAGGCGACAGCAACCGGGCAAACAGACGGCTGAGGCCGCTTTCCTCCGCCACCTGCAGAAACCCTAGCCAGACGCACATGCTCCCCAAAAGGAGGATGGAAAACTCCACCGCGTTTTGGGCGCCTTCCAGCAGAGCGGTGGAAAGCTCCCCCAGGCGCCCTGTGGCCGCGGCGCACAGGATGCTGGCGGCCATCATCCCGAACCAAATGGAATTCAGCACTTCTTTCTCCCCCATTCCTACAGAAGACTTGACTTTACCGGAAAAAAAGTTTATGGTTATTCTGTGCTCTTTGGAGCTACAGACTCTGCACAAAGAAAGGAAACAGGCTCATGTTGTTTGGCGAAAAAATTCTGGATTATTGGGACGATATTCTGCGGGACTTGGGAAAGGTAGTGGCCATTCCCTCCGTCGTCGGTCCTGCAGAGGGAAACTATCCTTACGGCAAAGAATGCGCGCGGGCCATTGACACCGTGGTGGAATTGGCCCAGAGCTATGGCCTGCAGGCAAAAAATGTGGGCTACCACGCTGCCCATGCGGAATACGGCGAGGGAGAGGGCAACGCCGTGGTCATGGCCCACCTGGATGTGGTCCCCGCTGGCGAAGGGTGGGACACCGACCCTTACACCATGGTCATTGACGACAACTTTGCCTACGGCCGGGGCGTGGCGGACAACAAGGGTCCCGCCATTGTTGCGCTGCACTGCCTGCGCGCTTTGAAAGACGCCGGCGTAAAGGGCAACCGCAAGCTGCGGGTGATCTTCGGCTCTGCCGAGGAGGTGGGCATGACGGACATGCCCCACTACTTCCAGAGCGAACAGCGCCCGGACATGGGCTTTACCCCCGACGCCTCCTACGGCATCTGCCACTGCGAAAAAGGCCTGCTGGACTTTTCGGTCCACGGGAAAAACGACTCCTCTGTGGTGCGGCGTTTCGTCTCCGGAACGGTGCCCAACGCGGTGCCCTTCAAGGCGGAGTGCACCCTCACCTGCTCTCCGGAAGAGGTGGAAAAGCTGCAGGCTGCCGCTGAGAAGAGCGAGGTGACCTTTGACATCACTGCTACAGAAGAGGGCTGCACCATTGTCTCTCATGGCCAAGCTGCCCACGCTTCCACTCCTTGGAACGGGGTCAACGCTGCCTCCCATCTGGTGGATCTGCTGGCCCAGGTGTTTACCCAGGAGCAGCTGGGAGCCTTCTTCTGGTTCATCCATGAGAAGATCGGCCTTGCCACCGATGGCAGCCAGATCGGCGTGCAGATGAGCGATGAGCCCAGTGGCCCCCTCACCTTCAACCTGGGCCTGGTCAATGTGGACGAAGCCCAGTGCAGCCTGACCGTGGACATCCGCTATCCTGCCACCAAGAAGGGCGCAGACATTGTGGCTGTGCTGCAGGAACAGGCGGCGTCCTGCGGGGTGGAGTTCACCCTTCTCTCCGATGCGGAACCCCTGTATCTGCCCAAGGAAAGCCAGCTGGTCACCTTGCTCTCCGGCGCTTATCGGGACGTGACCGGCGAGGAGTGCGACATCTTCTCCATGGGCGGCGGCACCTA
>DSTMR04002__coassemble_1242_pt1 | contig 17999 bp, 14 predicted proteins | sample DSTMR04002__metabat2_high_PE_036 | metagenome-assembled genome bin DSTMR04002
TGCACCTGCTGTACAGCCGGTTCTGGCACAAGTTCCTCTTTGACCAGGGCCTGGTACCCACCCCGGAACCCTACGCCAAGCGCACCAGCCACGGCATGATCCTGGGAGAAAACGGGGAGAAGATGAGCAAATCCCGGGGCAATGTGGTCAACCCCGACGACATCGTCAAGGAGTATGGAGCCGACACCATGCGCCTGTACGAGATGTTCATCGGCGACTTTGAGAAGGCTGCTCCCTGGTCCAATGCGGGCATCAAGGGCTGCCGCCGGTTTGTGGAGCGCTACTGGAACCTTCAGGACATGCTCTGTCCGGAGGAGGGCATCCGCCCCGACATGGAGGGCGCTTTCCACAAGGCCATTAAGAAGGTCAGCGAGGATACGGAGGTGCTGAAGTTCAACACCGCCATCGCTGCGTTGATGACTCTGATGAACCAGGTCGCTGCCAAGGGCAGCATCACCCGGGAGGAGCTGCGCATCTTCACCATTCTCTTAAATCCCTTTGCGCCCCACGTGACAGAAGAGGTGTGGGCAGCCCAGGGCTTGGGCGAGGGTCTGGTGACCCAGCAGGCCTGGCCTTCGTTCGACGAGGCCAAGTGCCAGGACGACACGGTGGAGATTGTGGTCCAGGTGCGGGGCAAGGTTCGTGCCCGCCTGACCGTGGCCGCGGATATCTCCAAGGAGGACGCCCTGGCCGCCGCCAAGGCAGAGCCCAAGGTGGCTGGAGAAATCGCCGGAAAGGACATTGTCAAGGAGATTTACGTGCCGGGCAAGTTGGTCAACCTGGTGGTCAAATAAAGAGAAGTCCTGAGACTGAGATAGGAAAAAGAGGGGCCGTTGCAAGGTGCAACGGCCCCTTTTGTGCGGGCATATCTCCCTTTGGTGGGCGCACCGGCAAGGGCCGCCCAAATCTCCGAAACAGGAGGCGGGATATGGAGAAGGGAGCTGCCCGGCGGGCAGCTCCCTTGCTAAAAGGAAAAGTAAGTAGGTGAACGCTGGATGTTACTCCGCCACGCCCTGGTTGGCGCTGGCGATGGCGCTGTTGGTGCTCTCCACCGCCTGGGCCACAGCGCTTTCCACATCGGAACCGTTGAACACGGCTTCCAGAGCGGTCTGCAGGTCGGTGCGCAGCTGGGGCAGCTGAGAGAGCAGGGGGCCTGCGGTGATGGAGTTTACGTTGGAGTTGAGCAGCTGGTCGGCAGCCACCTGCAGCTGGGGCAGCTCCTCATAGGTGGAGGTCAAGGTTTCGGTCTCGTAAGCGCCGTTGCAGATGGGGAAGTAGCCGGTGCTCACTGCCCAAGTGGCTTGCACTTCGGGAGAGGTGGCGTAGGTGAGGAATTCCATCACGCCGGCTTCCACATCCTCGTCCAGACCGGTGGCCACGCACAGAGCGCCGCCGCCGCCGTACACGCCTTCGGGCTCGGTGCCTTCGGGCACAGGCAGGTTGGCCACACCCACTTCAAAGTCCGTGGAGCTGTCGATCACATTGCGGCAGCTGGCGGAGCTGGCAATGAACATGCCCACCTGCTGCTGGGTGAAGCCGCTGATGGTGTTGGTGCCGTCAGAGCCGTAGTTTAAGAGCAGCTCCTGGTCCTGCAGGTCCTTAATCCAGTTGTAGATCTGGGTAATCTGGTCCTGGTAGGACACTTCGGTGGCCCGGTCGGCGCGGCCGTTCTCGTTGTTGATCACATAGCCGCCCATGTTGATGACCATCTGGTCCAAAGCATAGCCATAGGCGTACATGCCAACGGGGGTGATGCTGTCGTTGCTTTCAGCCACTTTCTGGGCGGCCTCGGTGATGCCCTCAAAGGTGGTGGGGAACTCGGTGACGCCGGCAGCGTCAAAGACGGTCTTGTTGTAATACACCACGGGGGTGGAGCAGTTAAAAGGCATGGCCCACATGTCCCCGTCCACGGTGTAGAAGTTCACTTCCTGCTCCAGCAGGTCGCTGTCGTCAAAGCTGTATGTCTCAATCAGGTCGGACACAGAGGCGATCATGCCGGAATCAATCATGGACTGGAGGTTCTGCTCGCCGATCTGAATGATGTGAGCGCTGTCGCTGCCGCCAGCCATGTTGAAGAATTTGCCGGTGGATTCGTCGTAGGTGCCCTGGTTGGTGGCCACCACTTCATACTGGTCCTGGCTCTCGTTGAAACCTGCTACCACAGCGTCCAAAGCTTCCTGGGTGTTGCCGCTCATGGAGTGCCAGAACTGAATCTGCAGCTTGCCGGAGTCGGAGGTGGACGCGCCGGACCCGTCGGAAGAGCCGTTGGAGCAGCCCGCAAACAGGGTGACCAGCAGGAGGGCGCTCAGCAGGAGCGCGGCGATTTTCTTGCACACGTGTTTTTTCATAACTTCATTCTCCTAATATTTTTTGTATGGGTAATGCGCCGCAGGGCGCGGCGCGCCGGACACTGGATTGTTTACTTGATAGCGCCCTTGGTCATGCCCTCCTGCAGGCGCTTCTGACCGAAGAAGATCAGCAGCAGAGTGGGAAGGGAGGTGACCATGGCGCCGGCGGCCATCATGCCGTAATCGCTGACAGCCTCGGTGTTCTTCAGCTGGCGCAGGCCGATCTGCACGGTGCGTACCGTGTCGTTGGTGGTGGACAGCAGGGGCCACATGTAGGAGTTCCAGTTTACCAGGAAGAAGTAGATGGCCAAGGTCACCACTGTGTTCATCACCATGGGCGCCACAATTTTCCAGAAGAATCCAAACTCGCCCATGCCCACCACCGTGGAGGCCTCTTTCAGCTCCATGGGAATCTGCATCATGTTCTGCCGGAACAGGAAGATGCCGAAGGTGGAGGCGATGCCGGGCAGGATCAAACCCGCGTAGGTGTTCAGCAAGTCCCAGGACCGGATGGTCTGGAAGTTGGTGATCACCAGCACTTCGCCGGGAATCATCATGGTGGCCATCATAATCAGGAAGATAAACTTCTTGGTTTTAAACTCAATAAAGACAATGGCGTAGGCAGCCAGCAGGGAGAAGAGAATCTGCAAAACGGTGGAGAGCACGCCGGTGATGGCGGAGTTGAGCATGTAGTGCAGCAGCGGCTGGGTGCTGAAAGCGTTGATGTAGTTGGTCAGATTCAGGGAGTCGGGAAGGTAATCGCCCCGCAGAATGTCCGAAAGGTCCGAAAAGCTCAGACAGAGGGAGAACAGCACGGGGAAACACATGACCACGGCCGCCACAGTGAGAACGGCGTAGGTGACGATGGTTCTTGTTTTGTTCATTGATAGGTCACCAGCCTTTCGGTAAGTTTGGTCTGCAGCTGGGAGATCAGGAAGATCAGCACAAACAGGATGATGCCCTGGGCCGAGGCGGAACCAATGCGGAAGTTCACAAAGGCGTCCTGATACAGCTGGTAGACCATCAGGTTGGTGCTGTTGTTGGGGCCGCCGGAGGTCAGCATGTCGATCAGGCCGAAGGACTGGAACGCGTTGATCAGGGAGATGGTGCACACAAAGAACAGGGAGGGGGAAATCAGCGGAATGGTCACTTTCCGCAGGCGGTAGAAGAAGCCGCCGCCCACAATTTCCACGCTTTCGTAGTGGGAGTCGTCAATGTTTTTCAGCCCGCCCATGAGCACCAGGTAGGAAAAGCCGATGTTCATCCAAATGGAGACGGCCGAGACAGCGAAAATGGCGTAGTGTGTGTCCGTCAGCCAGCCGATGGGCTGCCCGCCAAACCAGCGAATCACCTGGTTGAGCAGGCCAGCCGTGGGATGAAAGAGCAGGTTCCAGAACACAGAGCCCGCCGCCACGGAGATGCCCATGGTGGAGGAGAAAATGGTGCGGAACACCCCCATGCCGGGCCGGTCCTCTGCAGAGAGAACTGCCAGCAGCAGGGAGATGATCACCGTCAGAGGCACCGTGAGAATGGTGTACAGGAAGGTGGTGCCCAGAGATTGCAGGTAGTTCCCGTTGGTAAACAGGTCGATGTAGTTTTGCAGGCCCACAAACTGGGTCAGGCTGCCGGTGGTGGAGGTGGCGAAAAAGCTGGTGATTACAGTTTTCACAAAGGGGTAGATGGTGAAAAGAATAAAGATCAGCATGGAGGGCAGCAGATAGATCACCCACACAGGCAGGCGCTTTTTCGCTTCCACCACTTCCTCTTCCGTGCCCTGAGGCATGGTGGGAGCGGTTTTTTCCAAAGTCATAGAGGTTCCTCCTTTACGCGCTGAGGGCGGCGCGGCCTTTGATGTGCAGGGCAGGCCGGATCAAGGTGCCCTTTTCCGCGTCAAAGAAGTGGAAGTCGTTGGCGGAAAGGTGCACGGCCAAGTCGGAGCCGATGCTGATCAAGTACTGGCCGGTCCAGCGGGCGGTGAACAGGGCGTCGCCCACTTCAAAGAGCACCTGGGTCTCGTTGCCCATCATCTCTGTGTTGACCACTTTTACCCGGCAGACGCCCTCCGTTCCGGTGGAGGCAGGTTCAATCTGCTCGGCGCGAATGCCGATTTGCCACTGGTTGCCCTGGGGCAGGTTGGCAATTTCCTCCCCGCTGAGGGGCACGGTGACCGAGTCGCCCAGCACCAAGGTGGAACCCACCCGCTTGGCCTGCACCAGGTTCATCTGGGGCGAGCCGATGAAGCCGGCCACAAAGGTGTTGGCGGGTTTGTTGTACAGCTCCAGAGGCGTGCCGGTCTGCTGGATTTTCCCACCGTGCAGCACCATGATCCGATCGCCCATGGTCATTGCTTCCACCTGGTCGTGGGTCACGTAGATCACGGTCAGGCCCAGCTTTTTCTGCAGCCGGCGGATTTCCGTGCGCATTTGGCCCCGGAGTTTGGCGTCCAAGTTGGAAAGGGGCTCGTCCATCAGGCAGATAGGGGACTGGCTGCAGACGCTGCGTGCCAGGGCCACACGCTGGCGCTGGCCGCCGGAGAGCTCTCGCGGCTTGCGCTTTAAGTAGGGGGTCAGGCCCAGCATTTCCGCGGCCTCGTCCAAGCGGCGCTTCTGCTCGTCCTTGGGGACCTTTTTCACATCCAGGCCGAAGAGGATGTTGTCCTTGACGGTCATGTGGGGATAGAGGGCGTAGTTTTGGAAGACCATGGAGAGGTTCCGGTCCTTGGGAAGCATGTTGTTGGCCAGCTTCCCGTCGATCTTCAAGGTGCCGGAGGTGATTTTTTCCAGGCCGGCGATAATGCGCAGCAGGGTGGACTTGCCGCAGCCGGAGGGGCCCACCAGCACGTAGAACTCCCCTTCTTCCACATCCAGGCTGATTTTCTCCAGAATGTTCAAAGTGCCGTCGTACGATTTTGTCAGGTCGCGAATTTCAATTTTGCTCACTGTTCTTCCCTTCCTTTCCATGCGCCGAAGAAGTGCATTACGTTCAGGTCCTCTTCCAGGTCGGACCCGTGGGTGCCGTGGCCCTGCTCGTTGGTGTGAATGCCGTGGTCTGTGGCCCAAACCACCAGGGAGTCCTGGTTGCTCCAGCTCTCCTCGGCGGCCGTGCACAGCCGGTCAAAAGCGGCGATGTGGTTTTTCAATGCCTGCAGAGATTCCTCCGACTCGGGGAAGGTCCGGTGCATCACGTCGTCGTACTCCTGGTTGTACACTTCCACCACGTCGTATTCGCCGGCGCGGATCAGCTCTTCCGCCTTGTCCGTCACCTCGCCGTCATAGGGGAGGATGAAGTAGTCCACACCGGGCCGCTCCAGATACAGGATAGCCAGGCTGGAGTTTTCCACGGCCACCACGGCGGTTTTTTTGCCGGCGGCAGGCAGGATGTCGAAGAGGGATTCCTGCTGGAGCACGTGCTTTTCATATTTTTGAATGCCGTGCACGACAGGTTCCACACCGGTGTACATGGTGCCGAAGCACACAGGGGTCACCGAGGGGAGCACCGTGCAGACGGGCACCCCCAGCTGGGTGTGGCGCAGCACGGGAGCAAACCAGTTGGTGTACTTTTGGAACAGCCACTGGCCTACCGCGTCCGGGTTGTAGAGCAGGGCCTTTTGCGCGGTGACAACGCCCTGCTGCTCCAGAGTCCGCCGCAGCAGCGGGAAGGATTCCCCTGCGGCTTTGGGAGCCGGAACGCCCAGCGCGTCCGCCACAGTGGCGGCAAACTGGGTCATAGAGATAGAGTTTTTCATGCAGTTACCTACTTTCCCTTGGAAATTCCGTCTTCTGAAAGACCTTTAACAGTATAAAAACCCTTTGTAAAGATTTCCTTTTTTCCTGTGTAAAAATCCCATGAATCCCTGTATAATTTCGTGAAAGGATCTCACGGAAACTGGGGGGAGAACCTTGGGGGGAAAAAGAAAAAATCCCAGGGAAATCCTGGGATTTTGGAAGGGTCTGGCCGAAAAAACGGTCAGAAATGTTTGTGTTGGTTTTGTAAAGGCGTGTAAAGTCCGGCGTGGGAGAAAAAGGGCGGGAGGCCTCCTTTTTGTAAAGAGAGAGAGAGTTTGCGGAAGGCTCTTGCCGCAGGGGACAAAAGGGTGTCAGCGGCTTCTCCGGCGGCGGTAGTTGGCCCACAGAATCCAGGCCACCAGGGCCAAGAGAAGGAGGCCGCAGGCTGCCGTGGCGAGCGTAGCCCAAGGGCCGGATAGGCCCGGGCCGCCAAAGAGAAGATTCCACACCGCCCGCACCGGCCAGAAAAGGACGGTGCCCAGGGCGGAGAGAAGCTCTAAAACCACCCGGCCTAAGGCTCCCACCACTTGGAAGAAGGCGCTGGCAAGGCTTCCCAGCAGGTCTATGAGAGCAGAGATCATGTGCAATACCCCTTTCTTTCCCGCGTCATGCGGCAGCGGATTCTACAATGTGGGTGTACGTGCGGGCGGTGAGGGCATAGATGATGAGGTACGCCACAGCAAACACAAGGACGCAGCCCAAGGTGGAGAGCACAATCAAGGGGGTGTTGGCCAGGCCCATCACCAGCAGAATCTTTTCCAACATGGGGAAGGCAAAGGCCAGGTGGATTACAGCCATTAACAGGGGCAGGAAGAACACCAGCAAAATCTGGCTGTGGATGCTCTGTTTTACCTCTTTGTGGCTCATGCCCACCTTTTGCATGATGGTAAAACGCCGGGCGTCGTCGTAGCCCTCGGACACCTGCTTGTAGTAGATGATCAGCGCCGTGCCCAGCAGGAACAGCACGCCCAGGAACAGCCCCAGGAAGAACAGCCCGCCGTACAGGTTCATAAAGTCCTGGCGGGAGGAAACGCTGTCCTCGATCATGCAGGAAAAATGTCCCACGGACTTGGGGCGGTCGTAAAAGAGGTCGTCCATCAGTGCGTCCTTGATAGTGACAATGCTTTCGGGGTCGCCGCCCACCACGTCAAAATCAAAAGAAAAACTAGGTTCCACATAGGTGCCGCTGGGGGCCAAAAGCGCTTCTACCACTGCTTCGTTTTGGAACACCAGGTAATATTGCTCATAGATCTGGGCCATGGTAGAGGCATCGGGCATTACATAATCGGAGTGGACGATCTCGAAGGTCTTGTCATCGATATTTAAAGTTTCCCCTTCCGGGAAGGTGTCCACTGGGTCGAACAGCAGCACTTGGCCCTCCGACAAATTGACTTCTTGGCCCGAGAAGCGCTCAAACTCGCTCTCGGTGAAAATATCCAGCACAGCGTAAGCCTCCGAGGGGACCTCCTGGGTGTGGAGGGTGTTGCCCACCCGGGCGGTGGTGATGTTCCACCCCTCTCGGTCCACCACGTTTTCGATCTGGATCCCCAAGGCCTGGGTTTCTTTTTCTACTGCAGTGCGAACCAACTCCTGCACATCCTGGTTTTCCGCTTGGGCGGACACCAGCACGTTCCGGGGATAGCGTGCCCGGAGAAGGCCGTCCATGCTGGCATACAGGGAAAAGGTGGTGGAAACCGTCACCAGCAGGGCGGTGAACAGCACGCAGATGGAGGCCAGCCCCGCGGCGTTCTGCTTCATGCGGAACAGCATGCCGGAGAGGGCGGTGAAGTGATTTGTCTTATAATAGAAGCGCTTGTTCTTTTTCAATAGCTTCAGCATGGCCGTAATGCCGGTGATGAACAGCAGGTAGGTGCCCAAAATCACCAGAATCACCGCCACGAAGAAGAACACCAACGCAGAGAGGGGGTCCTGGATGGTGACGGCCATGTAGTAGCCCGTGCCCAGCAGGACGGCTCCCAGCACCGCCAGGAACCAGTGGGCCTTGGGTTCCCGCTCTCCGGTCTCCCCGCCGTGGAGCAGCTCAATGGGGTTGGAGAGCTTTACCTGCACCAGATTGTAGCACAGGGTCAGCAGGAAGATGATTCCAAACAACCCTAAGGTGCTGATGACAGCGGACAGGGGGATGACAAATGCCACGGCCAAGTCCGTGCCCAGCAGCAGGCCCAACAGCCAGAACATGCCTCGGGAGAAGAGAACCCCCAGCCCCAGCCCCAGGGCCAGCGAGCATGCCGCAATGAGCAGGGTCTCCCGAAAGAGGATGTGGGCAATGTGCCGTTTCTCCATGCCCAAAATGTTGTACAGGCCCAGCTCCTTTTTCCGGCGCTTGATGATGAAGCTGTTGGTGTAGAACAGGAACAGCACCGCGAACAGGCCGATGACAAACACTCCCAGGCCCATCATGCTGGCCACGGTGGAGCCCCCGTAAAGAGCCTCTTCGTCAATGCCCTGACCCAGGGCGCTGATGGAGTAGAACATCATGATAATCCCCACGCTGGAGAGCAAGTAGGGCAGGTACACCCGCCGGTTGCGCCCCAGGTTGGTGAAAGCCAGCTTCCAGTAGAAGCCAAATCCGCGCTTACCCATGGACGGCCACGCTCCTTTCATGGGAGGTGGCCAGCTGGGTCAACGTGGCCGATACCGCCTGGTACAGCTGGTCGTCGTTCATGGTGCCCCGGTAGATCTGGTGGTAGACCTGGCCGTCTTGGATGAACAGCACCCGGCCTGCCCGGCAGGCTGCCTGCAGGGAGTGGGTCACCATTAAAATGGTTTGCCCGCTGCGGTTGAGGTCTGCGAAAATGTCCAGAATCTGCCCGGCGGAACGGGAGTCCAAAGCGCCGGTGGGCTCGTCGGCTAAGAGCAGCTCCGGCCGGGTGATAATGGCCCGGGCAATGGCCGCCCGCTGCTTCTGCCCACCGGAGACCTCATAGGGAAATTTTTGCAGCAGCTCCCAAATACCCAGCCGGTGGGCGATGGGATCGATGCGCTGCTTCATCTCGTCGTACTTTTTGCCGGCCAGCACCAGGGGCAGGAAGATGTTGTCCTGCAGGGAGAAGGTGTCCAGCAGGTTGAAGTCCTGGAACACAAATCCCAAGTGGTCCCGGCGGAACGCGGAAATCTCCTTTTCGTTCAGGGAGACAATGTCCCGCATGTTCAAAAACACCTGGCCGCTGGTGGGTTTGTCCAGGCCCGCCAAAATGTTTAAAAGAGTGGTTTTGCCGGAGCCGCTCTCGCCCATAATGGCCACAAACTCCCCTTCTTCCACGGTGAAGTTCACCCCGTTTAAGGCGGTGATTTTGGCGCCGCCCAGGCGGGTTGTGTACACCTTTTTCAACTCGTTTACATGCAATAACGCCATGTTGACCTCTCCTTTTCCACGCTGGTCCAAACAGCTCTTTCTTTTTCGTGGAACAGTATAGGCCCCATTTCTTACAGCTTTTATAAGGGCGCCTTACGAAAACAAGACGGAAAACTTACGATTTCCCTGGAGAAAAACGGGGAAAATTCCAGGGCAAATTCCATTTGTTTGAAAAATACTACTAATTTCTTGACAGAACCTCTCCAATAATCTATACTAAATAGAGAAACAAAGCAGCTGCGTTCTTTGGAACCTGCAAAAGTTTGGCGCGAGCAGAGGAGGGTGGATATGGGAAAACACAAGGGCGCTTCCCAAGTGGCCAACCGGCTTTTCCGACAGTATGTCGCCCAGAAATGGACCTGGATGCGGTTTGTGGTCACCTTGGTGGTGGGGTTTTACGCCTGGGTGGGCTACCGGGAGGTGGCCGGGGCAACATATCCCACCCAGATCTTGCCCGACTTGGCCCGGGACATTTTGGTGGCCGTGCTGCTGGCCTGCAACTTTTTCCTCAGTGGCTTTATCGACCCTCTGCTGGAGTCGGCCATGTGGGTGCCCCCCTGGGCCTGGGCGGCTCTTGTGCTGGTCTGTGTGGGGTTTGTGTGCGCCACCGGCCGGGAGAGCTGGCTGATTTTGGTGATCAACCTGAAAAGCATCTGGGGGTTGATCCAAATGCGCCGGGGCAAGCTGCCCCCCGACGACCGCCACACCTACTTCGGCAAGCATTTGAACTTGTGAAAAAAGGGCGCCCGGCAAAAGCCGGGCGCCCCTTCTGGTTGTTTGTAAGGAGAGGAGGCTCCTAGGAAAGAGGGGCCTCCCCCTTTTTCTGCAGACAGGCCAAAAAGGCCTTGGCTGCTTTGGAGAAGACAGGGTATCGTTTCCACACCAAGTGAGCGCTGGATTCCAGCGGGGGTGCGCAGGGGCGAAAGCACAGGCTGCTGCCGCAGGTGTTGATCAGTTTGTCAAAGCACAGGGCGTACCCCAGGCCCTCGTCCACCAGCAGGGAGGCGTTGTACACCAGGTTGTAGGTGGCCACAATGCGCAGCTGGGACTCCTCCCGTTTGAGCCAGCGAAAGTCGTCCCCCCGTTGGTGGGAAAGGATCAAGGGCTTGTCCCACAGATCCTCGGGGGTGATGTGCTCCTTTTGCGCCAGCGGTGCGTCCCGGCGCATGAGTACGCCCCAGGAATCCCGCTGGGAAATGGGCAGGGACTCGAACTTTTGGGGATCCGGCTCTCCAAACACCAGGCCGAAGTCGATCAGCCCCTTGTCCAGGTTTTCCAGCACATAGTCCGCGTTGCCGCTGAAAATATGCACGTGGACGTCTGGGTGTTCTTTTTGTATGGCTGTGGCGGTGCGGGCAAACAGGCGGACAATGTCGGTCTCCCCTGCGCCAATGTACACGTCCCCCACCAGCACCTCTTCCGAACAGGTGATCTCCTCCTCTGTGCGGTGCACCAGGGACAAAATCTCCTCCGCGCGTTTGCGAAGAATTTGGCCCTCCTCTGTGAGCAGCACCTTCCGGGAACCTTTGGAGCCCCGAATCAGCAGTTGTTTGCCCAATTCCTCCTCCAGGGCTTTCAGCTGGGTGGACAGAGTGGGCTGGGTCAGGTGCAAGGATTCCGCCGCAGCGGAGATGCTCTGTTCCCGAGCCACCGCCAAAAAATACCGCAGCACGCGCAGTTCCATCAAACCGTCTCCTTTCCCAAAAAGCAGGGCCTGTTTGTGAGAGGCTGCCAGTTCTTCCCCTGGGCCGGCAAAGTATCCGGCCGTTTCCCACTTTTCATAACAAGACGAAAGGCAGAGGATCCAGGGGAGTACTCTTGAAAAAAGCATACCATACCAGGCGGAAGATAGCAAGAATTCCAGAGCAAGCTCCCATAACTAAAAGCTATGAGAGCTTATAAAAAATAAGCATTTGCTAGTTTTTCCAAAGAGAAGTATACTATAAACTAGTGGAATAGAAACAGGGAGAACCCTGGAAACAAGCGGGTGGCCAAGGGGAAACTCTGAAAGCCGCCGGCAGCTGTGGAGCCGCATCTCCTCTTGGAAGGAGAGGGAAACACCCAGGAGCAGCTGGGGCTGCTCTTCCAGCGCCACCGGAGGGGAACAGGCCTGGAGGGGGTCGATTGCTTGAAACAGGCAGCGAGGGACCCGCGGCTGTGTCATGGATACAGATAGGAGGAATTTGCGTGAATCGGATAGAGAATCAAACCTTGGATCAGGAGCGGGCCCTGTACGGCCTGCGGGACACCCTGGTGACAAACTGCAAATTTGACGGCCCCGCCGATGGAGAAAGCGCCTTTAAGGAGTGCACGGATGTGGAGGCGGACCACTGCTTCTTCAACCTGCGGTACCCCTTCTGGCACGACGAAGGGCTGACCATCCGCAACTCGGAGATGACAGAGCTGTGCCGGGCGGCCTTGTGGTACTCCCACCACATTACCATTGCGGATACCAAACTCCACGGCATCAAGGCTTTGCGGGAGTGTTCCCAGGTGAAAATGACCGGCTGCGACATTGTTTCCCCGGAGTTTGGCTGGTCCGTCCACGATATGGAGATGGAGGACTGCGACGCCCAGGCGGAGTACTTTATGATGCGCTCCACGGGCCTGCATTTTACCAACGTGCGCATGCAGGGGAAGTACTCCTTCCAATATATTGAGGACTCTGTGTTTGAAAACTGCACCTTTGACACCAAGGACGCCTTCTGGCACGCCAAAAACGTGGTGGTGCGCAACAGCACCGTCAAGGGCGAGTACCTGGCCTGGTACTGCGAGAACGTCACCTTTGAGAACTGTACCATCATCGGCACCCAGCCGCTGTGCTACTGCAAGGGACTCAAGCTCATCAACTGCAAGATGGTGGACTGCGACCTGGCCTTCGAGCGCTCCCACGTCCAGGCAAGCCTCACCGCGCCCATCCTCAGCATCAAGAATCCCCTCACCGGCAGCCGCATCACCGTGCCCCAGGTGGGGGAGATCATCCGGGACATTGACGGCGCAGAGGGAGAGGTACTGGTGGAAAAGGCCAAGGGAGTTTGTGCCTAAAAACCCAGGAAAAATCCAGCCTGCCGCGGCTGTCGGGGATTGACAGGCGCCGCCGGAGAGAGTATAATGATCTTGTATTTGTATAGGAAAACGTTGTGCGGAGAAGATGTTCTTTCCGCTCCCTTTCAGAGAGGCAGCCGGCAGGTGGGAGGCTGCTGGGGGGCAAGGACAGGCCGCTCCTGCCGGGCAGGTCCCGGCAAACCAGGTTGCCTTCTGGCAGGCAGCTGGTGCACGCTGCCGCGAAGAGTGGCACGGTGTTTCCTCCGTTACGGGAAAACAGAGCGGCTCGCGGAGCTTTCCGCGAGGCAATTTGGGTGGTACCACGGGCTTTTCCGTCCCATTGGGGATGGAAAGGCCCTGTTTTTTTAGGAGGCGCGCTGTGAAGGAGATCCTACGCACCCGGCGGCTTTTGCTGCGGGAGATGACCGAACAGGATATTCCCGACCTGGAAGAGATCCTGCTGGACCCGGAGGTGACCTATGCCTATCCCCGCCCCTTTACAGAAGAAGGCGTGAGAGCGTGGCTGGCCCGCCAGCAGCAGCGCTACCGGCAGGACGGCTTTGGCCTGTGGGCGGTGGTGCTGCGCTCCACCGGGGAAATGGTGGGCCAGGCGGGCCTCACCTGGCAGGATTGCGAAGGCCAGCCCGTCCTGGAGGTGGGCTATTTGCTGAAAAAGCGCTTTTGGCACCAAGGCTACGCCAGCGAGGCCGCCCGGGCCTGCCGGGACTACGCCTTTCGGGTGCTGGGGGCGGAGAAGGTCAGCTCCATCATCAAGACGGACAACCTGGCCTCTATCCGGGTGGCCCAGCGCAACGGCATGGCCCGGGAGAAGGCGTTTACCGCCCACTACTACAACGTGCCTGTGCCCCACTATCTTTACACGGTTTGGAAGGATGATACCATGGATACCACATATTGCATCGAACAGCTGAAGGCGCTGTGCGCCATCGACAGCCCCTCGGGCTTTACGGACCGGGCGGCGGACTACCTGCTGGAGGAGCTCTCCCGCCTGGGCTATGCCCCGGAGAAGACCCGCAAGGGCGGCGTGCGGGTGTGCCTGGGCGGCGAGGGCAGCCCCCTGCTGCTGATGGCCCACGTGGACACCTTGGGCGCCGTGGTGCAGACCATCAAGGGGAACGGCCGCCTGGTGCTCTCCCCGGTGGGGGGCCTGCGGGCGGAAAACTGTGAGGCGGAGAACTGCCGCATCTACACCCGGTTTGACGGCACCTACACCGGCTGCCTGCAAATCGCCAACGCCTCGGTGCACGTCAACGACGACTACGCCGGCTCCAAGCGGGCCTTTGACAAGATGGAGGTGGTCATCGATGAGCCGGTGAAGTCCGAGAAGGACACCCGGGCCCTGGGCATCTGCGAGGGGGATTTCGTCTGCTTCGACCCCCGCACCACTGTCACGGAGTCCGGCTACATCAAGAGCCGCTTTTTAGACGACAAGCTCAGCGCCGCCATCTTGCTGGCCTACGCCAAGGAACTGAAGGACACCGGCGCCACCCCCAAGCGGAAGGTGTACCTGCACTTCACCGTGTACGAGGAGGTGGGCCACGGGGCCGCCGCCAGCGTGCCGGAGGACGTGGTGGAGCTCCTCAGCGTGGACATGGGCTGTGTGGGGGAGGGCCTGCAATGCACCGAGCGGCAGGTCTCCATCTGCGCCAAGGATTCCGGCGGGCCTTACGATTACGCCGTCACCACCGCTTTGGTGGAGGCCGCCAAGGCTGCCGGGGCGGATTACGCGGTGGATGTGTATCCCCACTACGGCAGCGACGCCGAGGCCGCCCTGAGCGCCGGCTACGACGTGCGCCACGGCCTGATTGGCGCAGGGGTGTACGCCTCCCACGGGTACGAGCGCTCCCATGTGGACGGGGTGGAAAGCACTTTGAAACTTTTGTGGCAGTACACCACCAAATAAAAAAACAGTCAAACACGGGGCTTGCCCCCAGTTTCATAAAGAGAGGGTAAAAACAATGCAGTGGACAGGGTTAAACGAGTTACGAGAGAAATTTCTGAAGTATTTTGAAAGCAAAGAGCATTTGCGGCTGCCCAGCTTCTCCCTGATTCCCCAGGGGGACAACAGCCTGCTGCTGATCAACTCCGGCATGGCGCCCCTGAAGAAGTATTTCACCGGCGAGGTGGAGCCTCCCCGCCGGCGGGTGACTACCTGCCAGAAGTGCATCCGCACTGGCGACATTGAGAACGTGGGCTATACCGACCGGCACGGCACCTATTTTGAGATGCTGGGCAACTTCTCCTTTGGGGACTACTTTAAGAAAGAGGCCATCTCCTTTGCCTGGGAGTTCTTCACTCAGGTGCTGGAGATGCCCAAGGAGAAGCTGTACATCTCCGTCTATGAAAAGGACGACGAGGCCTGGAACATCTGGACCCAGGAGATCGGCGTGGAAGAGAGCCACATGAAGCGCATGGGCAAAGAGGACAACTTCTGGGAGCACGGCTCCGGTCCCTGCGGCCCCTGCTCGGAGATCTACTTCGACCGGGGGGAGAAACACAGCTGCGGCAAGCCCACCTGCGGCTTTGGCTGCGACTGCGACCGGTTTGTGGAAGTGTGGAACCTGGTGTTCTCCCAGTTTGACAACGACGGCCACGGCAACTACACCGATCTGGTCCAGAAGAACATCGACACCGGTATGGGCCTGGAGCGCCTGGCCTGCGTCATGCAGGACGTGGACAACCTGTTCTTGGTGGATACGGTGCAGAACATCATGAAAAAAATCTGCCAGATTGCCGGGGTAAACTACGGGGACGACCCCAAGAAAGACGTGTCCCTGCGGGTGATCACCGACCACATCCGCTCCACCGTGTTCATGATCGGCGATGGGGTGCTGCCCAGCAACGAAGGCCGGGGCTATGTGCTGCGCCGGCTGCTGCGCCGGGCCTCTCGCCATGGGAAGCTCTTAGGCATTCAAGGGGCTTTTTTGAAGGACGTGGTGGACACCGTCATCCAGGAGAATGAAAAGGCCTATCCCGAACTGCGGGAGAAACGGGAGACCATTCAGAAGGTGGTCTCCTTTGAGGAGGAGAGCTTTGCCAAGACCATCGATCAGGGCATGGCCCTCTTAAACGAGCTCATCGATAAGGCGGATTCCCAGGTGTTCTCCGGGGACAACGCCTTCACCCTGAACGACACCTACGGCTTCCCCCTGGATCTGACCAAGGAGATCCTCTCCGAGCGGGGCATGCAGGTGGACGAGGAGCGCTTCCGCCAGCTGATGCAGGAGCAGCGGGAGCGGGCCCACAATGCCCGGAAGAACGCGGGCGCCGACGCCTGGAAGGGGGAGGGCAGCGCCGCCTCGGGCCTGCCCGAGACTGTGTTTACCGGCTACACCCAGCTGGAGGGAGACGGCAAAGTGCTGGCCATCATCCAGAACGGCCAGCAGGTGGATACCGCGGACGAGGGCGCGGAAGTGTCCGTCGTGCTGGATACCACTCCCTTCTACGGGGAGGGCGGCGGCCAGGTGGGTGACACCGGCGCGCTGGAAGCGGAAGGCGTTCGCGTGGATGTGATCGACACCACCAAGCACGAAGGGGTGTATCTCCACCGGGCGGTGGTGTCGGAGGGCACCCTGCACGTGGGCGACACTCTCACCGCCAAGGTGGACGTCAGCCGTCGAGAGGCCATCATGCGCAACCACACAGCGGCCCACCTGCTGCAGGCTGCCCTGCGGAGAGTGCTGGGCGATCATGTGGAGCAGGCCGGCCAGCTGGTCAACGAGAACCATGTGCGGTTCGACTTCACCCATTTCTCCGCTCTGACGCCGGAGGAGCTGGCCCAGGTGGAACTGTTGGTGAACCAGGAGATTCTGCGGGCTGTGCCTGTCACCATGCAGGAGATGCCCATTGAGGAGGCCCGTAAAAGCGGCGCCATGGCCCTGTTCGGGGAGAAGTACGGCGACGTGGTCCGGGTGGTGTCCGTGGAGGACGGCTTCTCCAAGGAGTTCTGCGGCGGCACCCACATGGATAACACCGCCCGGCTGGGCCTGTTTAAGGTTTTGTCGGAGTCCTCTGTGGCTTCCGGTGTGCGGCGGATTGAAGGCGTCACCGGCATGGGTGTGCTGGCTTTGCTGGGAACCCAGGCGGCTACGCTGTTGGATACGGCCCGTTCTATGAAGGTGGCCAATCCCATGGAACTGCCTCTGCACGCGCAGCAGATGATGACCCAGCTGAAGGAAAAGGACAAGGAGATTGAGTCTCTCCATGCCAAATTGGCCCAGAACCGGCTGGAGGGTGTGTTCCAAAACGCCCAGGACGTGGAGGGCGTGAAGGTGGTGTACGCGCTGCTCTCCGGCACGGGCAGCGACGCTCTGCGGGCTCTGTGCGACAAGGCCAAAGAGCGGGGCGAGGCCATTGCCGCTGTGTTTGCCGGTATTTCCGGCGGCAAAGCCACCTTGGCGGCAGTGTGCAGCAAAGAGGCCCAGGCAAAGGGCCTGAAGGCCGGCGTGCTGGTGAAAGAGGTGGCCCAGCTTTGCGGCGGCAACGGCGGCGGCCGTCCCGACTTCGCCATGGCGGGCGCCAAGGACCAGTCCAAGCTGGACGACGCCCTGGCGGCTGTGCCGGAGCTGGTGAAAAAACAGATCGGCTGATGTGTGTGCCACAACCACAAGCAAGTGCGTGAAAGGAGCTGTGTTTTATGACGGATTGTATTTTCTGCAAAATTGCCCAGGGGCAGATCCCCGCAAAGATTGCCTATGAAGACGAAAACGTCCTGGCTTTTTACGACCAGGATCCCCAGGCGCCGGTGCACGTGCTGGTAATCCCCAAGGAGCACATCGCCTCCGCTATGGAGATTACCCCGGAGAACAGCGGACTCATCGCCAAGGTGTGGGAGGCCATTCCCAAAATTGCCGCCGACCTGGGCCTGGAAAACGGGTTTCGGGTGGTGAACAACTGCGGCAAGGACGGCATGCAGACGGTGCAGCACCTGCATTTCCATCTGCTGGGCAAACGGCAGATGGGCTGGCCGCCCTTCCCCGCGTGACGGCCCGTGACCGGCTCGTGACCGGGCCCGTGACCGGGCTGGACAAGCCGCCTTCTTGCCTGCGGCAAGGGCGGGTCGGATGACCCTCACCAAGGGGAAAGAGGAAAACGCGGGTCGCAGGGAAACCCACCCCCACCAGGGTCCGCCGCCTTAAAGCGGCGCGGGCGAAGCCAAGTTTTTTACCAGAGCCCTCTTGGAAGAAGGGAGGGCGAAGTGAAAAACGCGGGCCGCAGGGAAACCCACCCCCACCAGGGTCCGCCGCCTCAAAGCGGCGTGGGCGAAGCCAAGTTTTTTGCCAAAGCCCTCTTGGAAGAAGGGAGGGCGGAGTGAAAAACGCGGGCTGCGGGGAAACCTATCCCCACCAGGGGCCGCCGCCCAAAAGCGGCGTGCGCGAAAATAAGTTCTTTGCCAAGCTTTCTTACAAGAAAGCGGGAGAAAGG
>DSTMR04002__coassemble_1265_pt1 | contig 17665 bp, 16 predicted proteins | sample DSTMR04002__metabat2_high_PE_036 | metagenome-assembled genome bin DSTMR04002
TCCTCTACGCAATACACCGCTATACACAGATATAACCCTGCTCCATTTTAGGATAACCCAAAAACACCCTGTCGTAACTGTCAAAATTTTCCACCTGGGGCTCCACCAAAGCGGGGCGAGCGTCCTGGCCCCGCTCCTGGTTGGCCCGCTCCAGGCAGGCGTCCCAGTCGCTGGGGTAGGGGTCGGTGACTTGGATGGAGAACAGCTCGCCTCCAGTCTCCTCTTGGATCCATCCCGCCAGCTGCTGGACATTCCCCGGGTCGCTGACGCTGGGGGAGGTCATGGCGTCCACTTCCCCTTCCAGCACGGCGTTTTCCGCCCAGGAGAAGTAGGCAATGAGCATGCCGCTGTTTTCTCCTGTTTCCGAGGAGTTCTCCAAAGCAGAGCTCTCCGCCGGGGCCTCGCTGGGCTCTGCCAGCTGGGAGGAGGCCGCGCTCTCTCCCACAGCAGAGGAAAGCTGGGGACTTTCAGACGGCGCCGGGCTGGAGAGGACGCTGGAGTTGGGCGCCGCCTGGCAGGCCGTGAAAACAATCGCCAAGGCAAGGGCCATCAGCGGGGTCAAGAGCTTTTTCATCAAGGAAACCTCCTTTGCTTTTCTGGTTTCAGTATAGTGGTTGGGCTGAAGAATGTCTAATACTTATCTTTTATCATATTCTATGCGTTTTTGTAATGGTTAGTAGACTGTGCTATCATACATCCTCCGCATTTGTCAGCATAAAAAGCAAGTATTGGACACCCGGCCCAGTTGCGGGTATACTAAGTTCAAACAGTGTGAGGAGGCGGTATCATGAACAAAATCCAGGCCAAAGCGCCTGACCCCATTCCCTTTGGCAAAGGGGCTTTCAGCCCCCAGGAAGGCACCACCGTCCGGTGGCTGGGCGGCGCGGGGGCGCTGGTCAACTGCCGTGGGACGAACGTTCTCATCGACCCGGTGCTGGAGGGCTTCGACATGCCCTTGCTGGTAGAGTCCCCCCTGCAAGTGGAGGACGTGCCCCAGGCGGACGCCATTTTGCTGACCCACAGCGACAACGACCACTTCAGCCGGGACACCTGCCGGGACTTGGCCCCGGTGTGCGGCGCCTACCACGCTCCCCGCTATGTGGCGGGGCTGTGCCGGGACATGGGCCTGCCCGGGGTGGGCCACAACATTGGGGAAAGTTTCACGGTGGGGCCGGTAAAGGTCACCCTGACACCGGCGGACCACGCCTGGCAGAATGAAGTCCCCGGGGCGGCGGACCGGGTGTTTTTGCCCGAGGACTTTTGCGGCTTTTGGCTGGACACCCCGGACGGTTCCCTCTGGGCGGTGGGGGACTCCCGCCTGCTGGAGGAGCACCTGCACATGCCCACCCCGGATTTGATGCTCTTTGACTTCTCCGACAGCCAGTGGCACATCGGCCTGGACAACGCGGTAAAGCTGGCCAACGCCTATCCCCACACGCCCCTGCTGCTGTGGCACTGGGGCTGTGTGGACGCCCCGGACATGGACCCCTTCAACGGGAACCCAGCGGACCTGAAGGCCCGCATTCAAAATCCGAACCGGGCCCTGGTGTTAGCTCCTGGGGAGCCCTTGGAGCTTCGCCCTTTGAATCAGGAAACGAGATGAAAAAAGGAGGCGCCTTTCCAGCGTCTCCTTTTTAGTACCGTCATACGGCTAGTATCTTTCGCTTTTCCCATACCGCTGCACCATCTGCACAAACAGGGAAGTGGCGGGGTTGAACACATGGTTTTTCTTCCAAATCAGCACGCCCCGGATGGAGCGTTCCGGCACCAGCGGCACAAACCGCAGTTGGGGGCTGTGATGGATGGCCAAGGCCCCGTTTAGGCACACCGCCACGCCAAGCCCCTCCTCCACCAGCAGAACCGTATTGGAGAGGATATTGTAGTTGGCCCGAATGTTGACCTGATGCTCTTCGCAACCCATCCAGTGAAGGATCTCCCGCCGGGAGCTGGCCCGGGAGGGCAGCAGCAGGGGCTGGTCCCACAGCTCTTGCACCTGTACCTCACTTCGCTGGGCAAAGGGGTGGTCCTCCCGTACCAAAACGCCCCACTGCTCCAGTTGAGGCAGGCGGAGAAACTCGTATTTTGTGGTATCCACCGGCTCTAAAACCAGGGCCAAATCCACTGACCCTTGGTCCACGCTTTCCCGCAGGGTATCTGCCATGCCGTTGTACAGAGTGAACTGCACCTCCGGGTAGCTGTGGGAAAACTCCTTGACCAGCCGGGCCAACGTAACGGCGCTTAGGGACTCTACCACCCCCAACGTGATGATACCGCCCACAACGCTGGTCCGCTGGGTGAACTCCCGTTCCGCCCGGTCAGCCAGCTCCACAATGTCCTCCGCCCTTTGGCGGAACAGCAGGCCGTCCTCGGTGAGTGTCAAGGCCCGTTTTCCCCGCAGGAACAAAGTGGCGCCCAATTCCCGCTCCAAATCGCTCATCTGCCGGGACAAGGTGGGCTGGGTCACATGGAGCAGCTCCGCTGCCCGGGTGATGTTCTTCTCGCTGGCGACCGCCAAGAAATAGCGCAGTGTGCGAAGTTCCATACCATCATCCTCCTAAGGATGAGTATAACACGGCCACAAAGGCACGGCAAGAACCTGGCACCTATTTTCAAACCCGAAAAGGGACGAAATTTCTTGCCGGTGCTGCCGGAAAAACGTCCCTGTCTCGTTTACTTTTTCACGTCCAGCAGCTTGACCCCATCCGCCGGGTTGTGGTCGATGGCTCCCACCACCTTATGGGGCACATAGGGTTCTTCCAGAAAAGCGATATCTTCCGCTGTGAGCTTCATGGAAAAGGCCCCTGCCGCGTCATCAAAATGGGAGGCTTTTGTGGCCCCAATGATGGGGGCCGTCACGCCTTTGGCCCACTCCCACGCCAAAGCGACCTGCTGCATTTTCACGCCATACCGTTCCGCCAGCGTGTGGACCCTGCGGACGATCTCCATGTCCTGCTCCTGGGTGCTGTCATATTTCCCCATGGCGGCCCGGTCCGTTTTGCTGCGGAGGGAGTCCGAATTCCACTGGGGCCTGGTCAAATGCCCTGCAGCCAGAGGGCTGTAAGGCATGAGGGAGACGTTCATCTGGCGGCAAATGGGGATCAGCTCCCGCTCGTCCTCCCGATACAGCAGGTTGTAGTGGTTTTCCATGGCCACGAATTGTGCCCATCCATGGTCCCGCGCGGCCAACTGCATATTGTAGAACTGGTATCCATACATGGCCGATGCGCCAATGGCCCGCACCTTCCCGGAAACCACCAGGTCGTTCAAGGCCTCCATGGTTTCCTCGATGGGCGTATCGTAATCGAAGCGGTGGATGATGTACAGGTCCAGATAGTCGGTGCCCAGCCGCTTCAAGGTTCCCTCAATCTCCCGGTGGATGGCCTCCGAGGAGAGGCGTCCCGGGTTAAAGTAGACCTTGGAAGCGATGACCACCTTGTCCCTGGGCACATTCTTCTGAATGGCCCGGCCCAGGTACTCCTCGCTTGTGACCTCGGAATAGCCATTGGCCGTGTCGAAAAAGTTGATGCCCAAATCCAGGGCGTGCTTCACAATGTTTTCTGTTTCCCCTTCATCCAGGGTCCAATCATGGAGCGTCCCAGGTTTTCCGAAACTCATGCAGACCACACAGAGCTTTGACACTTCGATTTCCGTGTTTCCCAATTTTGCGTATTCCATAAGTCCGATGCCTCCTATCTAAGTTCTTCAGTATAGCACGTTTAGGATTCCGGCGCGGTTTCAAACATTCCTGCCACTCTCTGCAGCAGGGCGCTCACTGGCAAATGCTGGGGACAGGCCATCTCACACTTGCGGCACTGCACGCACGCGGACGCTGGGGGCGATGTTTTGGTGATATTGGCGTACCGCCGGGCGGCGTCCCCCTTGCCCTGGTAGATGATTTCATTGTTGGCGATGCGGAACAGGTCCGGGATTTGAATGCCCTGGGGACATCCAGCAACACAGTAGCGGCATCCGGTGCAGCGGATGGTGTCCACGTCTTCCAAACGCTGCCGGGCCGTCTCCAGCACTATCCGTTCCGATTGGGACAGGGGTCGGAAGTGCTCCAGGGTGTTCACGTTGTCCTCCATCTGTTGCATGGTGGACATGCCGCTGAGAACCGTGATGATGCCGTCCAGGGAGGCGCTGTACCGCAGCGCCCAGGAGGCCAGGGAGGCCTCCGGCTCGGCTCTCTTCAGAACTTTCGCCACGTCCTCACGGACCTCCACCAAGGTGCCGCCCTTGCAGGGTTCCATCACCACCACAGGCACCCCGTGGCGGCGGGCCGCCTCGTAGCATTCCCGGGATTGGATCACATCGTCCTCCCAGTCGGCATAGTTGATTTGCAGCTGAACGAAGTCCACCTCCGGGTGGGCGGTGAGGATTGAGGGGAGCCCCCGAAAAGCCTTGAAAAATCAAGGAAAATCGACAATCAGAGAATTTGAATACGGACTCGAACCCCTCAAAGCCGGTGTGGGGCAAATCGGAGCGGCGCTTGGCCCCTCCTGCCTCTAAAGCATCGAATAAGTCCTTGGTAAAGGTCTCCCGCTGCTCCCGGTCCGCCGACTCGATCCACTGGTCGAAGATTTCGTTGTAGAACTTCGCTTCTTTGGAGAGCTCTTTGCGAGTGGTGAAGGAGTCCCCCTCCACCTCCCAGGTGAAGCCGTCGTGCTGGGAGAGGCCCGACGCGCTGCTGGCCACGATCTTCGTGGGGGTCTCGTGCTCGAACAGGGAGCCGATCACGCTGAACTCCGGCACAATCCGCACCAGCTTGCCCTGCAGCCTTTCGTACTGTCTCAGGTCGATGATCTCCTCACACAGGCCGGGGCCGTCGTTGCTGTACACGTTTAGAATCTGGGCCTGTTTCTCCTCCGGCAGCAGCATGGCGGCGTAGACCGCCAGGTTCCCGCCCTTGGAGTGGCCGCCCACCCGATAGCGGCACTCCTTGCTGTCCATGGTTTTCTCCAGATAGGCCGCGGCCAGTTTCTGGGAGGGCATCAACTGAAAGCTCATGCTGAAGTCCTCCCTCCAGCCCATGAGGGAGTCGTTGGTCCCACGGAAGGCAACGTACACCGTGCCATCCCCCAAAGTGATGTGCAGGGCGGTGAACTCCGTCTGGGTGGCGGGGTCCTCCACATCCTCCAGCTTGGAGAGCAGCACCCCTTGGTAGCGCCTGGAGGCCGCCATGGTAGAGAGGAAATCCTCCGACGGCCCCGAACCACAGGTCTTTTTGCGCGCCTGCTCATAGTAGAGTTGGGACACCTTCGCCAAGGTGAGGGTATTCCCTTCCTCCACACCAGGGACGATGTGGGAAAAGTCCAGGTACGCCAGCTCGGACAGCACCAGGTTGTCCACTTCACAGAAGGGGCGCTCCTCAAAGGTCAGATCGCCCCGCCATTTCAAATAGGTCATAATGTTTCCCATAAAGCCCCGCCTTTCCGCCTTGTTTTCAGCCCAACGCCAGGGATGGGCACATACCGCTTCTATTTATCTTGTATTGTAAGGAGGCTTGGTTTCGGATTTGCTTGCAAAGTGTTTTCGTAGTGTTAATGGCAGAAAAAAGCCCTGTGGGATCGCTCCACAGGGTTTCTCTATCGTACAGTGGTGCTCGTTTTCCTTTTGTCAGATGAGTTACGGCTGTTTTGAAAATTCTCGCATCAGACGATTTAGAAGGATCTGTAATCCGGCAGCGCCCTTTCTATAAACTGCAAAGGCCATTCCGCCCCTGCTGGGAAAACAAGAGCTCTTTTGAAAGTTAGGTGGCCACGCCGGCAAACTGGGTCATATACAGCTGGTAGTAGCGGCCCTGCTGCTCCAACAGCTGCTGGTGGGTGCCCTGCTCCACAATGCGGCCTTGATCCATCACCACGATGAGGTCGGAATCCCGGATGGTGGACAGCCGGTGGGCAATGACAATGCTGGTGCGGTGCTCCATCACCTTTTGCATGGCAGCCTGAATGGCCTTCTCCGTGCGGGTGTCCACGTTGGAGGTTGCCTCGTCTAAGTAAACAAGGGGTTGGCCTTGGCAATGCAGATGGCCAAGCATCCCACGGTAAGGGGAAAGGCGCACAGCACCACCAGGCCAAAGGTATGGTTTAAGCGGAACATGCAGTACATGCTGCCAAACATCAGCATAGAGGTGCGAATCATGCCCCGGACAAACTGGGAGACAAAGTTCTGCACCTGGGTGATATCGTTGGTCACTCGGGTGACCAACGAACCCGTGCCGAACTGGTCCAGCTGGGGAAAGGAGAACTGCATCATCCGGCGGAAGCAGTCCTTGCGGATCTCGTTGCCAATGTTCTGACCGGATATGTGCACAAATACGTTATTCAGAGAGCCGCACAACCCGCCGAACAACACTAGGCCCACCATTTGCAGGCCCAGCATCCAAATCAAATCCAGGTTGCCCACGCCGCCGTTGTCCAGGCCCAGGACACCGTCGTCCACAATTTGGCTCATGATGCCTGGCTGGAGCAGGTCCATGGCCACCTCCCCCACCATGAACAGCCCCGCCAAAATGGCGTAGGGCAAAAAAGGTTTGATGTACTTCCACATGCTTTACTCCTCTCGGTGGCCGTGGGGATGCCCATAACCGTGGCCCCGGCCTGCCGCTGGATAGCGGCTGGACCAATCCTCCCGCAGCTTCTCCAGTAAGGTGAGAAGCTGCTGCTGTTCCCCTTCGCTAAGGCAAGAAAACATCTCTTCGTGGCGGCGAGCGCGCTGGGCACGGGCCTCCTTGGCTCGAGCCAACCCTGCTTCCGTTAAGGCGATGTCCACGGTCCTCCGGTCCTCCTGGCTGGGGGCTCGGGTGACGCATCCGGCGTTTTCCAGCTTGGCGAACACCTCGCTGGCAGAGCCGGGCTGGATGCCCAGCCGTTGGGTCAACTCCCGCTGGGTGACGGTGCCGCCCAAGTCCTCCAGCACCATCAGCACCCGCTTTTGGCTGCCCTTGCCCTCGTACAGACCGCGCATCACGTGGCTTACGTCCCGCAGGCAGATGACGAGCCGGTGGCTGATGCTGGGCTCTCCCCGGCGCCTTGTTTCGTGAAATTCTTTCATAGGCACATGCCCTCCCAATCAATTCGTTCGGTACCTTAATAATAAACATGCCGCGCAAAATTGTCAAGGTACCTTTTGAATTTTTGCGGGGAAATTTTGGGAAACGAAGGTTGACAAAGGCAAAAAAACATGCTAGAGTGAACTTATTCGGTAAGTAAGGCTCCTACAGGGATATGGGCTGCTGCCGCGAAATGGTGGAGACACCATGAGCTGGTTTGAACAGGGCACGTCGAAAGCAAGGCGTGCCATAACGCAGTTTCACCGCCCTGCAGAGTTAAAGCTCAAACGAATGGGACAGAACTCTTTTCCCCCGTGTTCTTACCGAACGCGGGGGATGTTTTATTTTCTGAGAAAGGCAGGGACGACCATGTCCTGTGACAGTTGCAAACAAAAGATTTTCTCCAAGCGATGGCCACCTTTGTTCGGGCAGGCTTAGGCTCTTTTTGCCCTGCATACAAGGCGCCGCCGCTTGGAATCCTTTCTGCGGTGGCTTTTTTATGCCCTTTTTTGGAAAACAACGCCTTTTGGCGATGAGATACACAACTTTCTTTTACAGGGAGGTGAGACACATGGACACGGGAAATTGCGGCGGCGCGGCCTTGGGAGAACAAAAAAGCACAGCACGGGATGACCCTTGTCCCTGCTGTCTCTGACCCTCTCCGCGCCTCCACCGTTCTCTCCCGCTTTTGCGCGGATCATTTTACTTGGGAGGTGCGAACCAATGATGAAAAAATGGAAGAAGAACGCCGCTCTGTCCCTGGCGGCTGACAAGATGAAAAACGAGGGGACCAACGCACGGCTGCTGTGGGCCGCCACCCACAAGGCAGGGGAACTGTTTCAAGCCTATGGCACCACTGCCAGCGGGCTGTCCCCGGAGGCGGTGGAGCTCTCTCGGGAGGAACATGGCGAAAATGTGCTGACCTACGGCAAGAAAGAACCCCTGCTCCGCCGGCTGGCGGAGGCCTTTATCAACCCCTTTACAGTGGTGCTGCTGGTTCTGGCGGTGATCTCCCTGTTCACCGATGTGCTATTGGCCCAGCCGGGAGAAGAGAATATCGCCACGGTGCTTATCATCACCGGCATGGTAGGGATTTCCGGGGTCCTGCGGTTCGTTCAAGAGACACGCAGCGGAAACGTGGCTGCCAAGCTCAGTGGGATGCTTCACACCACTGCTCTGGTGGAACGGGACAACGTCCGCGCCGAGCTGCCCATGGAGGAACTGGTGGCAGGAGACATCGTCCACCTGTCCGCCGGGGACATGGTGCCGGCAGATGTGCGGATCCTCCAGGCCAAGGACTTGTTCCTCAGTCAATCGGCTCTCACCGGGGAAAGCGAGCCCGTGGAAAAAACAGGGGCCGTTGCCCTGGGAAAATCCTCCCTGACCGAGCTGCCCAACCTGGCCTTTTTGGGCAGCAGCGTGGTCAGCGGCAGCGCCAAAGCTCTGGTGCTCTCTGTGGGCGACCGCACCATGCTGGGAGTGCTGGCAAAGAAGCTGAACCAGCGCCCCCCTAAAACCACCTTTGAGAAAGGGGTCAATTCCGTCTCTTGGGTGCTCATCCGGTTTATGCTGGCGATGGTACCTGTGGTGCTCTTCCTCAACGGGTTTACAAAGGGAGACTGGATGCAGGCGGTGTTGTTCGCCATCTCCATCGCCGTGGGTCTGACCCCGGAGATGCTGCCCATGATCGTCACCACGTCCCTGGCAAAAGGGGCGCTGACCATGAGCAAAGAAAAGGTCATCATCAAGAACCTGAACTCCATCCAAAACCTGGGCTCCATGGACATTCTCTGCACGGATAAAACCGGCACCCTCACCCAGGATAAGGTGGTGCTGGAATATCACCTGAACCTGACCGGCGAGGAAGACGACCGGGTGCTGCGCCACGCTTTTCTCAACAGCTACTTTCAAACCGGGTTGAAAAACTTGATCGACTTGGCAGTGCTGGAAAAACAGCAAGAACTGGGAGCAGAAGAGCTGACCGGCCGCTATGCCAAGGTGGATGAAATCCCCTTTGACTTTGAACGCCGCCGCATGAGCGTGGTGGTGCGAGACCGGAAGGGCAAGACCCAGCTGGTCACCAAAGGGGCGGTGGAAGAGATGCTCTCCTGCTGCGCCTACGCCCAGTGGGGGGACCGGGTGCTGCCTCTGGAGGACAAGGTGCGCCGGCTGGCCCAGGAGCAGGCCGATAGGTTGAACCAGCAGGGGATGCGCGTTATCGCGGTGGCGCAAAAGACCAATCCCGCCCCGGTGGGACAATTCTCTGTAAAAGACGAGCGGAACATGGTGCTTTTGGGCTTTTTAGCTCTGCTGGACCCGCCCAAGGACACGTCCCGAGCCGCTGTCCAGGCACTCCAGGAGCACGGCGTGGCGGTGAAGATTCTCACCGGGGACAACGAAAAAGTCACCCAGGCAATCTGCCGCCAAGTGGGGTTGGACGCAGAACATATCTTGCTGGGCAGCGACCTTGACGGCCTCACCGACCAGGAGCTGGGCCAGTGCGCCGAGAAGGTGGCGGTGTTTGCCAAGCTCTCCCCCGACCAAAAGGCCCGGGTGGTGAAAGTCCTGCGGGACAACGGCCACAGCGTGGGTTACATGGGAGACGGCATCAACGACGCAGCCGCACTGAAAGCTGCAGACGTGGGCATCTCCGTGGACACTGCGGTGGACATCGCCAAGGAATCCGCCTCGGTGGTGTTGCTGGAAAAGGATTTGCTGGTGCTGAAAAAGGGCGTTTTGGAGGGACGAAAGACCTATGCCAACATGATGAAGTACATCAAAATGACCGCATCCTCCAACTTTGGGAACATGCTCTCCGTACTGGCGACCAGCGCCTTCCTGCCCTTCCTGCCCATGGCCTCTCTGCATCTGCTGCTCCTCAACTTGATCTACGACATTTCCTGTACGGCCATGTCCTGGGACAATGTGGACGAGGACTATTTGAAAGTTCCCAGGAAATGGAACGCCAAGGGCATTGGGCGCTTCATGCTGTGGATCGGGCCCATCAGCTCTATCTTCGACATTGCCACCTACCTGCTGCTGTACTTTGTTCTGTGCCCCCTGGCAACCGGCGGCCTGCTCTACTCCCAGACCAGCGATCCGGCCACCCAAGCCCTGTATGTGGCCCTCTTCCAAACCGGATGGTTCGTGGAGTCCATGTGGACCCAGACGCTGGTCATCCACATGCTGCGCACCGAAAAGCTCCCCTTCCTCCACAGCCGTGCTTCCGCCCCGGTGACACTGCTCTCCCTGGCAGGCATTGCTCTGGTTACGGCGATCCCCTATACGCCCTTAGCGGCCGGGTTGGAACTGGCGCCTCTTCCCCTCGTGTATTTTCTCTTGCTGGGGGCAGTGGCACTCAGTTACATGGCTCTCGTGACCGTCGTGAAAAAGCTGTATATCCGGCGGTATGGGGAGTGGATGTAACGGCGCCATGGGTGATAGAGAAGCAAAAGCTGGAGGGAAACCCCTCTGGCTTTTTGCTTTGCCACCGCTTTTCCCCAGGCGCCGCCTGTGTTATACGAAAGAACTAAGGGAAAAATAAGGGAAAGCTGATATGCTTGCAGAAGAGAGGTGAGAGTGATGAAGCTTCTATACGCCGAGGACGAAGCCGCCATGAGCGAGGCGGTGGTGGATATCCTCACCTATCACAACTACGTGGTGGACCCGGTCTACGACGGGCAGGAGGCTTTGGCCTATGCCCAGTCCGGCCACTACGACGGGATTATTTTGGACATCATGATGCCCAAGCTAGACGGCCTGGAGGTGCTGCGCCTGCTGCGGGCCCAGGGCTGCCGCACGCCTATTTTGCTGCTCACCGCCAAAGCGGAGGTGGAGGACCAAGTGCAGGGCCTGGACCTGGGTGCGGACGACTATCTGCCCAAGCCTTTTTCCATGGACCTGCTGCTGGCCCGGGTGCTGGCCATGCTTCGCCGGCGGGAGGAATTTACCCCCACGGTGCTGCAGTGCGGGAACATCTCTTTGAACCAGCAGACTTTCCAGCTCTCGGGGAACGGGCAGAGCTTCCAGCTCTCCAAGTTGGAATACCGCCTGATGGAGGTGCTTCTCTTAAACCAGGGCATCTATCTCTCCACCGAGGAGCTGCTCACCAAAGTGTGGGGTTATGACACCGACGCAGAACTGGGCGCTGTCTGGGTGTACATCTCTTACCTGCGCAAGCGGCTGACCGCCTTGCACGCCAACGTAGCCATCACCGCCAAGCGGGGCGTAGGCTATACCTTGGAGGTGCGGGAATGACCAAGACGCTGCAAAAGAAATTTGTGGTGACAGCCATGGCGGCCATCACTGTGCTGCTGCTCCTGCTGCTGGGGGTCATCAACGTGGTGAACAGCGTGCTGGTATCGGGGAAAATCCAGCGCACGCTGGAGATTATCTGGCAGAGCGAGGGCGGCGAAGGCCTTCTCCCTCCCCCGGACCCCGCGCCCCGCGGCCCCGGGGAAGGTCCCAAAAACGCCCACGACACGGTGCTCTCCTCCAACTACTTCCTGGTGCATTACGACCAGGAGGGTGCTGTGGCCAAGGTGGATGTGAGCCGCACCTCCGCCGTCACGGAGGAGGTGGCCCAAGAGCTGGCCGCTCAGGCCTGCGCCGGGGAGCGAGAGGAAGGGAGGCTCTCCCGGTTCCGATACCTGCGGCGGGAAGCGCCCCAAGGCGGTGTCATTCTGGTATTTTTGGACATCTCCGAGGAGGTGTTCTCCTACATCCGGGTGTTGCTGCTCTCGGTGGCGGCAGGCCTAGGGTGCTGGGGGCTGATGCTGGTGGTCGTCATTCTCCTATCCCGGCGGGCCATCCGGCCCCTTGCAGAGAACATAGAGCGGCAAAAACAATTTGTCACCAACGCGGGCCACGAGATTAAAACGCCCCTGGCCATCATCCAGTCCAACACGGAGGCTATGGAACTCTACTTGGGAGAGAGCAAGTGGAGCCGCAACATCAAGGAGCAGACCCGGCGCCTTAGTGGGCTGATGCAGAACCTTCTCACCTTGGCCCGCATGGACGAGGGCGCCGCGCCGGTCCAGAAGACCACCCTCTCCCTGAGCGGCCTAGCGGAAAAAGCGTTGGAGCCCTTTCTCCAGCCCATGGAGGCCCAGGGTATCGCTTTGGAGCGGGACATCCAACCAGGGGTGACCCTCACCGGCGACCCGGCCCAGCTGGAACAACTGCTCTCCCTACTGCTGGACAACGCTGTGAAGTACACCGGCCCCGGGGGACGCATCCGCCTCTCTGTGAAGCAGGAGGGGAAACGGGCACGTCTCTGCCTGGAAAACACCTGCCCCCAGCTGCCCACGGTACCGGCGGAGAAGCTATTCGACCGCTTTTACCGGGGGGACGCCGCCCGCACCCAGAAGGAGGGCGGCTACGGCATCGGTCTGGCAGTGGCCCGCTCCCTGGCCCAGGCCAATCAGGGGAGCTTGCACGCCCAGTACCTCCCGCCCCAGGCCATCCAGTTTGTGGCGCAATTCCCCAACTGAACACAAAAAAACACATCAGGACGGACCGCAACCCGCGGCCCGTCTTTTTTGTTGCTGCCTTTCGGCTTAACAAAAAAGCCTTGGCAAAAAAAGTTTGGGCATAGGGAAACGGAAAGAGGCGGCTTACCAGGTGCGGAGCAAGTGATGCGAGGGCATTCCTTCCACAAGTACTGACCCCTCTGGGGTCTGAGCAAATCACGTGTTTCCCAGCGGTTTTGCTTTCTAAACTTTGGCTAAGGTTGGGGATGTATACTGGGCTGCACACACAGAAAGGAGTGGATTCCATGGCTCTGCGCCACGAATGGAAACACCGGATCGACACCCCTGGCCTGCTGGCGCTGCGGGCCCGGCTGGGTGCCATGCTCCCGCGAGACCCCCACGCCGTGGGCGGCAGCTATCAGGTGCGAAGTTTGTACTTTGACAACCTGGCGGACAAAGCCCTGTGGGAAAAATTGGAGAGCGCCAACCACCGGGAGAAGTTCCGGCTGCGGTTTTACAACGGGGACCTATCCCTGCTTCTGCTGGAGAAAAAGACAAAGACAAACGGCCTGTGCGGGAAAACCCAAGCGGCCCTCACCGTGGAAGAAGCGCGGGCTTTGCTGGAAGGCCGTCACCAAGAACTCGGGAGCTCTTCTCCCCTGCTGGGGGAACTGTGCCGGAAGATGGACAGCCAGGGCCTGCGCCCTAAAACCATAGTGGAGTACACCCGGGAACCCTTCCTCTACGGTCCGGGGAACGTGTGGGTGACCCTGGATTACCATAAACGGCGAGGACTGGGGCCTGTACCTGGCGGTGGAGGGCGTGGAGGAGTCCTTCCTCCAGCGCAACTACGGCAGCAGCTATGGGGAGCTGTATAAGCCCGACAGCCAAAGCATGGGCGGCGGCCGGGGCAACGGCGGAGCCTTCTCCCTGGGAGATTGGCAGCAGGAAGCAGCTGAGGAAACCAACGGCGCCACCCCCACTGCCGCAGACAGCCAGGAGGCTGCCCCCACCCCTCCAGACGGCGCGGAAGGCGGCTTTCCTGGACAGGAAAGCTTTTCCCCAGGCGCAGAGGGAGAGATGCCGGAAGACCAGACTCCGGAGATGGCCGGGGGACGAGGAGACAACAACTTCTCTATGGGCAGCGACGACACCGCCCTTCTCTACACCGACGACGCGTACAGCAGCTACCAGAATATCTTTGACAACGCTAAAACCGACATCACCGACAGCGACAAGGACCGGCTCATCGCCAGCCTGCAACAGCTGAACGCCCAGGAAAACCTGGAGGAAGTGGTGGACGTGGAGGAGGTCATCCGCTACTTTGTAGTACACAACTTTGTGTGCAATTTTGACAGCTACACCGGCTCTATGATCCACAACTACTACCTCTATGAGGAGGACGGCCAGCTCTCCATGATCCCCTGGGACTACAACCTGGCCTTTGGAGGCTTTATGGGTTCCTCGGACGCCACCGCACTGGTGAACTATCCCATCGACACGCCGGTGTCCGGGGGCACGGTGGACTCTCGGCCCATGCTCGCCTGGATTTTCTCCAGCGAAGCGTACACCCAGCTGTACCACCAATACTTCTCCCAGTTCTTAGAGGTGTGGTTTGCGAACGACACCTTTACCCAAACCCTGGAACAGGTGGTGGAGCTGATTGCCCCCTATGTGGAGAAAGACCCCACCAAGTTCTGCACCACCGAGGAATTCCAGGCAGGGGTGGAGGCTTTGGAGGACTTCTGCCTGCTGCGGGCCCAAAGCGTCCAAGGCCAGCTGGAGGGCACCATCCCCTCCACCGACGACGGACAAAGTGAGGACAGCTCCAGCCTGGTGGACGCCTCCTCGGTAGACATCTCCGCCATGGGCACCATGAACAACGGAGGCGGGGGCCAGCGCTCCTTGGAATGGGACATGGGTCCATCCCAGGAAACTGCGGAAGAGACGGGCCTATCCGCCGCCACGGTAACCGCCACCCAGGACAGTGCGGGCCAAGCCCCGGACTTCCCCCAAGGGGGCATGGGCCAAGAGGGCATGGGCAGCCCGCCGGAACTTCCCAACGGGGAAACGCCTCCGGATGCCACCGGCCAGGCGCCCCAGGAAGACAGCGCCTCCTCTGCCGCAGAGGAAAGCTCGGCCAGCGATGAAGAAAGCTCCTCCCGGGAGGAAACCAGCTCTTCCAGCGGGGAGGAAAGCGCTTCCTCTGCAGAGGAACAGGAAACCACCCCAGGTGAAGCAGGCGGGGCCATGGGACAAGAGCCTCCCACCCAACCGGCAGAGGGAGCTGCGGGGGACGCTGGAATGGAAGCCCAGCCCGGCGCGTTCAACCAGGAGCAGAGCCAAACTTCCTCCACCACGGAGCAGTGGGTGCTGCTGGGGGTTTCCTTCCTGGTACTGGGAGCAGGGCTGGCTGTGGCCGGGCTCTACCGCAGAAGAGGGTAAATCCCTCCCCCACTCTCGGAAAACGAAAGAAACACAGGAAAAAGGCAGGGCTCTCCCTGCCTTTTTCCTGTGCTTGAGGCTTGCTTTTTGAAATGTCTCCCCCATTCCCCCGCGCCCGATTCAAACAGTGGAAATCGAAAAAGCGCCTGCATCCATGCACCGGATACAGGCGCTTCTATGTAGACGCAGCTTTACGCCATGCTTTTCTCGGGTTCTGCTGCCAGCGCGCCGTCCTGGGGGATTTTGGTGATCACCTGCCGGTTCACCCGCCGCCACAAAAGCAGCCCCACCGGGAGGGCCAGCAGCTCCGCCAGCACAAAAGCAGCCCACACCAGGTTCAGGTTCTGGAAGGGAAGCACCGCCACCACCAACACCAGAGGGAAAATCACCTGACGAATCATGGTGAGGGCCAAACTGTAGGTCCCAAGCCCCAGGGCCTGGAACACCGCCGCCAACACCAGCCCCAACGTGGAAATCAGGTAACTCACCGCCAAGATGCGCAGAGCCGGAATGCCTATGGCCAGCATATCCTCCGAGGCGTCGAAGGCCCGCAGCACCAAAGAGGGGGCGCCCTCCAGCACCAGCAGGAACAGGGCGAAAATCAGCAGGGCGTACAGCAGCGTCCACCGGATGGCTTGGTGGATGCGCTCCCGCTTGCCTGCGCCGTAGTTGTAGGCCACAATGGGGATGAGGCCGTTGTCCAGGCCGTGGACGCCCACCGTCACCACGTTCTGCACCCGGGTGCATACGCCGTACACCGCCACAGCGGTGGTGGAGAAGCCGATGAGCAGGGAGTTGACAAGCACGCCCATGACGGACACCACCCCTTGCATCACCGCGGTGGGGATGCCCACCCGCAAAATGGCCACCAAAGTCTTGCCCTCCGGCCGCAAGGTGAAGGAGATGGGCGTGGCGGGGTTGAAGCGGCGGTTAATCAGATACCCGGCCACGCAGCCCACGCATTGGCCCACCACCGTGGCGATGGCGGCCCCGGCCGTCCCCAGAGCGGGCAGGCCGAAGTAGCCAAAGATAAAGATGGGGTCCAAGATGATGTTGGTGATAGAGGCCGAGGACAAGGTGAATAGAAACAAGGTGGAGCGCCCGCTGGCAATTACCAGGCGGTCAAAGACCCACTGACCCATCTGCCCAAGGGAAAACAGCATGCAGATGCTCAAATACTCCACGCCGTACTGGGCGATGACCTGGTTCCCGCCGGACTGCCAGGCAAAGTAGGGCCGCACCAGGAACACCCCCGCCACCGCAATCAGGGCCCATGCGCACCCCGCCAGGAACAGGGAGGCAGCCACCGCCCGCCTCACCTGGGCCTCGTCCTTCTCCCCCAGGGCCTTGGACACCACCGCGTTTAGGCCCACAGCGATACCGCAGTCCAGGGCGCCCATCAATGCCTGGACAGGGGATGCCAGGGACAGGGCGGTCAAGGCGTCTTCGGAGACGTAGGAGACATAAATGCTGTCCACCACGTTATACAGGGAGCAAATCAGCAAAGAGAGCATCAGGGGGATGCCGGTGGTGATGACCAGCCGGGGCACAGGCCGCGTCCCCATGGGGTTTTCTTTCACTTCTGCCATACAGAGCCTCCTCAGAAAGTCTCATTTTTTCTGGCCTCAGTATAGCACCGGCAACTATCGATAGCAAATACTTAATTGTAATAAAATTCCATACCTTTTTTCTATGCTTTTTGGAATCCTCGGCAGTTTGGAGAAAACACCGTCTTTGTTCCGCCATGGGAACTCCTCGCTTCCTGTTGCTCGACCACCTGAAAGAGAAGGCTTCCCCCATTTTTTCCAGGGGCAGCCCTCTGCCGCCTTGACTTTCCCGCCCAACTATGGTAGGATTTTGATGTACACTGGCTGGTGCTTTGGGGCACAGGCCAGATCAATTTATGAAGGAGCTATGTGTCATGGAACGAATCAAGACTCTGGAAACCCGGGATATGTGCGAGAGCGCCAAGAACGGCGGCTGCGGTGAGTGCCAGACTTCCTGCCAATCCGCTTGCAAGACCAGCTGCGGCGTGGCCAACCAGAAATGTGAAAACACCGAGAAATAAAAAAAGGCGCCGCCTTCGGGCGGCCTTTTTTGTGTCAGGAGGACCGAATGGTACACCAATATCAATTAAATGGATATAACATTGTGCTGGACAGCTGCTCCGGCAGCATCCACGTGGTAGACGAGGTGGCCTATGATATCATCAGCCTCTTCGAAACCCACACCCCCCAGGAGATTGTAGCCGCCATGCTGGAAAAGTACGGCGGCCGCTCCGACGTGACGGAAGAAGAGGTGCGGGGCTGCATCCAGGACGTGCAGACATTAAAGGACGCGGGGAAACTGTTCAGCCCGGACACCTTCGCCGACATGGCGGGGACCTTTAAAGAGCGCTCCGACGACGTGGTGAAAGCCTTGTGCCTCCACGTGGCCCACACCTGTAACTTAAACTGCGACTACTGCTTTGCCAGCCAGGGCAAATATCACGGGGACCGAGCCCTCATGAGCTTTGAGGTGGGCAAACAGGCCTTGGATTTCCTGATGGATCACTCCGGCACCCGGCGGAACCTGGAGGTGGACTTCTTCGGCGGGGAGCCTCTGATGAACTGGGACGTGGTCAAACGCCTGGTGGAGTACGCCCGCAGTGTGGAAAAAGAGCGGGGAAAGAATTTCCGCTTCACCCTCACCACCA
>DSTMR04002__coassemble_1292_pt1 | contig 17289 bp, 18 predicted proteins | sample DSTMR04002__metabat2_high_PE_036 | metagenome-assembled genome bin DSTMR04002
CGTTGCGCCACAGATTTTTGGGGGTCAGCTTCCGCTGAAAACCGGAGATGTGCACGGTTTGGATGGGGTACCCTGCCTGGGGCACCAGGCGTTCCTCCATGCCTCCCTTGTTGCCCACGTAGAGAATTTGGGCGTCCGGCTCCTTTTTCAGCAGGTACCCTGCCGCCGCCAGGGCGGGATTGATATGGCCCGCTGTGCCTCCTCCTGTAAACAGGACTTTCACGCCGCATCCACTTCCTTTCTCACGTAATTTGCTGCCGCCAAGCGGAGTCAGGTCTTCTCCACATTGGCGCTGCGGGAGATGTTCAGCAGCACACCCATCTCCCCTAGGAGCATCAGCAGCGCCGTGCCTCCATAACTGAAGAAAGGCAAACTGATGCCGGTATTGGGAATGGTGTTGGTCACCACACAGATGTTCAGCACCGCCTGAATGCCCACCAGGAAGGTGATGCCCACCCCCAGCAGCATGCCGAACCGGTCCTTGGCATGGACCGACACATACAGCCCTCTCCAGATCAGCATGGCGAACAGGATGATGATCACCAAAGCTCCCACAAAGCCCAATTCCTCGCAGACAATGGCGAAGATAAAGTCGTTCTGCGGCTCGGGCAGCCACAGATACTTCTGGCGGGACTGACCCAGGCCCACCCCTAACAGCCCGCCGGAACCAATGGCGTACAGGGATTGGCGGGTTTGCCAGGTATCCACCCCTTCCGGGGGATTAAAGGGATCCAGCCAGCCGAGGATACGGCCGATCTGATAATTTTCCCGGGTCAGCAGCATAACGGCCAAAAGCGCCACCAGCAGAGCTCCTCCGATCAGGAACCAACGGAGCTTGGTACCTCCCACAAACATGAGAATGGCTCCCAGCATGAGAATGATCAAGGTGGCGGACAGATGGTTTTCAATGATAATCAGGCCGCCCACAAGGGCCAGAAGCAAAGCAAAGGGCAGCACGCCATAGCGGAAAGTGTCCATTTTGTCCGAATAGCGGGAGATCAGATGGGCAAACATCACAATCAAGGCAAACTTTGCAATCTCCGAAGGCTGAAAGTTAAGGGGCCCCAGCTGCAGCCACCGGTAGGCGTCCCCCTGGTTGGGAACAAGCTGGGAAAGCCCGACCGCCCGGAAAATGGGAATCAGCGCCAGAAAGAACACGGAGATGCCAAAAATGGGCAGAGCCAGCTGGTGAAAGCGATGGTAGTCAAAGGTGGAGATCACAAACATGGCAAGCAAGCCCAGCACCGCATAGCGGCCCTGATTCCAAATGTAGCTGTAGCTGTTGCCGTCCTCTGTATAATAGGAGTACGCATAGCTGGCGGAAAAGAGCATCACCAGCCCAATGGCCAACAGCACCAAAATGAAAAGTAACAGGGGCATATCCAAACCTGCCCCCAGGCTGAACAGCTTGTAACGCACTGGGCGCCGCCGCTTTTTAGGCTCCTCCTGGGGCGGGGTTTCCGGCTGGGGCGCTTGGGGCGGCTCGTAACGGGGCACCCGGCGCAGCCCTCGGGCGGTTCTGCCTATGGTTGCCATGAAGCATCCTCCTTTCTGAAAACAAATCCTTGGCACTTTCTTGCCGCACGGGGGAGGTGACTGTTCCGCCCCGGCGGCGCTTTTTTTCTCTTTGCCTGTTAGTCTATCCCGCAAACTGCCCGCTCAACCGGCGGACCGAAGCAGTTTTTCTCTCCTTACAGGCCAAACAGCACACAGGCCAAAGCGACCGCACCGCCCAGCAAGGCCACCAAGCCAAAGACCAGGCAGATTTTCACCTCGCTCCAGCCGCACATTTCAAAGTGGTGGTGAATGGGCGACATTTTAAACAGCCGTTTGCCATGGGTGGCCTTGAAGTAGGTCACCTGCAGCACCACGGAACCGATTTCACACAGATACACAAAGCCTACCGGCAGCAGCAGCAGGGGCAGGTCCATGCCAAAGGCCAGGGCGCACACCATGCCTCCCATAAACAGGGAACCAGTGTCTCCCATAAACACTTTGGCGGGGTGCCAGTTCCAAATGAGGAACCCCACACAGGCCGCCGCCGAAGCCAAACCCAAGGCCGTAAGCCCGGTCATAGAGAGAATGCCGGCGCACAGGGCCAGGGAGAGAAAGGCGAAGAAGGACACCGTGGTGTTCAGGCCGTCGATGCCGTCGGTGAAATTCACCGCGTTGACCACGCCCACGATGACAACCGCCGCCAGCGGGTAATAGAACAGCCCCAAGTCCACCTGTCCCACAAAGGGGATGGTGGTAAAGGTCCCCCCGCCCGCCAGCCGGACAGAGGCCAAATAGGCCGCTGCCACCAGGAACTGGAGCACCAGTTTCTGCCGCTCGGTCAAGCCCAGATTCCGCTTCTTTAAAATGCTGATGTAGTCGTCCATAAAGCCGATGGCCCCAAAGGCCACCGCCATGCCCAGCCCTGCGAAGGTTTTGGCCTTGGGAAGCACCGCCTCTTCCAAGCCCAGGGAGTAGAACAGGGGCAGGCAGCCGATCATGGCGATGGCAATGCCCAAAATGAACATGAGCCCGCCCATGGTGGGCGTCCCCTGTTTGTTTTTGTGCCAGCTGGGACCCACCTCCCGGATGGTCTGGCCGAATTTCAGCTTGTGCAGGAAGGGAATCATCCACTTCCCCAGCAGCGCCGTCACTGCGAAGGCAATGACGGAAACCAGCAAATACAGCATGGTGTCCATTGTTCCTACCCCTCTCGTTGCGTTTCCAGTGTTTTCTCGTTTCCGGCTGGCCGTTATCCGCCGGCATTGCCGCCTGTTTCCGCGTTGGAATTGTCCACAAAGGTCAAGGTGATCACAGATCCCTCCTGCACCAGCTCCCCTTGGTCAATATCCTGGGAACTGACCGTGGCCGTATCCGAGGAAGATCCGGAAACACTGATCTGCAAGCCTTGCAAGTTCGCCACATAGTTGGCGTCGGTCACTGTGTAGCCGGTGAAGTCCGGCACTTCCACATGGGTGGAGGCCTCGTCGTACCCGGTGGTGTACAGCACCACCTTGCCCTCCTTGGGCACGGGAGAACCGGCTGCAGGCACCTGGGCAGTTACAACGGTGCCTTCGCTCTCCTCGCCCACCACGGAGTAAGACAGCCCCGCCTCTTCCAATTCCTGATAGGCCTGTTCCAAAGTCATGCCCACCAAAGAAGGCGCTGTGGTGTCCAGGTTGGCGTACTCCTCCTCGTTGTACTGGGCCTCCACGCCCAGGTAGGGCAGGATCTCCTCCATCATCTTGGCGAAGTAGGGCCCGGCCACGGCGTTGCCGCCGTTGTAGCCGCCGTTGGTGTCGTCGTCGGGCTCGTCAAAAAACACCAGCAGGGCGTACTGGGGGTCCTCCGCCGGGGCAAACCCACAGTAGGAGGCAATGTACTCCATGGGCTTGGTGGGATCTTCGTTGTGCTGGGCCACCTTTTCCGAGGTGCCGCTCTTGCCGCAGATGCGGTATCCCGCCACATAGCCGCCATTGGCGCTGCCGCTTTCCGCATTCTGACGAAGAATGTCGATGATCGCCTCCGAGGTCTCCTCCGAGACCACCTGCCGGCGGTAGCTGGTGTCCGCGGTTTCCAGGATGTTTCCGTCCTGGTCCTGAATCCGATCCACCACATGGGGGGTCACCAAATAGCCGCCGTTGGCAATGGCCGCCGCTGCGGTGATCATATGAATGGGCGTGATGGAGAAGTTCTGACCGAAGGATTCCACCGCCAGGTCCGAGGGGGTGTTGATCAGGTCCTCCACGCTGTGGTACAAAGTGAGGGATTCGCCGGGCAGGTCAATGCCTGTGCTCTCCGTAAAGCCGAAAGCCTCCCGATATTTGGCGAAGGTCTCGCCCCCCAGCAGCTGGCCGATGTAGATGGTGTACGGGTTGCAGGAATTGCACAGGCCGTCCCGGAAGGTCTCTAGGCCGTGACCGGAGTGGCGCCAGCAGTGAATGGGCTCGTTCCAGCCGTCCACCATAATGCTGCCGGTGCAGGTGTAGGTGGTCTGCTCCGTGACCACGCCCTCTTCCAGGCCCATGGCGTAGGTGCACATCTTAAACACGGAGCCCGGATAGTACGTATCCGTCACCGCCTTGTTGCGCCACTGCTTCAGCTGGGCCTCGTTGAAGGCGGCGTCCTGCTCCTCACCGGAAAGGGCGTCAATCTGGGCCTGCAAGGTTTCATCGTAAATGGTGAAGGGATCGTTGGGGTCGTAGGTGGGCGTGGTGGCAAGGCCCAGAATGGCCCCGGTGTTCACATCCATCATCACCGCCACGGCGCCGTTGGTCACATCGAACTGCTCCACGCCCTCCGCCAGGTATTTCTCCAGAATGCTCTGCACCGTCTCGTCGATGGTGAGCACCAGGTCGTTGCCGTCCTCGGCCTCTACATATTGCTCGTACTCAAAGGGCATATCGGTGCCCACAGCATTGCGGGAGGCAATCAGCCGGCCCGCCGTGCCCCGCAGTTCCGAATCGTACTGCAGCTCCAGGCCTTCCAAGCCCTGGCCGTCTGTGCCGGTGAAGCCCAGCACCGTAGAGGCCACTGTCCCGTACGGATAATACCGCTTGTAATCCTCGATCAGGCGCACGCCGGAGGAAATCCCGTTGTCCTCCAGAAACTGATTGACCTGATCCCGCACATCGTTCTCCACCCGGCGCTTGAGATACACAAAGTAGGAGTTCCCTTGACTCTTTTCGTAGATCTCCTCCTCTGTCATATCCAGAATGGGCGCCAGCCCGGAAGCGATGGTCCGGCGCACTGCCTCCGGGTCGTCGTACTCCTCTATGTAAGCGGGCTCCAGCACCACGGTCCACACGCTGGCGCTCTGTGCCAGCACCTTGCCCGTAGAATCGTAGATGGTCCCCCGCATAGCGCTCAGGGTAGTGCTTTGGAGGCTCTGGTCCAGGGCCGCGTTGCTCAGCTCTTCCCCGCGGATCAGCTGCCAGCGGATCAAACTGACCACCACCGCGCCAAACCCAATGGCCACCAGTGCCAGCCCCAATCCCATAGCCTTTTTCCACATGCGCTGTGTTGTTCCTTTTGCCAAACTACATTCACCGCCTGTCCTAGTAAGTGGGCCCTACCCTACAGCAAAATGAGAGTCAAGATCTCTCTTGGCTCTCCTCCCTCTCGCAAAATCAACCAGCTCCGCACTATCTCTATTCTCCCGCAGATTCCAATATACCCTTCCGGGAGATGCAAACAAACGCGGCCCGCGCTTTTCCGTGGGCCGCATCCCTTTGCCGTTTCGGGGGCGGCGCCCCCGAAGGGACAAGCAGGCGCGAAGGCTTTTTGCGGCATCCGCGCGCCCATCCGTTATTGTGTATTCTAAACCCCATAGGTAACCCTTCCCAAGGAAGGGAACATTTGCTTTTTCTACCGCTTATGCGAACAAAGACTGCAGCCATGCCCACAGCTGGTCCATCCACGAACCTTGGGTGGCCTCCTGCAGCACATCGCCCTGGTCCTCCTGGGAAGACCCCACATAGGTGACCTGCCCGCTTTGAATCTTGCTCATGCCCAACTCGTTGGTGGCGTATTCCTCCACCTGAGCCCCGTTCATCTCCTGGGCTGCCTCCATGTTCAGCTGGATCTCCAAGCTCTCCGCCTCCTGCAGGCTCTGGGCGGCGGTGTTGATCTTCTCGGTGAGCTCTGTCAGCTGCACCTGGTTGTAAATCATGGTGGTCACGGTGGCCAGTATCACCCCGAAGCACAGGGTGGCCGCAGCCATTTTCAGAGGATTTCGCCTGGGCCGCTTGTTTTTATGCAGCTCCTTTTTGGGGAGCTCCACCACCTTTTCCCGGGACTCTTCTCTCTCCTCTTCCCCTGGTCCCCGCTCAGGCAGAGAGGTTTGCACGCGCTCCTCCCACTGAGACAGGTCGTATGCTTCTGATGAAAATTTGGCCATAATCTTTTCCTTTCTCGCTTGTTTGCAAGCATGGCTGCCGGAACCTTTTCAACTGCACGTCCCGCGCCGCCTTTTCCCTCAGAGCTTCTCAATCACCCGCAGCCTAGCGCTGCGGGCCCTGGGGTTTTCCGCCACCTCCTGCTGGGAGGGAGCCAAACCTTTTTTATACACCAGCTGCCCCTGCGGGGTACGCCCACAGACGCAGACGGGAAAATCCTTGGGGCAAGTACACCCCTGACACCACTGGGCCATTTGCCGCTTCACGATCCGGTCCTCCAGGGAGTGGAAGGTGATCACCGCCAGGCGGCCCTGGGGTTTCAACAGGGAAAACGCCGCTTCCAGCCCTTCCTGCAGACGGTCCAGCTCCCCGTTTACCGCAATGCGCAGAGCCTGAAAGGTCTTTCGGGCGGGATGCCCCTCGCTCCTGCGCACCTTGGCGGGCACAGAGGCTTTGATCACCTCTGCCAGCTGTCCGGTGGTTTCCAGGAGCTGCTGCTCCCGGGCCTCCACAATGCCTCGGGCAATGCGCCGGGCGTTCCGATCCTCTCCATAGCGGAAGATCACATCGGCCAGCTCTTGCTCGCTCAGGCCGTTTACCAAGTCCCGGGCCGAGACGCCCTGTTGGCTCATACGCATATCCAAGGGGGCGTCGTGGTGGTAAGAGAACCCACGCTCCGGCGTGTCCAGCTGATAGGAGGAGACGCCAATGTCCAACAGCACCCCGTCCACCTGCTCCCAGCCCTGGGCGTGGGCAATCTCCTTCATGGAGGAGAAGTTTCCCTGCACCCGGATGGATTGGGGGTAACGGGAAAGCCGCTGGCCGGCAGCTTGGATGGCGTCAGGATCCTGATCGATGGAAAGCAGGCGCCCCGTTGTCAAACGCTGCAAGATGGCTTCGGAATGACCGCCGCCACCCATGGTGCCGTCAATGTACAGTCCCTCTGGCCGAATGGCCAGGGAGTCGATGGTTTCTTCAAACAAAACCGGCTTGTGATGAAATTCCATAGAGCCACGCCCTTTCTCCGCCGGGGTTAAAAGTCCAGCAGATTCATGGCCATTTCAATGGCCTCGTCGGTTTGGCTCTGGTTGTAGGCATTCCACCGGGCCGTGTCCCAAATCTCCGCCCGCACCGCCGCGCCGATGACGGTCACGTCCTTTTCCAGGCCGGCGTGGTCCCGCAGGCTTTGGGGAATGAGAATGCGCCCCTGCTTGTCCGGCTCCACTTCGGCGGCGCCGGAGAAAAAGTAGCGCTGAATTCCCTTGCCCTGGGCCAGGGGAATGGCGGACACCTTTTCCACCAGCTTGTCCCACTGCTGGCGGGAAAGCAGAAAAAGGCACCCATCCAGGCCCTTGCAGACATAGAAGGTGTCGCCCAAATCCTCCCGGAACTTGGACGGCACAGTCACACGGCCCTTTAGGTCCATATTATGTTGATATTCGCCTGTCAACATAACGCCTTTTCCCTTTCTGTTTCAGAGGGGGCGGCAGGCTGTTTTTCCCCTTCCAGGGAATTCCTGCCCTTTTTCACCCACAGTGTTGACCTTTTTGCCACCAATCCCCACTCCGATGTCCATAATTATAGACCATCTCCCCTTTAAAAGCAACCCGGAAATGCGAAAAACCCCAGGAAATTCCTGGGGTTCGAAGCTTTGTTCGCTGCGATTTTGCGGGAACAAAAATTCCCCTCACAAGATGTTGTAAGGGGTCTTCTTGCAAATTTCACTTTTTATTTATTTCTCACAAAAAGAATTTCTCAGATTTGTGAGTTGCGCTGGGAAGTCTTAATGCTCTGCCGGGTCTTGCGCAGCTCCGAAAGATTTTCCGAGAGGGACTCGTCCGCACGGCGCATCAGGTCGTCCACATAGTCGTTGCTGGCCTTGCGCATCTCCTTAAACTTCTGCTGGGCCTGGGCAATGAGCTCGTTGGCCTTCTGCTGTGCCTGCCGGACAATTTCGTCCTGGGTGACCAGAGCCCTGGCCTTCTCCTCTGCCACACGGATAATGGTGTCCGCCTCCCGCTGGGCCTCTGCAATCAGCTTGGAGCGGTCCGCCAAAATGGCCTTGGCCTGACGGATTTCCGTGGGAATTTCCTCCTTGAGCTCGTCCACGATCGCCCGGACTTCTTCCCCGTCCACAAACACCTTGCCTGCGGAGAGAGGCATCTTCCAGCCCTTGTCCAAAACGTCGTACATTTCGTCAATGAGATCTTCAATGGTTGCCTGGTTATTGCTCATGGTGAACCCATTCCTTTCTTGGTCTTGCACCTTTTTTCTCCTCTTTGTATGTCCCCGAGGAGACGGGATCTATGCCGCGGGCGGCCGCACGGCAGCGCCCGGAGATGCCAAAATCTTTTAGGCCCGGCCGCAGAGCCGGTCCTGGATGGTCTGCAAAATGCACGCCGGCACAAAGGGGGAGATATCCCCGCCGAAGCCGGCCACTTGCTTGACCATGCTGGAGCTTAAAAACATGTTCTCCGCGCTGGTGGCCAAAAACATGGTTTCCAGTTCGGGGTTTAACTTCTTGTTGGTGAGGGCTTGCTGAAACTCGTACTCAAAGTCGGACAAAGCCCGCAGCCCTTTGATCAGCACCATGGCGCCCCGCCGCTTGGCGTAGTCCGCCAGAAGGCCGTCCACCCGGTCAATCTCCACGTTCTGCAAGCCTTCGTGGGCAATGGCACGGTGGAGAAGCTCCATGCGCTCTTCCACAGAAAAGCTGAAGTGCTTGGCCGGATTGACAGGCACCCCCACAATCAGGTGGTCCACAATCTTGCTGGCCCGCACAATGATATCCAAATGGCCCAAGGTAACAGGATCAAAACTGCCCGGATACACGGCAAGTTTCATGATCTTCTCTCCTTCCAGCGGATCATTTAAGAGTGCGCCTCCTCTTCCGGAAGGCGGTACGAGGTGAGGAGGATCTTTCCATAGCGGTAAGACCGAAAGCGCACAAAGTCCCCCGCCCTCTCTGGGACTTCCTCGTCCTTAGGATGTTCACACAGGAGGATCCCGCCAGGATTCATACAGGCCGCCGCCAGGGGAAGCGCCTGTTCCAACAGGCCGGAACGGTAAGGGGGATCCAAAAAGGCCACGTCAAAGCGCTCGCGGCACCCCCGCAGGTAGCTGGCAAAATCCGCCGTCACCACCCGGGCCCGCTCCTGCAGGCCGGTGGCTTGCAGATTCTTCTCCACCACCCGGATCGACTCCTTGGAAGCGTCCACAAACACCGCCAGGGCGGCGCCCCGGCTCAGAGCCTCCAGGCCAATCTGTCCGGAGCCAGCGAAGAGATCCAAAAAACGCCGTCCTTCCAGCTGGAACTGCAGAATATTGAACAGGGACTCTTTCACCCGGTCCGTGGTGGGGCGCACCTGCTCCCCTTCCAGGGTGATCAGCTTTTTCCCGCGATGGGTTCCGGCGATAATCCGCATGGCACGTCTCCCTCTCTTCCAGATAAAATGACAGGCAAAAGTGTGATATCCGCTTTATTATCCCATTAAAAGGGGAATCTGTCAACTCTTTGGCGCAATTTCCCCGGAATTTCCGGTCTCTTCCCCGGCTTTTCCGTGGAAGTACTCCCACACACGGCGGGCTGCAGGTTTGGTCATGGTGGGAGCCTCTTCCAGTTCCTGCAAATCAGCCTCGCCCACGGCGGCCACCGTCTTAAAGTGGCGCAGCAGCGCTTTAGCCCGGGTCTCCCCAATGCCAGGGATGGACGTGAGCGTGGAGGAGATCACCGACTTTTTCCGCTGCTGCCGGTGGTAACCAATGGCAAACCGGTGCACCTCCTCTTGGATGGAGGAGAGCAAGGTGAACGCCCGCCGGGTGGACTGAATGGCGATTTCCCCGCCGGAGAGGGCAATGGCCCGGGTGCGGTGCTTGTCGTCCTTCACCAGGCCAAACAGGGGAATGGAAAACCCCAGCTCGTCCAGAATAGGCTGCACCGCCGCCACATGGCCTTTGCCGCCGTCCAACAGGATCAAGTCCGGCAAGCGGCCAAACCCATCCTGTTCCCCTTTGCGCTGGCACGCCTTGTATTCCTCCAAGCGGCGGCGGATCACCTCCCGCATGGAGCCGTAATCGTCTTGCCCGATGACCGTTTTAATTTTGAACTTCCGGTAGGCGGATTTCAAAGGCCGGCCATTTTCAAACACCACCATGCCCGCCACATTTTCCCCGCCGGCCAGGTTGGAGATATCGTAGCACTCTATATAGGCAGGGGTTTTCTCCAGGCCCAGCAGGCGCCGCAGTTCGTCCAGAGCGGAGGCGTCCCGTCCGGAGGTGCCCGTCTGCCGGGCAATGTGCTCCGCAGCGTTCTTCCGGCACATCTCCACCAACTGGCGCTGCTCTCCCCGCTGGGGAACCAGGACCTTCACCGGCCGGCCCCGCTTTTCCGAAAGCCACCGGATCAGCAGGTCTTGGTCGTCCACCTCTCCATCCAACACCACCAAAGGCGGCACCCGGTCCCGGATGGCGTAATACTGCCGCAAAAACTCGGAGCGGGCTTCGGCATCCTCCTGGCAGCCCTCGGTGAGAAAGCTCTCCCGGTCGCTGAGTTTGTTGCCTGTAAAGCGGAACACTTCGAAGGCGGTGTGGGTTTCCCCCTGGGCCAGGGCGAACACGTCCTGTTCTTCCACCCGGCTGGCCACCACCTTTTGACGCTCCCGCATTTTCTCGATGGCTCCAATTCTGTCCCGCAGCCGGGCGGCCAGCTCAAACTCCAGGTTTTCCGCCGCCGCCTCCATGCGCTGGGTCAGCACCTTCACCGAAGTGGAGCTGCCCCCCTTGATGAAGTCCAAGGCCTCCTGAAAGGCCTCGTTGTACTCCTCCTCTGTGACCTTGCCCCGGCAGGGGGCGCAGCACTGCTGGATATAGTAGTTCAGACAGGGCCGGCCTTTGCCGAAATCCTGGGGGAATTTCCGATTGCAATCCGGCAGCTTGAAGATTTTCAAGGCGGAGTCAATGGTCTGCTTGATGGACCAAGAACTCATGTAGGGGCCGATGTAGGAGGCGCCGTCCTCCTGCACCTTCTTCGCCTCGGTGATCCGGGGCCAGGGACCGGTGCTCACCCGGATGTAGCTATAGCCTTTGTCATCCTTCAGGAGAATATTGTACTTGGGCTTGTTCTGCTTGATCAGGCTGCTCTCCAGCACCAGGGCTTCAAATTCACTGTCGCAGACAATGTACTCAAACCAGTCCACGTTGGCAACCATGCGGCGCACCTTGCTGTCGTGATTCTTCTCCGAGCCAAAGTATTGGCTGACCCGGTTTTTCAGGGCCTTGGCCTTACCAATATAGATAATCTGCCCGCTTTTGTCGTGCATCAGGTAAACCCCGGGGCTCAAAGGCAGCTGCATGGCCTTGCGGCGCAGCTCTCGCTTTTTTTCTTCCTGTTCCGTCATAGTGCCCTCTCCTTACAAAAAAAGCACCGCTCCCGCGGTGCCTTTGCCAAACATGCCTGTTGGAAGGATTTTTTCTTACTCAGCAAAGCCGGAGTTGACCAGCTCCACCAGAGCGTCCACAGCCTGCTCCTCATCCGCGCCGTCGGCGATGATGCGGATGGTAACGCCGCCCACAATGCCCAGGCTCAAAACGCCCAGGAGGCTCTTGGCATTGACTCTTCTCTCTTCCTTTTCCACCCAGATGGAGGATTTGAACTCGTTTGCCTTCTGGATGAAGAACGTAGCCGGCCGGGCATGGAGGCCGACCTGATTCTGGACCAAAACTTCTTTAGCGCACATGCAAATTCACTCTCCTACAGTATTCTTATGAAAAGGTTTTCCGCCCCGCGAAAAGAGGCGAACGGGCGCAAAGTACGTTGGAATATGGAAATATTATAGCATATTTACGGCCCCCGTCAACACGCATTCCTGAATTTTGGATTCCTGAACAAGGGGGCCGTTCAATTATTTGTCTCCCTTTGTGCACCTTGTCGACAATGTGGAAAACTTTTTGCCCATTGTGCCGCTGTTGGACCCCCAATCCTTCACTTCGATCCAGAAGCTTGGCCTCCCTTATAAGCATGACCCGGTTTTTACGCTCCATGCAAAAGGAAGAAAAATTAGAGGGTTTTGTCCAGTTTTTTCAGAATTTTTCGATCTTCTTCTGTAAGTTCTGCCTGAGAGAACAGGTCCGGACGCACCTCCCGGGTGAGCTGCAAAGCTTGGGCCCGGCGCCACCGGCGAATGTTTTCATGATGGCCGGAAAGAAGCACCTCCGGCACGGGCCGCCCCCGCCACACCTCCGGCCGGGTGTACTGGGGATACTCCAGCAAGCCGCTGTAATGGCTTTCCTCGGTAAAGCAGGCCTCTTCGGAGAGCACCCCAGGCATCATGCGGGCCACCGCGTCGGTGAGGAGCATGGCGGGCAGCTCCCCGCCGGTGAGGACGTAATCCCCTACGGAGATCTCCTCGGCGCCGTACTCGTCCAAAAGCCGCTGATCCACCCCTTCGTAGTGGCCGCACAGCAGCAGCAAACCCGGCTCTTTCGCCAAGCGCTTGGCGTCCTCCTGGGAGAGGACCTTCCCACGGGGGGACATATACAGAATATGCGGCCGCCATCCCAAATGTGCGCAAATCTGGTCGATGCCTCTGGCAAAGGGCTCCGCCTGCAACAGCATGCCCTTGCCCCCGCCGAATACCGTATCGTCCACACGGCCTCGGGGATCTGGGGAAAAGTCCCGCAGCTGGTGGCAGCACACCTGCAAAAGGCCCTTTTTCCGGGCCCTGCCTACAATGCTGTGGCCCAGCACCGGGGGGAACATCTCTGGGAACAAGGTGAGAATATCCACCCGCATTTAGGCTTCCTCCCCTTCCTCATCGAAGATGCCGGGAATGGGCAGCAGCTCTATGACTCCCTCTTCCACGCGGATGGCTTGGATCATGTGTTTCACTGCCGGGAACAGGTACTCCTTCCCGGCCTCATCGACAATGCGGTACACGTCGTTGGCCCCGGTGGGCAGCACCTCTTGGAGCACCCCGTACTCCCGGCCCGTGACCCCATCGACGGCTTTTAAACCGATCAGATCCTGGAGGAACACCTGGCCCTCTTCCAGCTGTACGTCCTCCCGGTTCAGGTAGAGCACTTTACCCCGCAGGGCGTCCCCCTGCTCCACAGTGTCCACTCCTTGAAGCTTCAGGAGCAGCCGGCCCTTGTGCACCCGAGAGGAAACCACTCCTGCGTCGGTTTTGCCACCATCAAAATACAGGTGTTTGACCCCGGCCACAAACTCTGGGGAATCGGCCCAGCACTCCAGCACCAGCTCTCCCCGGACGCCGTGGGTACGCACGATCTTTCCCGCTTCTAAAAATTGCTGTTTCATCAGATACCTCTCACTTGACAAAAAGGCGCGTTGCAACATGCCTTGCAGCGCGCCTCCCTGTGCTGTTTTCAAACGCGCCAGAGTGTTTTTGCACCCTGGCCCAAGGTTCGCCGGCTTTGAACCAGCGGCTCAAAGTCAAACGCCTCGCCCGGTCAAGACCGACTCGCCGAAAAATCGCTCGGGGGTTTCTCAGTCGATCTCAACCATGATCTTCTTGTCGTTGCGGGTGGCGGCGGCACGCATGACTACGCGGATCGCCTTGGCGATGCGGCCCTGCTTGCCGATGACCCGGCCCATGTCGTCCTCGGCCACGTGCAGGTGGTACACAGTGGTGCCGTTTTCCTGCTCCTCGCTGGTGACGACAATCTCCTCCGGCTTTTCCACCAGGCCGGAAGCAATGGCTTTCAATAATGCCTCCATGGTGCTGCTCCTTTCAAGACCGGGGCGAACTTTAGATCACGCCGTGCTTCTTGAACAGAGCCTTCACCGTATCGGTGGGCTGGGCGCCATTCTGCAGCCACTTCTTAGCCTTCTCGGGGTCCACTTTCACCACGCTGGGCTCTTCCATGGGGTTGTAGTAGCCGATCTCCTCAATGAAGCGGCCGTCGCGGGGGAAGCGGGAGTCCGCCACCACAATGCGGTAGAAGGGAGATTTCTTAGCGCCCATTCTTCTCAGACGAATTTTAACTGCCATGATTCATTCCTCCAAAACTCATTTGTACTACAGGGATGTTGGGCCCGGTTCCCCGGGCAATATTGTTCACGGGGCAGGCCCCGGCAATATCCAAAAGTCTTTCTTTTGTGCCCTTTCGGCTTAGAAAGGCAGGTTCGGCATCCGCCGGCGCTTGCCTTTGCCCATGCCTCCAAACTGTTTCATCAGTTTTTGGGTTTGACGGAACTGGTTTAAAAGGCGGTTCACATCCTCCACCTTCATGCCGCATCCTGCGGCAATGCGCCTTTTTCGAGAGGCGTTGAGGCAATCCGGATGGGAGCGCTCGTAGGGCGTCATAGAGAGGATGATGGCCGCGCTCCGGTCCATGATCCTGTCGTCAATGTCCACATCGTCCAACTTGTTGCCCACGCCGGGCAGCTTGGACAGGATCCCCTTCAGGGGACCCATTTTCTTCACCTGCTGGAACTGATCCAACAGGTCGTTTAAATCCATCTTGTTTTGCAGCAGGCGCTGGGCGGTTTTTTCCGCCGCCTTTTCGTCCAGCTTCATCTGGGCGTCCTCAATGAGGGAGAGCACGTCGCCCATGCCCAGAATGCGGCTGGCCATCCGGTCCGGGTGGAACACCTCCAGGTCGGAAAGCTTTTCTCCCGTGCCCGCATACTTGATCGGCTTGCCGGTGACCGCCTTGACGGAAAGGGCCGCGCCTCCTCGGGTGTCGCCGTCCAGCTTGGTGAGGATCACCCCGGTGATGTCCAGCAAATCGTCAAAGGACTTGGCCACGTTCACGGCCTCCTGGCCGGTCATGGCGTCCACCACCAGCAAAATGTCCGTAGGCTGTACCGCCTCTTTGATCCGGCGGAGCTCCTCCATGAGCTGCTCGTCAATTTGCAGCCGGCCGGCGGTATCGATGATCACGTAATCGTTGCCGTAGTCCTTGGCGTGGCGCACAGCCTCTTGGGCGGTGATCACCGGATCCTGGGTGCCCCGCTCAAAGACGGGAGCCCCGGCCTTCTCGCCCACCACTTGCAGCTGCTTGATGGCCGCCGGACGGTAGATATCCCCCGCCACCAGCAAGGGCCGGTGGCCTTGGGACTTCAGCTGATAGGCCAGCTTGGCCGCGTGGGTGGTTTTGCCGGCGCCCTGCAGGCCGCACATCATGATGATGGCCGGGGGATGGGCGGGCATTTTCAGCCGCTCCTCGCTGCCGCCCATCAGGGCAGTCAGCTCCTCGTTGACAATTTTCACCACCATCTGGGCGGGGGTCAGGCTCTCCATGACCTCGCTGCCCACGGCCCGGTCTGTCACCTTTTTGGTAAACTCCTTGGCCACCTTGTAGTTCACGTCCGCTTCCAGCAGGGCCAGGCGAACCTCGCGCATGGCCTCTTTTACGTCTGCCTCGTTCAGCTTACCCTTGCTCCGCAGCTTTTTAAAGGAATTGCTCAGCTTTTCCGCCAGCCCTTCGAAGGCCATACGGGGTTCCCCCTTTCTCTCAGTCGTTTACGGCAATCTCTTCCGCCCGCTCCAAAATTTTGGAGGCCTGCTGGTCAATTTGCGGCACGGCCCCGTGGGCGGCGTTGAGCTCTTGAATGGCTATGGCACAGTCGCAAATCGCAGTGAGGGAGGCCTGCATATCCTGAAACCGCCGGGCCAGCCCCAGCCGCTCTTCCATTTCCAGCAGCTGCTGTTCCGCCCGCTTGATGGCGTCCCGCACACCCTGCCGGGTGATGTCCCGGTCTTGGGCAATCTCTGCCAGAGACAGGTCCTCGTTGTAGTAAGCGTCCACCACTTCCCGCTGGGTTTCCGTAAGCATCTCCCCATAGAAGTCCAGCAGAAAGCTGATGCGCAAATCCTTTGCCATAGCAGCGCCCTCCCTCGGCGCACAGCTCTTGTTGTTTCGTGTTCTTTTTCAGATCTGTAAAGCAAATATCTTTACAGTGCTTTGCATTATACACGATTCCCGGAGATTTGTCAACACGAGAAAAGAAAAAAGCGGAAGGCAGGTCCTTCCACTTTTTTCACCGGGCTTTTCCAGGCTTCTCCCGCCGCAGGCCCCACAGGCCCCCGGCGGCGCACCCGGCGCCTGCAAAGAGTTTGACAAGGGCGCTCAGAAGCGTGTCCCCCACCAACTGCACAATGGCCTCCACCTCTCCATACGCTGCCAGCAGTTCCTGCCCCGTAGTGGCCCAGTTCCACAGGTCCAACCCGCCCCACAAGAGCAGCACGCCGCCGCACACCAGCAGCAAAGTGTGAGTGATTCGCTTTTTCATGTTCACACCCCCATTTCTATCTTAGTAAAAGTATACCATGGGGTGCAGAACCTTTGCAAGATATGGTTGCCATTGCCGTCAAATTGTGCTATGCTAAGAAAAGTTTCAGGCAAAACGCCGGGGAGGTCTTATCTATGTTCACCTTCAACTGCGACTACACAGAGGGGGCCCACCCCCGGATTTTACAAAAGATGCTGGACACCAACTTGGAGCAGACCGTGGGCTACGGGGAAGACGCCTACTGCGCCCAAGCCCGCCAGCTGATCCGCCAAGCCTGCGGCCGGGAGGACGTGGACGTGCACTTTTTAGTGGGCGGCACCCAGGCCAATTTCACGGTGATCCGGGCCGCCCTGCGCCCCCACCAGGGGGTGGTCTGTCCGGTGACCGGCCACATCAACGGCCACGAAACAGGAGCTGTGGAGGCCACCGGCCACAAGGTGCTGCCCCAACCCTGCGGCCCCGAGGGAAAACTGACCGGGGAACAGGTGGACGCTCTGGTGCAGGCCCATTGGGCCGACGAGGCCCGGGAGCATCTGGTGCAGCCCAAAATGGTCTACATCTCCCACCCCACGGAAAACGGGGCCCTGTACACCTTGGCGGAGCTGGAAGAGCTAAGCCGCGTGTGCCGGGAGCGGGGACTGTACCTGTTTGCAGACGGCGCCCGGCTGGGATATGGACTCACCGCCCGGGGCGCGGACGTCACCCTGCCGGATCTGGCCCGGCTCTGCGACGCCTTTACTATAGGCGGCACCAAGTGCGGGGCCCTCTTGGGGGAGGCGGTGGTTCTGACAAATCCGGAGCTGCAAAAGGACTTCCGCTACGTCATCAAACAAAGCGGAGGCATGCTGGCCAAGGGACGGCTGCTGGGGCTGCAATTCCTGGCCCTGTTTGAAGACGGTCTGTACCAGGAGATCTGCGGCAGAGCCAACCAGTTGGCCTACCGCATTGCGGACGCTTGCCGGGAGGCAGGGTTCCCCTTCTTCGCCCAATCCCCTACCAACCAGCAGTTTCCCATCTTCCCCAACCGGCTGCTGGAGCAGCTGGGACAGGATTTTCTGTACTCCACCTGGGCCAAAGTGGATGAAGACCACACGGCCATCCGCCTGTGCACCAGCTGGGCCACCCGGGAGGAGGCCGTGGACC
>DSTMR04002__coassemble_1297_pt1 | contig 17256 bp, 13 predicted proteins | sample DSTMR04002__metabat2_high_PE_036 | metagenome-assembled genome bin DSTMR04002
GAGAGCATAATGCAGCTGGTGCCGTCGTAGATGGCGTTGGCTACGTCGGTGGCCTCAGCCCGGGTGGGACGGGGGTTTTTGATCATGGAGTCCAGCATCTGGGTGGCGGTGACCACCTGCTTGCCGGCCAGGTAGGACTTGCGGATCAGCTCTTTCTGCAGCACGGGCACATCCTCAAAGGGGATTTCCACGCCCATGTCGCCCCGGGCCACCATGATGCCGTCGGCCACGCGGAGAATCTCGTTGAAGTTCTCCACGCCCATGTCGCCCCGGGCCACCATGATGCCGTCCACGACCCGGAGGATTTCGTCGATGTTTTCCACGCCCTCCATGTTTTCGATCTTGGCGATGATGTTCATGGTCTGGCAGTGGTATTCCTTTAAAATGTGGCGGATTTCCAGCACGTCCTGGGCGGAGCGCACAAAGGAGGCGGCAATGTAGTCAAAGCCGCTTTCAATGCCGAAGATAATGTCGGACCGGTCCTGTTCGCTGATGAAGGGCATGGAGAGCTTGGTGCCCGGCACGTTGATGCCCTTGTGGTTGGAGACCCGGCCCCCGTTTAAAACCGTGCAGACGATGTCCGTTTCCGAAACGTGCTCTGCCCGCATTTCCACCAGGCCATCGTCGATGAGCACCCGAGAGCCTGCTTTCAAATCCTTGGGCAGGTCTTTGTAGGTGATGGAGACCACCTTGTTGTCCCCCTCCACCTCCCGGGTGGTCAAAGTGAAGGTGTCGCCGCCTGCCAGCTCAATGGGGCCGTTCTTAAAAGTTTTCACCCGGATTTCAGGGCCCTTTGTGTCCAGAATGGTGGCGATGGGCAAGCCCAGTTCCTCCCGGAGACGGGTGACGGCCTCCAGTTTTTTGGCCGCATCCTCGTGGGTGCAGTGGGAAAAATTAAACCGCGCGGCATTCATGCCGCCCAGCATCAGACGCCGCAGGACGCCTTCGTCCTCTGTGGCGGGGCCTAGGGTGCAGATGATTTTTGTTTTTCTCAGCATGGAACATCGTCCTTTCTTAATAGAAAAGTTGAGAGTGGGCCAAACAGCCCGCAGATTTTTGAAACGGTTTTGGGGAAAACTACTTTTCGCAGCCGTGCAGGCGCGGGTGCAATACCTATTTCTATTATACCATAGCTTGGGCCCTGCGTCACGTCCTTTTCACGCGTTTGACAAAAAATTAACGTTTCACAGGAAAGGAGGCGCCACAGGGTTTGGAGAGGGGGAGTGCAGAACAATGGGAGACCGGAACCGCCGGCCCTTTTGGATGGCCCTGGGAATTACGCTCTTTCTGCTGATTCTTGTGTGCGGCTTGGTCCTGGTGGACTACGAAGGCCGGAAAATGAGCTTTGGAGACAATCAACCGCCTCTGCAGGTGATCCATTTGCCCGGGGACCGGGCGCAGCTCTCCGTAAAAACATTGGGGTGGGAGGGCAGCTGGGACATAACGACCTTGGACCGTGCCTTTGACTTTATTTGCGATTTCTGTTGTCTTCCCCATGCATAAGAGGCGAAAGCGTTCTCCCGACCCGGCGGGGAAAAACTGGGGGTTCGGCCCTTGGGGACCCCTGGAAGCCGACCACCTTATGTGGTGGTTTGCAAGGTTTTTGTAACAATTTTGAAATAAATTTACAAAATAATTCTAATCAAGAAATATATGCCCCTCTTCCTGGTTTACAATGCAACCTAGAGTCTTCTATGTCAAAGGGCGCAAGCCCGTGTTGCCTACGAAGGAGGAAGAGCTTTTATGGGCTTTTTTAAGAATAGAAAGCTGCGCAAGCGCTTGGGAGCAGGGCTTTTGGCCCTGTGCATGGTGACCATGACGCCTTTGGCTGTCTCCGCGGAGACAGTGGCGGAAATTCAGGCGGAGCAAGACCGGCTGGAGGCGGAGAAGCAGGAGCTGCAGAGCAAGCTGGACCAGCTGCGCAACGACGAGGCGGAAAAGCAGGCCTATCAGGACACCCTGCAGGAGCAGATCAATCTGGTGCAGGAGCAGATTGACACCACCCGGCAGAACATCAACGAGCTAAACGCCAGCATCAACGAGCTCACGTTGAAGCTGGACAAGTCCCAGGAGGAGATCCAGGGGACCATCGATGAATTTAAGGAGCGGTTGGTGGCCTTGTACACGGCCGGCAACGTGAGCACCTTGCAGATTTTGCTGGATTCCACCAGCTTGACGGAGTTCACCACCCGGGCGGCTCTGATTGAAAACATGACCGCTCATGACCAGGAACTGGTGGACAAGCTGGAGGCCTATGTGGAATCCACCAGCAGCGAGCGGGAGCAGGTAGAGGCTGAGAAGAACGAGGTGGCCGAACTGCAGAAGAGCCTGGAGAGCAAACAGGAAGAGCTGGACGCGCTCTATGCGGAAAATGCCAACGCCATTGCGGAGATTCAAGGGGCAGAGGGCGCCACGGAAAACGCCCTGGCTGCCAATGAGGAAGAGCTGGCCGCCAACGAGCAGGCCATGGTAGCGGCCATTGAGGCCCAGAAAGCTGCGGAAGAGGCAGCCCGCCAGCAGGAGGAACAGCAGCAGAGCGAGCAGGGGAACACCAACACCGGTGGGTCCAACGGCAGCGGCAGTGTGGACACGGGCAGCGGAGGCGGTTCTTCCAACTCCGGGAATTCCGGCAGCTCCGGAAGTTCCGGCGGGTCCGGCAGCAGCTCCAGCGGGTTCAATCCCATTTGGCCCCTGCCGGGTGTCTCCTACATTTCCGCTGGCTTTAACGGTTATCCCGGCCACAAGGGCCTGGATATTGCCGGTCCCTACGGCACCCCGGTGGTTGCTGCAGCGGACGGCCAGGTGATTGAGGCAAACGCCACGGACTCCTGGGGCCAGTCCTGGGGGTACTATGTGCTGATCTACCACAACGGCACCTACACCACCCGCTACGCGCACTTGAGCTCGGTGGCTGTGTCCTCCGGCCAGTATGTGACCGCAGGCACGGTGATCGGCTATGAGGGCGCCACCGGCAACGTGACGGGTCCCCACCTGCACTTTGAGGTGTATGAGAACAGCGTCCGGGTGGATCCCATGCGGTTCCTGTAAGAAACAAACACGCGAACAGAGGGCTTCCGCGAAAGCGGAGGCCCTTTTTTGCTGCCTTGCGGCGGTGGGAACTATGCAGGGAACGGAAAACCGAACCCTGGCACGTCAAGGAACGGGGCCGGTTTCCCCAAAGGCGTCCCACCGGTTTGCCTTTTTTCTTATTCGACTAACGAAAGGCCCTGCCTGTCCGTCTAATGGATAAAAGCCCCCTGGGGTGGTAGAGAGGATGAGACGGCATGGCAGTCGGGAGACAGAGGGAAAAACAACCCAGGAGGGTGTGGTATTTAAAGGTGCTCTGCGCCTTTGCGGCAGGGATGCTGGCGGTGCTGCTTCTCTCCCTCCTCACGGGGGCCCTGTTCCACATTTGGGACGGAGAAGGCCCGGCCCTGTATGAGGACACAGCGGGAAGTCCCTTTCCCGAGAAGGGAGCCCTTCCGGCGGGAGGACAGGGAATGGGAGTGGAAACCTCCTGTGTCCGGCAGGCGCTGGACGCCCCTTTATTGACCAGCGGGAAAAATATCCCACCGGCTGTGAGAGTGTCAGTGCGGTGATGGCCCTGCAGTACGCCGGGGTGGATATCACCGTGGAGGAGTTTATCGATGGATATCTGCCCCAGGGGGAGGCGCCCCATCGGGATGCTTCTGGAACCTGGGTGGGGGCCAACCCCTGGAAAGCGTTTTTGGGCAGCCCCTACGAAGAGAGCGGCTGGGGGTGCTACGTCCCGGTGATCACCGGGGCCCTGGAGCGTGTGCTCCAGGAAGAAGACGGTGTTTCCCTAGAGGTGCGGGAGTTGGAAGGGGAAGAACTTTCCACCTTGTGCCGGGACTATGTGGAAAACGGAATGCCGGTGATTGTGTGGGCCACCATTTCCATGGAGGAGCCGGTGCCCTCCACCACCTTTGTGCTGGAGGATACAGGGGAGCTTTTCACCTGGATGTATCCCCTGCACTGCCTGCTTTTGACAGGAGAGTGTGGCGGCAGCTATCTGTTCAACGATCCCCTGGAGGGCAAGAACGTGGCCTATCCCAAGGAACAGGTGGAAACCGCTTATGCCGGTGTAGGCATGCAGGCCGTGGTGCTGGTTCCTGCCGGTTAAGGCTACTCCACTCCTTTTGACAAACCCACACGCCTTGTGTATAATGGCCCTAGAACCGGAGAAAATCGGAACGGGAGGAGGCGTGCATATGCAGCCGGTGGTATGGGCGGCAGCGGGAACGGGCTTTACCTGCCTGATGACGGTGCTGGGCGCCAGCGTGGTATTTTTCTTTCGCAAAAAGGTGACGGCGGGGATCCAGCGGATCTTTCTGGGCTTTGCCGCCGGAGTGATGGTGGCGGCCTCTGTGTGGAGCCTGCTGATCCCCGCCATGGAGGAGGCGGAGTCCCAGGGCATGCCCGGGTGGCTCCCCACGGCGGGAGGGTTCCTGCTGGGGGTGGGATTTCTCCTGGCCCTGGACACTCTTCTGCCCCACCTGCACGTGGGGGCCGACCGGCCGGAAGGCCACACCTCCTCCTGGAAGCGCACCACCTTGCTGGTGTTTGCGGTGACGCTGCACAACATTCCCGAGGGCATGGCGGTGGGATTTTCCTTTGCTCTGGCGGCCCAGCACGGCGGCGATCCGGCCTTGTACACCGGAGCCCTGGCCCTGGCGCTGGGTATGGGCCTGCAGAATTTCCCGGAGGGAGCGGCCATTTCCCTGCCCTTGCGGCAGGAGGGGCTTCCCGCCTGGAAAAGCTTTGTTTACGGAAGCCTCTCCGGGGTGGTGGAGCCGGTGTTCGGCATTTTGGCCGTGTTGGTGGCGGGCAGCATCCAGCCCCTGCTGCCCTGGCTGCTGGCCTTTGCCGCCGGGGCTATGCTGTACGTGGTGGTGGAAGAGCTGATCCCAGAAGCCCACTTAGGGGAGCACTCCCACGCGGGCACCTTGGGTGTGATGGCCGGCTTCCTGGTCATGATGGTGCTGGATGTAGCCCTGGGATAAATCCATTGCTTTTTGCGGCAAAGGGGCGTATTCTAAAAGAAAACAACGCAAGGAGGCAGGAAAGATGGGAACCATTCCCACGCCGGACCAGGCCCTGGACCTGGTCCGGCAGTACAATCACGAGGAATTTCACCTGCGCCACGCCCAAACGGTGGGCTGGGTGCTGGGGTATTTGAGCAAAACCCACGATCCGGGCCGGGAGTCCTACTGGCAAACCGTGGGGATCCTGCACGACATCGATTTTGAGCAGTGGCCCCAGGAGCACTGCAAAAAGGCCCAAGCTCTGCTCCAGGAGCTGGATGTGGACGAAGGGGTGATCCACGCAGTGGTGAGCCACGGCTGGGGCCTTTGCTCCGACGTAAAGCCGGAAAGCCTCATGGAGCGGTATTTATTTGCAGCCGACGAGCTGACAGGGTTAATCGGCGCCGCGGCCCTTATGCGGCCCACGGGCTTGGAGGGCATGGAGGTCAAGTCGGTGATGAAAAAGTTCAAGGACAAGAAATTTGCCGCCGGCTGCTCCCGAGAGGTGATCTCCCAGGGGGCCCAACTGCTGGGACTCACGGTACAGGAGCTCATCGGAGAAGTCCTCCCAGCCATGCAAGCCATGCCCCCGCTTTCTTGAAAGAAAGCTTGGCAAAGAACTTTGCTTCGCGCTTGGGGCCGCTCGCTGACGCTCGGGCAGTGTGGGTCATGAGCGCGCGTTCGCGTGTTTCTACCTAGCTGCAGGAACGGAACTCCCGCCCTTGCCGTAGGCAAGAGGGCGGCTTGTCCTGCCCGGTCACGGGCCGGCTCGTCCTGCCCGGTCACGGGCCGGCTCGTCCTGCCCGGCCACGGGCCGGCTTGTCCTGCCCGGTCACGGGCCAAAAAAACACCGCCCTGGTGGGCGGTGTTTTTTTTGTCTCGTATTATTCCAATTCCAGAGCGCCGGTGTACAGCTGGTAGTAGGTGCCGTGCTGAGCGATCAGGTCGTCGTGCGTGCCGCGCTCAATGATCCGGCCGTGATCCAGCACCATGATGGCGTCGGAGTTCTGTACTGTGGAGAGCCGGTGGGCGATGACAAACACGGTGCGGCCGGTCATCAGGGCGTCCATGCCTTGCTGCACAATGGCCTCGGTGTGAGTGTCGATGGAGGAGGTGGCCTCGTCCAGGATCATCACCGGCGGGTCGGCCACAGCTGCCCGGGCAATGGACAGCAGCTGCCGCTGGCCCTGGGACAGGTTGGAGCCGTTGCCGGTCAGGGGCGTGTCATATCCCTGGGGCAGGCGGGTGATGAAATCGTGGGCGCCAGCCAGCTTGGCAGCGGCCATACATTCCTCGTCGGTGGCGTCCAGACGGCCGTAGCGGATGTTGTCCATAACCGTGCCGGTGAACAGGTTGGTGTCCTGGAGCACCATGCCCAAACTGCGGCGCAGGTCTGCCTTTTTGATCTTGTTGATGTTGATGCCGTCGTAGCGGATTTTGCCGTCGGCAATGTCATAAAACCGGTTGATCAAGTTGGTGATGGTGGTCTTGCCGGCGCCTGTGGCCCCTACGAAGGCGATCTTCTGGCCAGGTTTGGCGTAGAGGCTGATGTTGTGCAGCACCAGCTTCTCCGGGCTGTAGCCGAAGTCCACGTCATCCAGCACCACGTTGCCCTGCAATTTGGTGTAGGTCACCGTGCCGTCCGCCTGGTGGGGGTGCTTCCAAGCCCACACATTGGTGCGCTCCTGGCACTCGATCAGGTTGCCGTCTTTGTCTTCCTTGGCGTTGACCAAGGTCACATAGCCGTCGTCCACCTCGGGCTGTTCGTCGATTAGGCCGAAAATGCGCTGGGTGCCTGCCAGGCCCATGATCACCATGTTCAGCTGGTTGGACACCTGGCTGATGGAGCCGCAGAATTGCTTGGTCATGTTCAGGAAGGGCACCAGAATGCTGATGCTGAAGGCCATGCCGGAGATGCTCAGGTTGGGAGCGCCGGTCATGAGCAAAATGCCGCCCACCACGGCCACGCATACATACAGCACGTTGCCGATGTTGTTCAGAATAGGCATGAGCATGTTGGCGTAGATGTTGGCCTGCTCTGCGTTGTGGAACAGCTCGTCGTTGGCCTTGTCAAAGTCGGCCTTGGCCTCCTGCTCGTGGCAGAACACTTTGATGACCTTCTGGCCGTTCATCATCTCTTCCACCACGGCTTCTGTGTTGGCAATGGATTGCTGCATCCGCACAAAGTACTTGGAGGAGCGGCCGCCCACCGATTTGGTCACCAATACCATGCACAATACGCCCAGCAGAATCACCAAAGTCATCCACACGCTGTAGTAGAGCATGATGGCCAAAATGGTGACGATGGTCACGCCGGAAATAATAAAATTGGGAATGCTCTGGGAGATCATCTGCCGCAGGGTGTCAATGTCGTTGGTGTAATAGCTCATCACGTCGCCGTGATTGTGGGTGTCGAAATATTTGATGGGCAGGTCCTGCATGCCGTTGAACATCTTCTCCCGCATTTTGGCCAGGGAGCCCTGGGTGATGATGGCCATGAGCTGGTTGTAGATGGCGCCGGCGGCCAGGCTGAGCACATAGAGCACCACCAAGATGCCCACCAGGCCCAGCAGCTGGCTGGAGACAGCGGCCCAATCGCCGCTTTGCCAGCTCTCCTCTACCAGGGAGATGACGTTTTGCATGAACACAGAGGGAATGGAGCTAATAATGGCGTTGGCCAAAATGCACAGCAGGGTGACAGGGAGCATCACCGGGTAAAAGCTGAACAGCATTTTAATCAGCCGCAGGAGCACGTCTTTGCGCTGGCCCTTGGGCAGGGGAGCGCCACCTTTTTTAGGCATAGGCATTACGCTTCAACCTCCTTTTCCTGGGTGCTGGCACGGTTCTGAGAGGTGTAGATCTCCCGGTAGACCGGGCTGGTTTCCATCAATTCCTGGTGGCTGCCAATGGCGTCGATGGTGCCGTTGTTCATCAAAATGATCCGGTCGGCATCCTGCACGGAGGCAACCCGCTGGGCGATGATGATCTTGGTGGTGTCCGGAATAAAACGGCGGAAGCCCTGGCGGATGAGGGCGTCGGTCCGGGTGTCCACGGCGCTGGTGGAGTCGTCCAAGATCAAGATTTTCGGCTTCTTCAGCAGGGCCCGGGCGATGCACAGCCGCTGTTTCTGGCCGCCGGACACGTTGGTGCCCCCCTGCTCAATATAGGTGTCGTACTTTTGGGGGAACTGCTGGATGAACTCATCCGCCTGGGCCAGGCGGCAGGCCTCTTCCAGTTCCTCGTCGGTGGCGTTGGGATTGCCCCAGCGCAGGTTCTCCTTAATGGTGCCGGAGAACAGCTCGTTCTTCTGCAGCACCACGGCCACCTGGTTGCGCAGAGTGTCCAGGTCGTAGTCCCGCACATCCACGCCGCCCACCTTGACGGTGCCTTCGGTGGCGTCGTACAGGCGGGGAATCAGCTGGACCAAGGTGGTTTTTGAGGAGCCGGTGCCTCCCAGCACGCCGATGATCTCCCCGGATTTTATATGCAGGTCGATGTCGGACAGGGAGTTGCGGTTGGCTTTTTTCGAGTATTTGAAGCTCACGTGGTCAAAGTCGATGGAGCCGTCCTTCACGTCCAGCACCGGGTGTTCCGGGTTGTGCAGGGCGCTTTCCTCGTTGAGCACTTCCACAATACGCTCGGCAGACTCGGCGGACATGGTGATCATCACGAAGATCATGGAGAGCATCATCAGGCTCATAAGGATCTGGAAAGAGTAGGTGAGCAGAGAGGACATCTGGCCCACGTCCAGGTCCAGGCCCTGGCTGGTGATGGCCGTGTAAGAGCCAAAGGACAGCACAAACACCATGACGCCGTAGATGCAGAATTGCATCAGCGGGTTGTTCAAAGCCAGAATGCGCTCGGCCTTGGTGAAGTCCTTCTGCACATCCTCGGCGGCGTAGTTAAACTTTTTCTTCTCGTAGTCCTCCCGCACGTAGGCTTTCACCACCCGCATGCCCCGGATGTTCTCCTGGATGGAGGCGTTCAGGTTGTCGTACTTGCGAAAGACCCGGCGGAACAGGGGCATGGTCTTTTTCGTGACAAAGAACAGGCCAATGCCCAGCACAGGGATGGTCACCAGGAAGATCAGGGCCATTTTGCCGCCCATGACAAAGCCCATCACAAAGGAGAAGATGAGCATCAGGGGGCTGCGCACGGCGGTGCGGATGATCATCATGTAGGCCATCTGCACGTTGGTGATGTCGGTGGTCAGACGGGTGACCAGGCTGGAGACCGAGAACTTATCGATGTTCTCAAAAGAATAGCCCTGGATTTTGTAGAACATATCCTTTCTCAGGTTGCGGGCAAAGCCGCAGCTGGCGGTGGAACAGGCCTTGCCGGCCAGGGCGCCGAAGGCCAGGGAGAGCCCTGCCATGACGATGAGCACGGCCGCATACCCCAGCAGGGTGGGCATGTCGATGCCCATTTGAATTTCGTTGACCAGATTGGCGATGATGAAGGGGATGATACATTCCATAATGACCTCTCCGGTAACCAGTACCGGGGCCAGAATGGAGGGCTTTTTGTACTCCCGAATGCTTTTCGCCAGAGTTTTGATCATAAAAACCCTTCCTTTCCTTACAGTGTGTGCGTTGCTGCCGGCGGGCCTGCCCCGGCCCCGGAAAAAAGAACCGCCCTGCCGGCAGCTGCGCCGGCCGGGCCGTTCCCGGCAGCCCTCCCTAAGCCTCGCGCCGGGCGCGAAGGGAGAGGGTCCATAGAGGATGATTGTTAGGTATCGAACTAATTCTAAGGCATATTTTTTTCTTTGTCAAGTGGTCTTTCGGAAAAATCCACCGGGTTTTCCAGCAGGGGGTAGAGGGGGGCGGCCGGCCGGGGATAGGGTGGCAAATCTTGACAAGAGAACAGGCCAATGCTACAATCTAAACTATATATTTCACGGATGAGGGCCGAATTAGGGCGGGACAGCAGTGGCTGGCGCCTTTTTTTTGCCCCTTTTCCCAAATTTACAAAGGAGGTAAGGAGATGGAAGACGCCCAAAAGACACAACTGTTTGAAACCATGCCCATCCCCCGGGCGGTGATGAAGCTGGCCATCCCCACGGTGCTCAGCTCTCTGGTGATGGTTTTGTACAACCTGGCGGACACCTATTTTGTGGGCATGCTCAACAATGCAGTGGAAAACGCGGCGGTCACATTGGCGGCGCCCCTGCTGCTGGCTTTCAACGCGGTGAACAACCTGTTCGGCGTAGGTTCTTCCAGCATGATGAGCCGGGCCTTGGGCAAGAAGGACTACGACACGGTGTACCGGAGTTCCGCCTTTGGGTTTTACTGCTCTGTGCTGGCAGGGCTGCTGTTTTCCGTGGCGTACACTGTATTTCAGACCCCGCTGCTGACGCTTTTGGGCGCCAACCAGGAGACCATGGCCGCCACGGTGGGCTATGCCCGCTGGACGGTGACCTTTGGGGCGGTGCCCTCCATTTTAAATGTGGTGCTGGCCTACCTGGTGCGGGCGGAGGGGTCTTCCATGCACGCCAGTATCGGCACCATGAGCGGCTGTTTCCTCAACATCCTTTTGGACCCGGTGTTCATTCTGCCCTGGGGGCTGAACATGGGGGCAGAGGGCGCGGGGCTTGCCACATTCCTTTCCAACTGCGCGGCCTGCCTGTACTTCTTTGTGCTGCTCTATGTCCGCCGGGGGCGCACCTATGTGTGCGTCCATCCCAAGATGTTCGGCTTTAAAAAGCACATTGTGCTGGGCGTATGCGCGGTGGGTATTCCCGCCTCCATCCAGAACCTGCTGAATGTGACGGGCATGAGCGTGCTGAACAACTTCACCGCTTCCTTTGGCTCCGACGCCGTGGCGGCCATGGGCATCTCCCAGAAGATCAACTCCGTGACGGTGCAGATTGCGCTGGGATTGTCCCAAGGCATCATGCCCCTGGTCAGCTACAACTATGCCAGCGGCAACATCAAGCGGCTGAAGAAGGCCTTTTTCTTCACGGCCCGCATTGCAGAGGTGTTTCTGGTGGTGATGGCGGTGGTCTACTACCTGGGCGCGGATTTGTGGGTGCGCCTGTTTATGCAGGACCAGCAGATCATCGACTACGGCGCCCGGTTTCTGCGGGGCTTCTGTCTGTGCATGCCCTTTATGGCCATTGACTTTTTGGCGGTGGGCGTGTTCCAGGCCTGCGGGCTGGGCAAAAACGCCTTCCTGTTTGCGGTGCTGCGCAAGGTGGTGCTGGAGATTCCCGCCCTGTTTATCTTAAACGCCCTGTTCCCCCTGTACGGCTTGGCCTACGCCCAGTGCATCACGGAAATGGTCCTGTGTGTGGCGGCCATTGTGGTGCTGGCGCGGCTGTTCCGGAAACTGGAGCAGCGCTACCAGAAAAAGGGCACAGACCCCCGCCCGGATCCCCGGCCGGATTTTGAACCGGAGGAGCGCTGAGGCGCCGGCACGTTTCTGAACAAGCAAAAAGCAGCCCCCGGCGGGGGAGCACAGGCTCCGCACCGAGGGCTGTTGTGTTGCAAAGAGGTTGGGGCCGTTTATCCTTCCTTCTTGGAGCAGGCGGCACAGTTGTGAGAGCAGCCCCACAGCCGGTCGGCAGTGGGCGTCCAGTTGTCGGCATAGGGCTTGCACTTGCCGTACAGGTTATCCACATCTTCGGGGGACTGCATGTCTGTGGACTTGGCGCCGGACTTCTTCACCATGTCACGGAGTTTTTCCGGGTTTTCCAGCATGGGACAGGGGCGCAGCATGTTGTCGTTGAAGGGCTGGCCGTCGTGGTAGGCCATGAACAGGGGGGACTGCAGGGCCTCCAGCAGGGTCTTGTCGTACACGCTGGAATCGGAGTAGTGGATAAAGGCGCAGGGCTCCATGTCCCCGTTGGCGTTGATGTGCAGGTAGCGCCGGCCGCCGGCAATGCAGCCCTTGACGAACTCGCCGTCGTTTTGGAAGTCCAAAGCGAAGATGGGCTTGGTCTCCCGGAAGCCCCGGATGCGCTCCACCATCTTCTCACGCTGCTGGGGGGTGGGCAGCAGCTCGGGCACGGCGTCGTTGCCCACAGGCATGTAGTGGAAGTACCAGGCGAACTTGGCGCCCCGGGCCACCATGTCGTCGATGAACGCCTCGGAGCTGATGGAATCCAGGTTTTGGCTGGTGTAGCAGCAGGAGATGCCAAAGGGCAGCTTATGCTCTTTCAGCACCTGCATGGCTTTCATGACGGCCTGGTAGGTGCCGGCGCCCCGGCGGCTGTCGGTGGCCTCCTCAAAGCCCTCCACGCTGATGGCGGGGACAAAGTTCTTCACCCGCAGCATCTCCTCGGCGAACTTGCCGTCGATGAGGGTGCCGTTGGTAAAGGCCAGGAACATGCAGTCCGGGTGGGTCTCGCACAGGCGGATGATGTCGTCCTTGCGCACCATGGGCTCGCCGCCGGAGAAGATGTACATAAAGGTGCCCAGTTCCTTGCCCTGCTGGATGATGTTGTCCATGGTCTCCAGGCTCATGTTCAGCTTGTTGCCGTATTCCGCAGCCCAGCAGCCGGTGCAGTGCAGGTTGCAGGCGGAGGTGGGATCCATCAAAATGGCCCAGGGAATGTTGCAGTTGTACTGGGCCATGGCCTTTTCCTGGCGTCCAAAGCCGATGAGGGAGGTGTTTACAAGGAAGTTTTCAAAGAACGTTTTGCGCACCTCCGGGTCCAGATCGGTCCACAGGCTCATAATGAGCGTATACCAGTTGTTGTCCGGGTTTTCCAAAATCTTGTGGAACACCCGGCGCTGGCTGGGCAGGGTGTTGTCCTTGTCAAATTTGTCCGCCCAGTCCAGCAGCTTGGGCAGGCTCTTTTCCGGATCCTCGTCCAAGTAGTGCAGGACCTGCTTGACAGCAAAGGATTGCAGGTTTTCTTTCATGTTCTTTTTAGCCATAGGGATTCGTTCCTTTCTCTTTTGTAAAGTAATGGTGTAAAATCAGTGCTCCAACAGGAACTGACAAATTTCGACGTTGGGACTAGTATAGGGCAAAAGGAAGAAAAATGTCATGGGACAAAAAAGGCAAGGTGGGTAATTTTTCGACAATTTGAAAAAGTGTTACCTTTTGGGACACTTGCAGGAATTTGTCCCTTTCCTACAGAGGGAAGATCCGGTATCTTTAGTATATATGAAGCTTTCCGCGCTTGCAGACGCGGAGGTTCGCGAAAGGCGTGACCTGATTGTGAAAACAGATTTGACACGTGTGCTGGTGGAGTCCACCGTCCGCAGGACGCTCAAGGAAATGGAAGGATCGCCCAAACGGGCGGTGCGCAATTTGGTGGACTTAGGGCTGCAGTTTTCCAGCGGCCGGTTTCAAACCCGGCTGCTGGCCACGGCCCAGAGAATGCTGGGCAATTCCAAAAGCGCCTATTATGACTTGGTCCGGCATGTGGCCACCCATGTGGACCATGAGATCATCACAGGGTTTGGGGTCAACTTGGGCTACAACAGCTGCACCAAGGGCGCCCGGCTCATCCGGGAGACCGAGGTGCAGCGGGGGTTCAACATCCCCTGGGCGCTGCACCTGTTTATCAACGAGGAGAAACTCCATGCAGAGCCGGAGTTCTACCCTGCCTTGCTGCAGGAGAGCAAAAGTTTGGGCATTTACACCTATCTGCTGTTTGCCCAAGGGGATCCGGAGGACCTTTTCCCCCTGTTGGAGCAGGAGCCGGACTGCGCCTTTGTGCTGTTTGTGCAGGGAGAGCAGGTGACCGACTCCTTCCTGGAAAAGCTGCGGCATGCCAACCATGTGATGGTTTCGGTGAAAGCCGGCGGGAAGATGCTCCAGGCCTGCCGGCGGCTGCAGGCCCAGGGCCGCCTGTATGCGGTCCACGACCGGTATACGGAAGACAACAAGGGCCGGGTTCTCAGCGGCCAGTGGCTGGCCTCTGTTTTGCCGGCCCAGCCGGTGTTTGCCTTTTTGCGGCGGGATCTTTCCTGCGGGCCGCAGACGCGCCAGGAGGTCTACCGCTATGTGACCCAGGTGCGGGACGGCCAGCAGTACCCGCTGGTGTGTATGGAGGTGGAGGAGGATTCCCTGCTGATTGTCCAGGTGATTTCCGAAGGGGAGTGCCTGGTGGGGTTTGGCGGAGACGGCAGCCTGCGCACCCACGAGGGATTCCGCAAGGAGGAAAAGTTCAATATTTTCCACCATTCCCTGGAGGAGGTTTTGGGAATAGCCTCGCCTAAAACTGCGCCCCGGCTGGTGCGCTCTTAAAAGCGGGCCGGGGGGAGCGCTTTGGCGTATGAGGGGTAGGAAGAGAGGAGAAAAAACGTGGGTAGAACAGTTGTGTTTACGGTGCTGGGGTATCTTTCCGGCAGCCTGCTGTTTGCCAGGTATTGGGGAAAGTGGTGCCGTGGAAGGAACGTGGTGGAGGAGAGCCCGGACCAAAATCCAGGCACGTTCAACGCCTTTCAATATGGGGGGTTTGTCTGTGGAACCCTCACTTTGTGCGGGGATCTGCTGAAGGGGTTTCTGCCGGTGTTCCTCTACTGCCGGGAGAGGCCCTGGGGGCTGGGATTGGCCCTGGTGCTGGCGGCGCCGGTGTGGGGGCATGTCCTGCCCCTCTATCACGGGTTCCGGGGAGGCAAAGGGGTGGCTGTCACCTTTGGATGCCTGCTGGGACTGCTTCCAAAGAGGCGGCCCCTGCTGCTTTTGGCCTTTGTCTTTTTGTTTTTCTCGCTGGTGGTAAAAATCACGCCCAACTACCACCGGACCTTGGCGGCTTATGTGGCGGCCGCTTTGGGCATGGTGCTGTTTGTGCCTGACCCTGGGGTTGCACTGGGGTTTGGGTTGATTTCCGTGGTGGTGATTGGCAAGCTTTTGCACAGCACGGAGCGAAAAGAGTCCTGTAAGGTGGGGATCGTATGGAAGCGCTGATTTTATCTTGCGGCACAGGGGGCGGCCACAACATGGCCGCCAAGGCCATGGCGCAGCAGCTGCAGCGGAGAGGGCACACTGTCACCCAGATGGACCCCTACCAACTGGTGAGTCAGCGCACGGCGGACCGGGTAGGCGCGCTGTACAGCGGTTTGGTGCAGCGCTCCCCCCGGGGATTTGGCGTGCTCTACTCCCTGGGAGAGGCCTATCGGAAACTGCCGGTGCGCTCGCCGGTCTACTGGGCCAACGGCCGGCTGGCGTCTGCTATGGAGCGGTATTTGCACGAGCATGGGTTTGACTGCATTGTGATGACCCACATGTATGCGGCCCACATTTTGGCCCATGTACAGGGACCCCTTCCCCCTACGCTGCTCATTGCCACCGATTACACCTGCATTCCGTTTATGGAGGAAAGCCGCTGCGACTGGTATGGAGTGCCCTCCCCAGACTTAGTGGAGGAGTTTGTCTCCCGGGGAATTCCCAAGGAGAAAATTTGGCCGGCGGGCATCCCGGTGCGGGAGGAGTTTGTCAGGCAGGAAACCCGGGAAGAGGCCTGTGCCCGCCTGGGACTGCCGCCCCAGAACCGGTATCTGCTGCTGGCCGGCGGGGAGATTGGCGCGGGGCAGATCACCCAAAGCCTGGAAGCGCTGCGGAGCTATGTGCAGGAGCGGCCCGCCTGTCGGGTTCTGGTGATCTGCGGCAAGAACCGGCGGCTCTACGACCAGCTGGTCAAGGAGTGGGGAAAGCCTCCGCAAATGCAGTGGATGGGCTGCACAGAGGACATGGCCGGCTATATGCGCGCCAGCGATGTTTTCATCACCAAGCCGGGAGGGCTTTCTTCCACAGAGGCGGCGGTTCTGGGAATTCCCCTGGTGCATATTACCCCCATCCCCGGCTGCGAACAGCACAACGGCACATACTTTTCCAGCCGGGGAATGAGCGTGCTGGTGCAGGACCCCCAGCGGGAGCTGCTGCTGGCGCTGCAGGCTTTGGGACCGGCGGAACGAGTCCGCATGGTGGCCGCTCAAAAGCGGTATGTACCCGGCAGCGCCGCCGAGGATTTGTGCCGCCTTTTAGAGGAGTCATGCCAAAAAGCCGCCCTGTAAGAAAGACAAAAGAGAGAAAAGGGCCGCTGCCTGAGGCAGCGGCCTCAGCCTGTCCTATGGGACGTGTTTTGTCGATTCTTGTGGAGAACCCTATATTTTTATTGTACCACAGATAAAAAGAAAGCTACAACGATAGCTGTTGTAGCTTAACCATATCAGACAACTTTTGCCTATTAGAACTGTTGGTTCATCCCATACTCCGCTGCCACATTTTCCTCCACATCGTTCTCGGTGGAATCCATTTGGGGCTGCTGAGTAAGGATGAAAGTTTCCAGCATCTGGATGCGCTGATTCACCGAGGCGATGATAGCTTCCACCCGCTCTTTGCCGGTGAGTTCTTCCGTCTTCCTAGAAAGGCCAGAAAGAAACTTTTTAAAAGGATCTGCTTAAAACGGTTGCCTGGGCGATGATATCCCCCAAACGGTCCCCTGTCACACGGTATTCCAGGGCATCGTCCGCAGAGTCGAAAACGCAGTCAGTCCCCTCCTGATTCCAGAGATAGGCGGTGATTTTGTCGTCCACCCCATAGCGGATGATTCCGAAGTGGACACCCTTCCACTCCAGTTCAAGCTTGGCACCCCACTGGAGGCAATTTTTGAATTCAGCGATGGTTTTAAAACGGTTTTCCTCTGGTGAGTTAAACAGCGGAATAAACGGTTTCATGATGCCTCCTCCATATACTTTGAATTCTGGAATAGTACCCTCCCGGGTTTTTTGGGCGTTCCCCAATTGAGATAATGGTTTTCCCAAGTGATGTCGTGATCGTGTGGGATAGAATGCTGGACGAGGTTGTCATGATGGATATGATGGCGTTCTGAAATTGTCAAGCCATCCTTCCCAATTTTTGTCTCCCGTTGATTTCCGTATTTGTCTACCGTGCGATTGATACTTCCCGGTTTTCCTACGAATCGTTCATCCTTAGGTTTTGCAGGTTTCCACTTGCCTCCATAGGCGCTTCCCTACCCCTTTTCCTGCCAGTAGCTTTGCACAAAGCCTAGCTTTTTCACTATTATACCATGAAATCCCTGTCCCTCAATGCCTTTTTCCTTCTGAAGGGATTGCCAAGAACTGGATTCGTAAGAAACCGTTACGATGTTTCCCTCCATTTCTGGAAAGGGTTGGTGGTAACAAAGAACGACAGTTGGCTCGATACGTCGCAGCATGTGATACGCTTGTTTCCCCAAGGCCCATTCCTCCCGGTCAATCTCCGGGTGGGCGGCGAGGTAGGCTGGTTCCATCTC
>DSTMR04002__coassemble_1308_pt1 | contig 17122 bp, 15 predicted proteins | sample DSTMR04002__metabat2_high_PE_036 | metagenome-assembled genome bin DSTMR04002
AAGAGCGGGTGGTACAGGCCCAGATCAATTATGTGCGCAGCGCCTTACAGTTGATGGAACTGCCGGAAAACGATGGGTTCCGGTGGAACTGTGAAACCTGGTTTTGTGTGGAGCAATTTTTGCAGCAAGCCACGCCCGAAGAAACAGAGACTTTCTTTCCCCGTATGCGGGAAGGGCGCATCGGCTTCTCCGCCAACTACCTCAATTTCTGCGATCTGGCGGACAGCTCGGCCCTGAACCGGCGCTTGGACCAGGTTTGCTCCCTGTTGCAATCCCACGGCATTGCGCCAAAAACCGCCATGTGCGCTGACATCAACGGGATCTCCATGGGGCAGCGGGACGCGCTGTTGAACCACGGGATTGAGTTCTTGTACACCAACATTCACTGCCACCACGGCATGTATCCCTTGTATCAAAACCAGAACGCCTACTGGTGGGAAAACGAAGAAGGCAAGCGGCTGTTGGTTTGGAATGGCGAGCATTATAACCTGGGAAATGTTTTGGGTTTCAAACCGAACCACAATACCAACTTTATGATACAAAACTTTTTCGGGGAGAACGGCATTTCTTCCAGCGACGTGGTGGAAACCCTCCACCAAAACTTGGAAGCCTATTTGACCCTGTGTGAAAAAGAAGGATACGCCTACGATTTTCTGGTGACCAGCGTTTCCGGCGTGTTCAGCGACAACGCCCCGCCGGAACCGGAAATTTGGCGGATCATCGAAGAATATACCCGGCGATATCCAGACGGCGTGCAGGTCCGCATGGTCAGCCTGCAAGAATTGTACGCCGCAATTGCAGATCGTCTGCAAGACAGCCCTGTTTATAGAGGCGACTTGACCGATTGGTGGGCCAACGGTGTCGGGTCTACCCCTTACGCTGTAAAGCATTACCGGGATGCCCAGCATCGCTATGCTCTGGCCCACCGCCTGGATCCCCAGGTTGGCCAGCGCCACCCGGAACTCTGCCGTACTGCAGAGGACAACCTGCTTCTCTATGCAGAGCACACATGGGGCCACTCTTCTACGATTACCAATCCCTACGACACCATGGTGCTCAATTTGGATCTGCGCAAGACCAGCTATGCCTCTAAGGCCCACGAGGCAGCCAGCCGTCTGTTGGGGGCAATTGCGGAAGAAAAAGGAGACACCCTGCGCTATTACAGCTCTAAGGGAACGCTGAAGGTCTGCGTCCCCAACCAGGTAAAAGGCCTGCAGCCAGTAGAATTTTACGTAGAAAACCCCTCTTTGGCACGGGCTCGCATCACCCGAGCCGACGGCACGGAGCTTGCCTGCCAGGTCTCCCCCCATCCTCGGGGCAAGTGCCTCACCTTCCTGGATGACTTTTCAGATGCCTGTGAAAAGACCTACTTCTTCGAGGAACTGCCGGCCTTGGCCGCCACTCTGAACAGCCGTAAATGCTATGTGGGGGCAGAACGCATCCGGGACATTGTCAACGAATACGACACGGTAACCTATCGCCTTCCCTATGGGTATGAAACTCCCTGGTTCTGCTTGGAATACCGCACGGGAACCGGCGTCACCGCGCTGGTGGACAAGCGCACCGGCAAAAACCTGTTGGGAGAGGGCGTGGCCCCCTTCTTAACTCCGCTGTATGAAGTGACCCCTGTGCGCCCCGGAGTGACCGACACGTACGAAGAGCGGCGTCTGCTCGGCCGGAATATTCGCGGACAGCATGCGGTGCTATCCATCGGCACTCTGGAGGAAGTCCACTGTGAGGAACACGGCCCCGTTTTCACGAAAATCCGGTTGTGCTACAAACTGCCCGGAACGGTAAAAGCGGATGTGCTTGTCAAGCTGTACGAAGCTGTACCTCGCATGGACTTTACTTTACAGCTGGGCAAGACCCTCTCTTCCGATGTGGAAAGCGTCTTTCTGCCTATGACACTGGACCTCGGTTCCCACAGGGAACTGTGGCTGAAAAAAGGGAGCGAACCTTACCGTCCCGGCGTAGATCAAATTCCCGGCACGTGTATGGAGTACACCATGTCCGACAATGGCCTTGCCTTTGTTGGAGAAGCTGGCAGCGCCCTCCTGGCCAGCCGGGATGTGCCTCTCTTCTACTTTGGGGAAATGCGTCACCACCCCATCCGCCTGTGTGACAACCAGCCGCAAAACAACCGGCGGCCTGTCTACTCCTGGGTCATGAACAACACGTGGGAGACAAACTTCAAAATGGATCTGTCCGGTTTTTCCGAATTTTCCTATACGCTGTGGCTGTCTGAGGAGACGGATCCGAAAAAGGCCGTGGCAAAATTGGACGAGCGCTGCTTTGACCCCTGGGCCCTTATTGTGGAGTAAGAACATCAAGTTTTTTCTCTTCCCTCTTTTCGTTTGACTGGGAATGTGATAGAATAGGCGGGAAATTCGAAAAAAGCAGGGAGAACGCGTATGAATCTGAAAACAATTGGCAGAAGGCTCACGGGCCATCCTCTGATCCAGGTGTTGGCCCGCAACAAGGGAAACCCCAGAACTCTGGTGCTGATCGAGCCTTTATGGGGCATACCCTACAACCTCATTTCACCCTTCGCCACCCTATACATGTATACGCAGGGTGTTACAGACGTTCAGATCGGCCTAATCCTTTCCATCACCATGGTAATTCAAGTCTTTTTCTCGTTCTTCGCGGGAATTTTGGCCGACAAGCTGGGGCGGAAATTTACCACCATGATGGGAGACTTTTTCGGATGGGCTCTAGCCTGCCTGGTGTGGTCTGTCTCCCACAATTTTTGGCTGTTCCTGTTGGCTGCCCTGCTCAATTGCTTTGAGCAGATCAACCAAACGGCGTGGTACTGCTTGCTGATTGAGGATGCAAACCAAAAAGATTTGGTGGGTATTTATACTTGGGTCAACATTGGTGGCTTAGTTGCCATCTTCTTCGCGCCTCTTTCCGGCCTATTGGTCAATTCTTTCTCCATGGTGCCAGTGGTGCGGGTGCTGTACTTTCTCTTTGCCTTGACTATGATCACAAAAACCCTGATCACCTTTAAGTTTTGTCGGGAAACAAAACAGGGGAAGATCCGTCGAGCGGAGACAAAGGGTGCTTCTGTCTTACACATGCTGGGAGAATACCGCCAGTTGATTCCCCGCCTGCTGCGGGATAAAGCTGTGCTCAAGGCAGTCGCTGTTTCTGTGATTCTTTACATCACCAATATGGTGAACACCAATTTCTTCAGCCTGTACGTCACACAGCGGTTGGGCCTGTCGGAAAATTTCCTGGCGTTGTTCCCCATTTTAAATGCTGCTGTCATGCTGGTATTCATGATAGGAATTCAACACCGGCTCACTACCACCAGATTCCGTATGCCTTTGTGGGCTGGGCTGTGCCTGTATTGCATGGCAGCTCTTGTGTTGATTTTCTCCCCTGCCGATCACATTGGATTCGTACTCCTTTATGTGTTTCTTGCAGCGGTGGCTGCCGCTCTTGTAAATCCTCGTAAAGACGCGCTGCTTCAGCTCAACATCAACCCCCAGGAACGGGCGCGCCTGAATGCGCTTATTATGGCCTCTACGATCGCCCTCTCCTCTCCCTTTGGCTATTTGGCCGGCTGGCTTTCCAGCATCGACCGCCGCCTGCCTTTTGCTTTCGCCTTTGTGCTGTTTGTGGCCGCCATCCTGGTGGTGGGCCGTATCCAAGAGCCTCAAATGGAGGAGGAAAACCCGTAAGCTTTTTAAAAATGTAAAATCCATCCTTGTACCGCCTCGTGCTCATAGAGCAGGGTGCAACAAAAGGGATGCTGCCAAACCGGCAGCATCCCTTTTGTGCTTTGTATCCGTTTTCAGGCAGGAGAAACCTCTGGGAACTGCGTATACCCGGCAAGCAGAGCCAGGAGCAAGCTTCCCTTTCCCCAAAGACAAAGCAAATTTTCACCGGCATTTGCCGAGAGGTCCGCTGGTTTGGAGAAGATTTTTCTTTCGCGCACAATTTAACAGGATTTGTGGGCCGACAGTTGTATGGTTAAAGAGGAACGCAGGAACCCTTTCCTGCAGAACTTTTTGAAAGGAGCCACTTCCATGAAACGGCCGAAAAAAATTCTCGCCCTATTGCTGGTCCTCGTCTTGAGCCTGACGATGGCGCTTCCTGCCGCAGCGGCGGGACCGTATGCCATCACTATTCAAAACGACAGACCGGGACACACGTATGAGGCGTACCAGATCTTTGCGGGCGCTGTTTCCTCCGGAGAGGAGCAGGGCGGCAATGTATCGGGACCCATCCTCACCCAAATCACCTGGGGGGACGGCGTACAGGGAGACGCACTGCGTGCGGCGCTGCAAGAGGCAGACGGGGAAAAATATGGAGCCTGTCAGACAGCCGCTGACGTTGCAGATGTTTGAGGGGCAGAAGCTTTCACCGCTGCAGATATGGACACCTTCGTCCAGGTGGCAGCACAGCATCTCACCACCGTCCACACAGACAGCGCAGGCCATACGGGCACTGCCTATGTGATTGAAAACCTTGCCGCCGGCTACTATTTGATCAAAGACAAGGACGGCTCTCTGGAAGGTGAGGGGGACACGGCCACAGGATACATTGTGCAGGTTTTGGGTAATGTGTCCATGGAACCGAAAGACAGCGAAATCCCCACTGTGGAGAAGAAAGTTTGGGAAGACAGCAAGACCGGTTCCAGCAGCGGATTTGGCGACGGCTATTACGAGGCGGCAGATCACTCCATTGGTGACGTAATTCCTTTTACAACGCTTCTCTCAAGCAAGACGCCGCCCGGTTCACCCTGAACCAGCGTGAAAAGGAACGTTACGAGAGTTTGCTGTGTGTGTCCGGCAGCGTTATGGGCGTCGTGGAAATTCCCAGCATTCATGTTTCTCTCCCACTGTATCACGGCACAGATCCAGAGGTTCTGCAAACAGCAGTCGGCCATTTGGCAGGCTCTTCCCTTCCTGTAGGCGGCGCCGGCACCCATTGTGTGATTTCCGGCCATCGGGGCCTGCCTTCCGCCCGGCTGTTTACCGATCTAGATCAATTGAAAGAAGGGGACCTTTTTACCCTCTCTGTTTTGAACCAAACCCTGTGGTATGAAGTGGATCAAATCCGGGTGGTGGAACCAAACGACACCTCTCTGCTGGCGCTGGAAGAAGGGCAGGACCTGTGCACACTGGTCACGTGCACCCCCTATGGAGTCAACAGCCATCGTCTTTTGGTGCGGGGACATCGGGTGCCCACCCCCCAGCAAGAGACCGGGCCCTCTACAGACAGTGTGACCACCAGCCAGCGCGGATTCTGGGTGATTGCTGTTGCGCTGCCAGCACTGCTTCTCCTTATTCTGTGGGCAAAGCGCATACGTACAAGAAAAAAGAATCCATTGGGGAGGGGATCTTCTTGAGAAGAAAATATCCGCTGGGAAAAACTTGGCTCCTTTTGCTGGCCTTGTTCGGCGCTATCGTCTTCGCCATCCCTGCATGCGCACAAGAAGCACTCCCGGAAAAAACCAGTCTCACCTTGCGCTTTCAGGAGCAGGGCGAGATCTTTTCCGGCGTGGAATTTCGGCTATACCAGGTGGCCACTTCCCATACAGAGGGTACCCTTTCCCCTACAGAGGACTTTGCAAAGTATTCTCTTTCCCTGACCTATGCATCTGCTTCCCAGTGGCGCGCGCTTTCTCAAACCATAGAATGATATGTGACCCGGGACAAATTGACTCCCCTGCAAACGGCAGCCTCCTCCTCTGTGGGACTCGTGCGCTTCTCCGATTTGCCGCCGGGTCTTTATTGGATCGCAGGAGACTCCTGCAGCCGCGACGGAACCGTCTACAAACCCAGCCCGATTTTAATCACTCTCCCCCAGCAAGATCCAGAATTCCAAAAGCCGGTTACCTCCGTAGAAGTTTCCGGGAAAGTGGAGGAGGAACATCCGGGCACCTCCACGTTGTGGAAGGTCACAAAGGTCTGGAAGGATGCCGAAGGCGACGAAGAATACCCTTCGTCGGTGCAAATTCAGCTGCTCAAAAACGGCACAGTGGTAGATACAATAGCCCTCCAGGAATCCAACGGATGGAGCCACACCTGGGAGTCTACGGAAGCCTCTTGGCAAGTGGTAGAAGAGCAGGTGCCGGAAGGCTACACCGTTACCACCGAGCGGGAGGGAACCTGCTTCACCGTTACAAACACAAAAGTTTCCCCGGATCCCCAGGAGCCGCTCTCCAGCAGTACACCTGTTTCGGGACTTCCGCAAACGGGAACCCTTTGGTGGGCGGTGCTGCCTCTCGCTGGCGCCGGTCTGCTCCTGCTCTTCCTCGGGTGCTTGCTCACCTGGAGACAAGGAGGACCTCATGGCGGCTAAAAGAAGAGTGGGAAAAATCTGCGTACGAGGAGGGGTGCTGCTCCTGGCAGCATCCCTTCTTCTCACCTGGTATTTGTGGGCTGCAGAAAGACGCGCTCACAGGCATGTTACCCATACCTTACAAATCCTGCAGGAAACGGTCGCTCTTCAGTGGGCGGAAAAAGAACAGGAAAGCCCAGAGACGGCAAGCGATATACCCTCCTCTCTCCATCAGGATAGCAGCACGGAGGATGCGCCGACCATTGTCGTAGACGGCATCGAATATTTGGGTATTTTAGAGATTCCGGACGTAGAACTCACGCTGCCAGTGATCAGTCAGTGGAGTTATCCGCACCTAAAACTGGCCCCATGCCGGTACAGCGGGCTTCCCCAAGAGAGCGGTTTTGTGCTTGCCGGACACAATTACCGCGCCCATTTTGGCCCTATTGACCGATTGACGCCGGGGGCCCGGGTGCAGTTTACGGATGCAGAAGACTCTGTATACCTTTATCAAGTGAAAAAAACGGAGCTCCTATCCCCCACTGCTGTGGAGGAAATGACTGCAGAAGAATGGGATCTCACTCTATTCACCTGCGATTTCAGCGGAAAAGCGCGCATTGCCGTGCGATGCCAAAAAGACCCCACCAACGGCTGAAGCCCCTTTTCCCTTCCTCAAAGGCCACGAAAAGCACACCTGTTTTGGGCACCCACTTGTGGGCCAAGAGAAACGATTCTTGTTTGCGGCGTTCTTTTGAAAACCTCCGGTCACAAACAATTTACTCTCCTTTCCCACAGAAGCGAATTCTTTCGCTTCAAAAAAGGTCTGTTCGTCCGACAAAACGTAGACCTTCTCTTGTTTTTCCTACCCAACAGAGCTATAATTTTCTTGCAGGGACGCTGTAAGATCCAACGCGGGGACACCACGCCAGGAGGTGTCCCTTTTTGCAGCGGTGCAAACCTGTATCCCGGGAATCCCCGCAGTGTGCAGGCGGTCTTCGGTGTTGCGTAGCACCTTACGTTGTGAGAATTTGAAGGAGGGAAAGGAAATGCTCTGGTTATTTTTCGCTTTGGGATCTGCGTTTTTTGCTGGGATAACCGCTGTTTTAGCGAAGATTGGAATTGAGAACGTCAATTCCACTTTGGCCACAGCTCTGCGAACCATTGTAGTGTTGTTCTTCTCTTGGGTGATGGTTTTTGTGGTGGGATCCCAAGAGGGAATTTTCCAAATAACGGGAACCACCTTGCTTTTTCTCATTCTTTCCGGTCTGTCCACAGGCGCCTCTTGGCTGTGTTATTTCAAAGCCCTGCAGCTGGGCGATGTAAATAAAGTGGCGCCCATCGACAAATCCAGCACGGTGTTGACTATTCTCCTGGCCTTCCTCTTTCTACACGAACCCATGTCTTTCCCCCAGGTGCTGGGGGTTCTAGGCATTGGAGCAGGCACTTTGCTGATGATCACCAAAAAGGAAACAACCGGCGATCAACCCCAAAGCCGCGCGTGGCTGGTGTACGCCTTTCTCTCCGCCATCTTTGCCAGCCTGACCTCCATCTTTGGAAAGATAGGCGTAGAAAATGTAGAGTCCAACCTGGGCACCACCATTCGGACCATTGTGGTCCTTGTGATGGCATGGCTTATGGTATTTGTGACGGGGGAACAGAAAGGTATCCGAAACATTGGTAAAAAAAGTTGGCTGTTTCTATTCCTATCCGGCATTACCACCGGCCTTTCCTGGCTGTGCTACTACCGCGCACTGCAAGACGGTCCGGCCAGCGTAGTGGTCCCCATTGACAAATTGAGCATCCTGGTAACCATCGTCTTTTCTTGGATTGTGCTGAAAGAGCGCCTCACCCGAAAAGGAGCGGTGGGTCTCGTCTTGATTCTAGCGGGTACAGGAGCCATGCTGCTCTAGGAAAAGGCATAACTTCGTTTTCTGAAGCCCAGCGGCACACCGTTTCCTGATACACAAAAGCCGAACATTCCAGCTTCTTACGAACAAAAAATCCCCCGAAGAGGAAGCACCGCCGCCCCATAGCCGCTGTGCCCTTTTCGGGGGATTCTCTTGTCTCAAAAGGGAGCTTGTCCAGTCGTTGGCAGGGAAAGGCTATGCCAGACCTGCCAGCTGCGGCAAGAACATGCTCACCGCCGGAATGTACGTCACTAAAAGCAAGCCCACCAAAATGGCCACATAGTACCAAAGCATGTAGGGCATTGTCTTTGCAAGGGTGCTGCGCCCCACTTTAATGGCTACAAACAAAGTGTTGCCCACAGGCGGGGTGATATTCCCAATGCAAAGATTGTACACCAGCACCAGGCCGAAATGAATGGGATCCATGCCAAAGGTTTGCACAATAGGCAGGAACAAGGGAGTGAAGATCAGAATGGCCGGCGTTACATCCATAAACGTGCCGGCAATCAGCAGGATCAAGTTCATGATCAGCAAGATGACAATGGGGTTGTCGGTGATGCCCAACAGCACCGTAGACACTGCCTGGGGGATTTGCAGGAAGGCCATAACCCAGCCCAGGATGTTGGACACACCGATCAAGAACACCACCATGCCGCTCATCTTGGCGCTTTCCACTACAATGTTCCAGAAGGATTTCAGGGTGATGTTGCGGTAGCAAATGCCTAAGATCAAAGAGTATACCACTGCAATGGCAGAGCCTTCCGTGGCACTGAACACACCTGCTACAATGCCGCCGATTACCACCACAATCAGAGAGAGGGACGGAAGCGCCTGCAAAGTGGCCTTGCCCAAGGTGGCCCAGCTAAATTTGCCAGGAGTGCCTTTATATCCCTTTTTCTTGGCCAAAATAACCGCCACAACCATGCAGCACAAAGCCCAAATAATACCGGGAACATAGCCTGCCATAAACAAGGCCGCCACAGAGGTGCCCCCCGCCGCCAAAGAGTACGTGATCAAAGCGTTGGAAGGGGGAATCAGCAGGCCAGAAGGGGCGGAAGAGCCGTTGGTAGCAGCACACAGGTTCTTATCATACCCCTGCTCCTCTTCCCCTTCCTGTACCATGGACCCCACTGCGGCAGCAGCAGCGGAAGCGGAACCGGAGATGGCCCCGAACAGGGCGTTGGCGCCCACGTTGGTGACCAGCAGCGCGCCAGGCAGCTTGCCCAGTATGGCCATGACAAAGTTTACCAGCCGTTTTGCTATGCCCCCCTGATTCATCAGGTTGCCGGCCAGGATAAAGAAGGGAATGGCCGTCAGGCTGAACTTGCTCATGCCCACAAAAATGCGCTGTGCGCCGGTGACCACAGAGATGTCCAGAGGAACCGTTTGCAAAATGGTAAGGAGAGAGGCGATACCGATGGAGTAGGAAATGGGCACCCCGATTACCAGCAGAATCGCCAGAATGCCGATGATCATCAGCAAAGATTCGATTGCCATAACTTACGCCTCCTCTTTTTTGCCTTTGCAGATGTCGTAGATGTTCAAAATGGTATACAAAATATTGATCACACCGCAAACTGGCATGGCCACGTAGAACACACCCACGGCCACACCCAGAGAGGAGGTCATTTGGCCCATGGCAAGCAACGTGATGCGATAGCCTCCATAGACCAAAATAATCAAAGAAAAGGCCATAGCGATCAACTCTGCAAAAACCCCAAAGAATTTTTGAGCACCAACGGGCATTTTTTCCACCACAACGGGGATATTCATATGCCCTCGCTCCCCTGTAATGAGGGAAGCTCCAAACAGGCTGGCCCAGGCGAATAAATATCCCACCAGTTCCTCCGACCAGGTAGAGGGGTTATTCAACACATAGCGGGTGAACACCTGCCAGCAGGTCAGCACCGTCATGGCGATTAAGCTGACGCCTGCTAAAACATTCATAATACGGGTTAAAACCTTCCGTGTAGCTTGCATATTTTCTAACACCCTCCTTTCTCAAGACTCTGCCGGATTCGCAGCATTGTGCTCCTGGATCAGCTCGTAGATGGGGGCCAGATCCGGATAATTGTCCAGCATTTCCTGGTGCATAGGGGCAACGGCCTCTTGGAAGGGAACAATATCCGGATAGGTAAAGGTGACGCCCTGCTCCTGTTCCGCCTGGTTCTTTGCCTCTTCCACAGCGGATTCCCAAGCGTCCCGCTGGGTTTGGTTGAGAATTTGGAACCCTTCGTCAAAGATGGCCCGTTCCTCCTCGCTGGGGCTTTCCATAAAGTCCAGGTTGCCAATGAGGATGTCGGGAATCATCTGATGCATGGTGTAGGAATAGTACTTACACACATCCCCGTGGCCGTTGTCGGTTAAAGCCAGCTCGTTGTTTTCTGCCCCATCCAACATTTGGGACTGCAGGGCCGTATACACATCTCCAAATCCCATGGGCGTGGCAGAACCGCCTAGCAGTTCCATCATCCGCACATTGGTGGGAGACTGCTGCACACGGATTTTCAGACCGCGAAGATCTGCCGGGGTTTCAATGGGGGTGTTGATGGTGTAGAAGTTCCGAGTGCCTGCATCCAGCCAGGTGACCGCCTCAAAGCCCGCTTGCATGGTGGACTCAAAAATGGGGTCCACTATGGCAGGGTCGTCCATAGAGGCGTGATATGCCTCTGGGCTGGCAAACAGATAGGGCAGATTAAACAAGGTATAGTTGTCGGAAAACGTCTCCAACAGGGAGTTGGACGCCACACAGAATGTGATGGCGCCGGTCTGGGTCAGCTGGACCATCTCATTCTGGGAACCCAGAAGTTCACTGGGGAAAATCTGAATGTCATACGTATCCCCCAACTCCCCTTCGATGTACTCTTCAAAGGCCTCCAAACCAATGTGAGTAGGGTGATTGGTGGATTGGTTGTGGCCAATTCGAATGATCTGCACGCTGTCAGAAGCGCTGGCTGCGCATCCAAAAAGGCTGCTGAGCACAAGCACTCCTGTCAACGCCAGGGCAACCGCACTCCGTACTGTTTTCATTGAGCCTACCTTCCTTCCCGTAAAATTCCTGTGGCCGGATTACACCCCCGAGTAGGCAGAAAAACCTCCGTCAATGGGAATGCACACGCCTGTGATAAAGCTGGCAGCCTCGTTGTTCAGCAGGAACAGAACAGCCCCCGCCAGCTCCTTTTCCGTGTCGCCAAAGCGGCCCATGGGAGTGGCTGCCAAGATTTTCCCGGTACGCGGAGTGGGAGAACCGTCCGGGTTAAAGAGCAGGGCAGCGTTCTGTTTGGTGGAGAAAAAGCCGGGAGCGATGGCGTTGACCCGGATGCCCACTTTGGAGAAGTGCACCGCCAGCCACTGGGTAAAGTTGGTGACAGCCGCCTTTGCCCCGGAATAGGCCGGGATCTTGGTCAGGGGCGTGTAAGCGTTCATGGAGGAGATATTCAGAATGTTGCAGCCCTCCCGGCCGATCATCTGCTGGGCGAAAGCTTGGGTGGGAATCAGAGAACCGATGAAGTTCAAATTGAACACGAACTCCACCCCGCTTTTTTCCAAATCAAAAAAGCTCTTGGTGTCGCTCTCCAGGTCACCCATCTCAAAGTACTCCTTGTCGGTGGTGGCACGAGGATTGTTGCCTCCCGCCCCATTGATGAGCACATCGCAGGGGCCCAGGTCCTCCAGCACCTGGCTGGCCACGGCGCAGCACATGTCCTTGTCCAGCACATTGCACTTGTAAGCCTTGGCTACGCCGCCCTCGGCGGTGATTTCCTCGGCAAACTGCCGGGCAGCCTCCTCGTTTAAGTCCAGCAGGGCCACTTTTGCTCCCGCCCGGGCCAGCACCTTGGCAAAGGCGGAGCACAGCACCCCGCCAGCCCCGGTGACAACGGCCACTTTACCGGTCAAGTCCGTATTCAACACGTTCTTTTCCATGTTTTCATCCATCCTTTCCAAAAAATCTTTTTCCTGCTTACTGGCCTTTCTGCGCTTTTTCACAGGCCTCGAACAACCCATTGATATAGGCGGCGCCCAAAGCGCGGTCGTACAGACCATAGCCGGGCTTTCCTGTCTCGCCCCAGATCATACGGCCATGGTCGGGACGCACATAGCCATCGAAGCCGGTTTCCACCAGGGCTTTCACAATGGCGTACATATCCAAGCTGCCGCAACGGGAGAGATGGGCCCGCTCCTCAAAGGAGCCATCCTCCAGAATCTTCACGTTGCGCAGGTGCATAAAGCCGATACGCCCAGCTGCCGAGTACTTCCGCACCAAGGCGGGCACGTCGTTAAAGTTGGCACACCCGAGAGAGCCGGTGCACAGGCACAAAGCGTTGGAGGGGGAATCCACAATAGAGAGGTACCGGTCCAGGTTCTCCTCGCAGGTGATCACCCGGGGCAGGCCGAAGATGGGATAGGGCGGATCGTCGGGGTGCAAAGCCATAACCACGCCGCACTCCTCCGCCACGGGAATGACCTTCTTTAAAAACACCTCGATATTTTTCCAGAGGCCTTCCTCCCCCAACTCGCCGTAGGCACGGATCAGGTCCCGCACCTCTTCCTGGGTGTAACTGGCGTCCCAGCCGGGCAGGTGGATGTCATCGGTGAGAGGATCCAACCCCCGCAGCTGGTCCCAGTACATCACCAGGCTGGTGGAACCATCGGCGGCTTTTTTATCCAGCTGGGTGCGGGTCCAATCGAACACAGGCATGAAGTTGTAGGTGACGCACTTGACGCCATACTTGGCGCAGCGGCGCACGTTCTCGCAGTAGGCCTCGATGTGAGCGTCCCGTTTCTCCGTGCCCAATTTGATGTCCTCGCTGACGGGGATGGACTCCACCACGTCAAAGACCAGGCCGTGTTCCTCACATTGGGCCTTCAGCTGGGCCAGAGACTCCTCCGGCCACACCTCTCCCGGTTTTACGTCGTACACGGCGGTGACAATGGAGCGCATGCCGGGAATCTGGCTGATATACTCCAAAGAGATGGGGTCGGAATCCCCATACCAACGAAAAGAAAGTTTCATAAATACTCGCTCCTTTCTGAAGGGAGTTACCCTTCTATCCCAATGAATTCTGCCACATTGTTAAAACAGATATCCTGCACCAGACGGCCCAACAGCTCGTAGTCTGCAGGAGCTTGGCCGTCCTCCACCCAGCCGCCGATTACACGGCACAGAATGCGGCGGAAGTACTCGTGGCGGGGATAAGAGAGGAAGGACCGGGAATCGGTGAGCATACCCACAAAGCGGCTGAGCACGCCAATGTTGGCCAAATCCCGCAGCTGCTTTTCCATGCCGTCCAGATGGTCGTTGAACCACCAAGCGGAGCCAAACTGCACCTTGCCGGCGGTGGCGCCATCGTGGAAGCAGCCGGCGGCAGCGATGAGCTTCTCGTTATCCGAAGCGTTCAGGGTGTAGAGGATGGACTTGGGCAGAGCGTCCCGCACGGCCAAACGGTCCAGCAGCGCAGCCAAAGACGCAGCAGGAATGCCGTCGCCAATAGAGTCGCAGCCAATGTCAGCCCCCAGTGCCTGGAAACGTTTGGTGTTCAAATTGCGCAGTGCACCCAAATGCAGCTGCATGGTGAAACCACGGGCAGCGTACTCTCCGCCCAGGAAATCCATCAGCAGAGACTGGTATGCAGCCACTTCGTAATCCAGAGGCTTTTCTCCCGCCAGGGCCTTGTTCATGGCCTCTTGGGCAGCTTCCTCATCCCAAACAGTGAAGTCCGGGGCCCCAAAGGACTGATCGGACAGCCGGCAGCCGCAGCTGACAAAGTGGTTCAGCCGCTGCTTCAAAGCCGCTTTCACGTCATCCAGAGTCCGGATATACACCCCTGCCGAGGCCCCCAGTTTTTGCAAATACACCGGGTATTCGGCGTTCTCCACATGCAGCACTTTGTCCGGGCGGAAGGTGGGCAGCACCTTTGTAGAAAAGCCCTTATCCTCTGCCAGAAGTTTGTGGTACTGCAGGTCGTCAGCGGGATCGTCTGTGGTGCACAGAGCTTTTACACGACTGGAAGTGATCAATGCCCGGGCGGTTCCCTCTGGGCTTTGGAGTACCCGGTTGGCCTGTTCCCAAATGGCGGGAGCGCTGGCGCTGTCCAGCAGTTCCTCTACACCGAAAAACCGCAGCAGTTCCAAGTGGGACCAATGGTAGAGTGGGTTCCCCACCAAAGAGGGCATAATTCCCGCAAAATGGTCATATTTTTCCCGAAAAGACGCGGAACCTGTCACGCATTCTTCCGGCACTCCACACGTGCGCATCACTCTCCATTTGTAGTGATCGCCGGCAAGCCAGGCCTCCCCAAGGTCGGAAAACTGTTTGTTCTCATAAATTTCCCTGGGATCCAAATGGCAGTGATAGTCAAAGATGGGCATTCCCTCCGCGTACCCGTGGTAGAGCCGGCGGGCAGGTTCGCTGCGAAGCAGAAAGTCGTCCGTAATAAAAGTTTTCATGGTGCAAGTCTCTCCTTCCCGATACAATGTCATGGAAGCTATACGATTCATGGATAGGGAGAATTTCCCTTATACCGTATATTGTACCGGAAATCTTTCCGTTTTACCTGGGATATGCTGCTTGAAAACAGGTAATTGTTGCTATATAATATAGAAAAGAACCGCAAAGAGGAGGCCATTTTAGTGGGTTTGACGTTTGATGCTTTTACACTCCGCCAAACAATGGAGGATGCTTTGTTTGAATGTCACCACTATTTGGACCGCATCCCTCCCAAGGTGGAGTATCACGAACACGAGTTTTATGAAATTTTTTTCTTTCTGTCCGGCGACGTCTCCTATATCATCGAGGGAAGCACCTATCAGCTTCGGCCGGGGGATATTCTTCTCACCAACAACGAGGACATTCACAAACCGGAGGTGCGGGCCGGTAAGCCTTATGAGCGATACGTGATCTGGATCCATCCGGATGCGATCCAATCCTTTCACAAACTGGGAGACGACTTGACCGCCTGCTTTTTGGACGCGGACGGGCGCCGGTTTAAACTCATTCGCCCGGACAGCGGAACTGTGACGTATTTAAAGAACCTTTGCGAAAAGATCATTCTCACCAGGAAGGACAACGGCTTCGCCAAAGAGACCCTGGCCTATCTGTATCTGTGCGAATTTCTGGTGTATTTAAACCGGGCGTATTTCGCCCTGCCGGACAGCATTTGGGAAGATGTGAGCGAAAACAGCAGCGTCAATCAAGTGGTCTCCTATATCAACGAGCATCTTTCTGAGGAACTCAGCCTGGACAGGCTTGCCAACCATTTCTATGTGAGCAAGTCCTATTTAAGCCACAAGTTTAAAGAGTACACGGGCATGACTCTCTATCAGTTCATCATAAAGAAACGGCTGGTGGTGGCTCGCAACATGCTGCGGGAGGGTATCCCGGTGACAACCGTCTGTCTCCAGTGCGGATTTAACGACTACTCCAATTTTCTCAAACAATTTAAACGGGAATTCGGCCGCAGTCCCCGAGAATTCATGGGGCGCAATTGAGATTTTTACCATGCCGCTTGAAAGGAAACCCTATCCCTACGGCAAGTCTCATCGACCTTCCTTTTCTCTGGTTTCTGAAAACGCAGCCGCTTTGCTTCATTTGAAGCAGACAGCCTCCCCTTTCTGTACTAGAATAAGCTCGTAACAGAAGACAGGAAAGATCCGCTCAGCTGGAAAGGAATCTTTCCTTGGCCAGAGACGGAAAGGAAAAAAGCTGGTTTTCTGTTCATTCTTTTCACAAAGGAGAACATGGTATGAAACACATGGTAAAAGTCACCGTACTGGACAAAAAATGCTACCCGGAACTGCAAGAGGCTTACTGTATGAACCCCAAAGCAGGCCCATGTTCCTGTTACAATGTGGGGGATGAGTTTCTCTTCTACCGCGACGAACATAAGCATGGCTTCGACTACATGGGAATGGACACCCTTGTCAAAACCACTGCCGACCCCGTCACTGTGGCAGGAGGACCGAACCGCCCCCATTGTGCTGAGGCATGGGACGCCATCAGCCGCTACATTTATGCCGGGCTGCAAGGCGGTTCCATTATGCGGGGTTGGATGAAAGAGGAAAACACCATGATCACTTGTTGCAACGACGGCACCCGTCCTGTTATTTTCAAAATTGAACGGATCGACTGTGAAGAGGAGTAAATCTGCCGGCTCTTAAAACGGACAGTTCCCACGATTCACAGAAGACAACAAAGCCACAGGCTCTGGAAAACCGGAACCTGTGGCTTTGCGCATCTAGGGGAAATCCACACGGAAAATCCATTCCCGCATAGACAGAGCCCGCCTTTTCTTTTCTCAACCACATAACTGTGCCAACAACCCTTGGCATCCCGCGTAAATGTCTCTCCACGCTGCGTCAAAATCCCCAGAATACCAGGGATCCGCCACTTCTCCCGGGCGGTTGGTGTACTCCAGCAGCAGGTGCAGCTTCTGATCAGGGTCCCCTTGAAAGAACCGCTGCATATTTCGCAGATTGGCATGGTCCATGCCAATCAAAAGGTCAAAGCGCGTATAGTCCTCCGGTGTAATTTGCCGCGCTGTTTTCCCGGAACAATCGATTCCATGCTGCCGCAGCATTCTGCGCACAGGGGGATATACAGGATTTCCCAGCTCCTCCCGACTGGTAGCCGCCGATGCAATGGTAAATTTCCGATCCTTTCCCGCTTGTTTGACAAGGTCCTTCATAATAAACTCAGCCATTGGGCTTCGGCAGATATTGCCGTGGCAAATAAATAGTATTTTTATCATATCTCTTATATCCCTTCAATAGCCTACAAACCCAGATATTTCGGGCTTTTCGGCGCTTTTTTCAATTTTTGTGTTTTGCCCCAAACCTACACTATTCTTCGTAAATCTACGCAGATTCACGGGCAAATGGTGTAGTAAATGGTGTAGTAACTTGGTGCGCTTTCAACCTGATTT
>DSTMR04002__coassemble_1321_pt1 | contig 16942 bp, 15 predicted proteins | sample DSTMR04002__metabat2_high_PE_036 | metagenome-assembled genome bin DSTMR04002
GTCCATGCGGGCCACCAGGGCGGCGTACATCTCTTTCACAGCGGGCAGGTCAGAAGGCTCTGCCCGGCAAACGCGCAATTCCATAAGGTCCTCCTTAAAAAGCTTGTCCATAGCCGTTGCGCCAGGCCCGCTCCTGGAAGGGCCGTTTCCGGGGAGTCTTCCCCTGTCCGGCGGGACGGCCCACCGGCAGGTAACAGACCAGCTCGCTGCCCTGGGGCACCCCCAGGATCTCCCCCATCTTCCGTCCAATGTGGTCCTCGTCGGTGATATGGCCCTCCACCCAGCAGCTGGCATACCCCAGGGACTCTATCGCCAGGAGCATGTTCTCAATCGCCGCGGCGTAATCCTGCACATGGAAATATCTGTCACGATAGGCCGCCACCGGAGTGGTCACCACACAGACCATCGCCGGGGCCGTTTCCCCCAAGGGCGGGTCAATCACCGCCCGCAGCCGGGCCAGAATCTCTGGGTCGTCCACGGCAATCAGGCTTACCGTCTGCTTGTTGCACCCAGAAGGGGCGGCTAGGCCCGCCTCCAGAATGGCGCGCAAGTCCTCCTCCGCCACCGGGGTGTCTAAATAGGCGCCCCTGTAACTGCGACGGCTCTCCATGGTGGCCAGCACAAGATTTTTTTCCATTGTCAATCCTCCCTCAAGGCTTAGGCAACCGGCGCTTTTTCCCCGGCAGGGGGCCGCTGCCCTCCAGCTCCTTGATCTTGTCCCGGAGATAGGCGGCGTGCTCGAACTCCAGCAGCTTGGCGGCGGCCTTCATCTCCTTGGTGTACTTCTGGATCAGCTCCTGGCGCTCGGCGGCGGTGTAGCGCTTCTTCTTTTTCTTCCCGTCCTCCTTGTGAGAGGAGATTTCCAGTATCTCCGCCACGTCCTTTCGGATGGTCTGGGGGGTGATGCCGTTTTCCTCGTTGTACCGCTCCTGGATGGCCCGGCGGCGCTCCGTCTCGGTGATGGCCTGCTCCATGGAAGGCGTCACCTCGTCGGCGTACATGATGACCTGGCCCTGGGCGTTCCGGGCGGCACGGCCGATGGTCTGGATGAGGCTGCGGCCGCTGCGCAGGAAGCCCTCCTTGTCCGCGTCCAAAATGGCCACCAAGGACACCTCGGGAATGTCCAGGCCCTCCCGCAGCAGGTTGATGCCAACGAGAACGTCGAACTCGCCCAGGCGCAGATCCCGGATGATCTCCATGCGCTCCACGGTGTCGATGTCGTGGTGCATATACCGCACCCGGATGCCGTAGCCCTCCAGGTAGCCGGTGAGGTCCTCGGCCATCTTCTTGGTGAGGGTGGTCACCAGCACCCGCTCCTGCTTCTCCACCCGCAGGTTGATTTCGGAAATCAAGTCGTCGATCTGCCCATCGGTGGGCTTGACGGTGATTTTGGGGTCCAACAGCCCCGTGGGGCGAATCACCTGTTCCACCACCTGGGCGGACTTCTCCAGTTCCAAATCCCCCGGGGTGGCGCTGACGAAAATAGCCTGGTTGATGTGGGAGTAAAATTCGTCGAAATTCAAGGGCCGGTTGTCAAAGGCGGAGGGCAGGCGGAACCCGTAGTCCACCAGCATCTCCTTCCGGGCCCGGTCCCCGGCGTACATGCCCCGCACCTGGGGCAAAGTCACGTGGGACTCGTCCACAAACAATACAAAGTCCTCGGGGAAGTAGTCGATCAAAGTGAAGGGGGCGCTGCCCGGCGCCCGGCCGGAGAGCACCCGGGAGTAGTTCTCAATGCCCTTGCAGAAGCCGATCTCCTGGAGCATCTCCATGTCGTAGCGGGTGCGCTGCTCGATGCGCTGGGCTTCAATGAGCTTGCCCTCTTGTTTAAAGTACTCCACCCGCTGCTCCATTTCCGCCTCGATGTCCCGAATGGCCCGGTCCATCTTCTCCTTGGGCACAATGTAGTGAGAGGCCGGGTAAATGGCGATGTGCTTCAGCTCCGAGAGGGTGTCCCCGGTGAGGGGGTTGAACTCCGTCAGCCGGTCGATTTCGTCCCCGAAGAACTCCACCCGCACGGCCTTGTCCGTGGCGTTGGCGGGGAAGATCTCCACCACATCTCCCCGCACCCGGAACTTGTTGCGGATGAAGTTCACATCGTTGCGCTCGTATTGGAGCTCCACCAGCTTTTTCAGCAGCTCGTCCCGGTCCTTTTCCATGCCGGGGCGCAGGGAGATCACCATGGTGCGGTAGTCGATGGGGTCGCCCAAAGAGTAGATGCAGGAGACCGACGCCACAATGATCACGTCCCGCCGCTCAGACAGGGCGCTGGTGGCGCTGTGGCGCAGCTTGTCGATCTCGTCATTGATGGCGGAGTCCTTTTCAATATAGGTGTCTGTCTGGGGAATGTAGGCCTCCGGCTGGTAGTAGTCGTAGTAGGAGACGAAGTACTCCACCGCATTGTGGGGGAAGAACTCCCGAAACTCCGAGCACAGCTGGGCGGCCAGGGTCTTGTTGTGGGCCAGCACCAACGTGGGCCGGTTCACTTGCGCGATGACGTTTGCCATGGTGAAGGTCTTGCCCGAGCCGGTGACGCCCAACAGCGTCTGCTCCTTCATGCCGGAATCCAACCCCTCCACCAGCTGTTGGATGGCCTGGGGCTGATCGCCGGTAGGCCGGTATTTGGACACCAATTGGAATTTTTCAAAACTCTCTTCGCCCATTGTCTTGTTCCCTCTTTTCACGAACATATATTCGGAATCATCTTACACCAACCGGCGCCATTTGTCAACGCACAAAGGACTCTTTCTCCCAAAAACCTCTCTTTTCCCCAAAAAGCCGGGCATCCGCAGAAATTAGTTTTCTCTAACCGAAAAAGAACGCCCCTTCCGCCCTTTGCCCACGGGCCTGGCAAATCTCCAGGCGCCCTTTCCATTCTTCCCGGAACAAGAGGGTTCCATCCCCCCCTGGAGAATCCTGCAACGCCCGCAGTGCCAAGCCGGAAGCCGCCGAATTCCCCTTTGGGGCAAAGGCCATGGGAACGCCCTGCCGGCTCAGGGCTCTTCCTGTTCCGTCAAATAAAACCCTGTGCCTGTCAGGATTTCCCGCTCCTTCCGGCGGGCGCTTTCCAGCTCCTGCCTGCGGTAACCGCGGACCTCTTCCTTCACCAGATCCAGCCACCCGTTCCGGAAAAAGGAGTTGAAATCCTCCCCGGCAAAGATGATATGGTCGTTCAAGGTGCCGTCAATGCTCTCCAAAGCCAGCTCAATCTGGTGGGTGGCCGTAATGTCGTTGCGGGAGGCAGCCGCGTTGCCGCTGGGGTGGTTGTGGGCCAGCATCACGTGCTGGGCGTCGTACAAAATGCACAACTGCAACAGCCGCCGGATGTAAATCGGCACGGCGCTCACGGAGCCTTCGGAGAGCACGTCGTTGTACAGCAGCCTGCCCCGGCTGTCCAGCAAAAGCAGACAGACCGCCTCGGTTTTCCTTCCCAAAAACTTGGGGCGGAACAGTTCCACGGCGGAGTCGGTGTCGTACACCCGTTTTACATCCCGGGATTTATCCTCCAAACAGGCCCGGGCCAGTTCCATGGTCAGCTGCAGATACCGGGCCCCTTCCGGCCCCAACACCGCTGCAAGCGCCTCCTCCGGCGCCAGGAACACCCCTTCAAAGCTGCCGAACCGGTCCCAAAGCATCTGCACCGCCTCCGGGACCTGCTGGGCCGGCAGCACAAATTCCAAGGAGTCCCGCAGCAACCGCCGCCGGGCCTCTTCCTCTGGGGAGATCCCCCTTTTCTTTTTGCCAGCCATCTTTTTCCTCCTATTCCCTCTACTTGACCGATCGAGTGCCCGTGGCCGGGCGGGACAAGCCGGCCCGTGGCCGGGCAAGACAAGCCGCCTTCTTGCCTGCGGCAAGGGCGGTTGCATGGCCGTCCGGAACGCGCCACAGGCCAAAAAAATGGGGCCTTTTTCCAAAAGGCCCCGAAAAAACCAAGGCCACAACGCGGGCCGGAAAGCCTGCCGCCCACGCAAGGGGCCGCCGCCCCAAAGCGGCGTGCGCGAAGAAAAGTTCTTTGCCAAGCTTTCTTTCAAGAAAGCGGGGGTTAGAATTCCTGTTTGAGGCTGCGGGTGAAAAGGCGGTCCAAAGTCTCCTGGGGATCCGCCTGTTCGTAGAGCACCTGGTACACCGCCTGGCAGATGGGCAGGGCCACCTGGAACTGCCGGCTCAGCTTCACCAAAGCCTGGACAGTGGCCACCCCTTCCGCCAGCTCTTCATAGGGCTCCCCACGGACAAAAGCCTCCCCATACCGGCGGTTGTGGCTGTAGGGGGAAAAGACCGTGGCCTCGTAATCCCCCAAATGGCACAGGCCGTAGGCGGAGAGCTCGTTGCCTCCCAGCGCCTGAATCAGCCGGGCAATCTCTCGGGTGCCCCGGCTCATAAGGGCTCCCTTCAGGGAGGAGAGGCCCAGGCCGTCCAACATGCCGGCAGCCAAGCCGATCACATTTTTGGAAGCTCCCCCAATTTCGCTGCCGATCAAATCCCGGCCGTAGTAAAAGCGGATCAGCCGGCTGGAAAAGGCGCCGATCAGCTCCTCCTGGAAAGCCTCGTCTTCGCTGTCGATGACCATGCAGTTGGGAATGCCCGCCGTAAATTCCTGCACGTGTCCCGGCCCCAGCCACACGGCCACAGGGGTTTCCTCCCCCAGTTCCTCTCGCGCCACCGTGGACAGCCGTTTGCCGGAGCCTGCCTCCAGCCCCTTCATGCACAGAACCAGCCGCAGGTCCCGGCGCCCTGTGGCGGCGATTTCCCGCAGCAGGCCCCGCAGGCTCTGAGAGCCCACGGAGAGCACCAAGGCGTCAGCCTCCAAAGCCTCCTCCAAATTCTGAAGAAGCTCCACGCTGGAGGGCAGCTGGGTCACCCCGTTGGAGCGGGTGCGCAGCAGCTGGTCCATCCGCCGGGAACCCTTTCTCCCATAGAGGGACACCTGCTGGCCCGACCGGTCCAGGTACCAGGCCAGGAAGGTGCCCCAACGTCCGCAGCCCAGCACAGAAACCCTCACCGGCGCACCTCTTGGTTCAGTTCGAACCGCTCGAAAAAGCCGATCAGCTTTCCTTGGCCGTCCCGCACAGGCTGGATATAAATGCGCTGGTTACGGGCGCTCACACCGAGAAAAACCTCTTTGCCGTCGCTCTTCATTTTTTCAAAGACCTGCTGGATCCGCTCTTTGGAACTCTCCCTGTCGTGGCAGTCAAAAATGCTCTTTCCCAGCAGGGGACCGTACCCCCGCTCCTGGTAGTAGTGATACTCCGCATACCGGTTCATAAAGCGGATGGTGTAGGTGTCGTCCACAAAGACGATGGGGTAAGGGTAGCTGTCCAAGATCCCCTTCATAATCACGTCCATTTCCACTGTATCTCTCTCCTTTATCGTCTGTAGTTTTCCTGCTCTCTCTAGGCTGCAATGTCGGCCTGGATTCACAGGCCTCACACACGCGCCTGCAGCGGACGCAACAGGCGTTTTCCCTCCGGCGGAGGGGTTGCCCCTCTTCCATCGGTTTGCAGCTCACTTTTGTGCGATGTATGTAGTATACCACAGGTAGGCTTGCCTGGCAAAAGTTTTGCCGAAATTCTCCCCTCTGTCACCTTTTCCTGCGCCCCTACGTCTAAAAGAGGAAAAATGCTTGCAACCCCTCCAAAAAAATTCCCGCATATTTTGCTTTTCTTCCAGGAGAACATGCCTTATAATAGACCTATAACTTGCCCGCACACCACGAGGATTGGAGTAAGGAACATGAAAAAACACCGCCGCACCCGCACACCCGCCGCCTTTTTAGCCCTGCTGCTCTGCTGCCTGCTGGCCTGGGGGGGAATTGCCCCTGCTGCCCTGGCCGTAGAGACAGAAGAAGCCCTTCTTCGGGAGACCGCCTCCTCTTCCCTAGAGGTGGAGCCGGACGTCTCTTCGACCCCGGACCCCGGGCAGGAAACCAGCTCCCAGCCGGAGATAGGCTATCCCAATGGTGAGGAAAGCTCCCACCCGGAGGAGAGCACTTCCTCCACCGGTGAGGGAGGGGAGGACGTTTCCAGCAGCCCGGAGGAGGGGGAACCCTCCCAGCCGGAAGAGGGAGAAGAGGAGTCCAGTCAACCGGAAGAACCGGAAGGGCCTGTCCTGTTCACCGTCACCTTCCGCACCAGCGGCTCGGAGAGCGTGACCGTAGAAGTGGAGGAGGGACAGTTCCCCCAAGTTCCGGAACTGACCCCGCCCCCTCTGGCGAAGTTTCTCGGCTGGGCGGACCCCGCAGGCCAGCTGGTGCAGCCGGAGGAAATCCCCGTGACCGCCGATACGGTTTACACCGCCCGCTGGAGCCGGGAAGTGGGCGACCTGCTGCAAATAGACACCCACATCACCTATATTGACGGCTACAGCGACGGGCTGTTCCGCCCCAACAAGAACGTGACCCGGGCCGAAGCCGCCAACATGCTCTTCAAACTGCTGCGCTCCCAAGATTGGGAAAAGAAGAGCTTTCCGGATGTGAGCGCGGACGCCTGGTATGCCGGCGCGGTGGAAACCCTGGCCGGCCTGGGCATTCTCAACGGATACGAGGACGGCACCTTTAAGCCCCAGAACCCCATTACCCGGGCGGAATTTGTCACCATGCTCATGGGCTTCTCCACCCTGCAGACCGGCACGCCCTCCTTCACCGATGTGCCGGCGGACTTTTGGGCCTCCTTTGCCATCTACACAGCCGCCCAGCTGGGCTGGGTCAGCGGCTATGGGGACGGCACCTTTGAGCCCAACGACCCCATCACCCGGGCGGAAACGGTCAAGCTGCTGAACACCATGCTGGGCCGGACCGGGGATCCCAACTTTGTCGGCAAGTCCGATGTGAAAAACTTCTACGACCTGTTCTCCAGCCACTGGGCTTACGGGGCCATTGTGGAAGCCTCTACCGCCCACGTGGTGCAGGAGGGCTCCTCCCCGGAGGTGTGGGCTTCCTACACGGCGGACACCACCCCGGTCTCCGGCCACTGGATCACAGACCAGGGCGTCCGGTACTATGTGGACCCCGCCACCCGGAAGCTGGCCCGGGGACAGATCACCATTGACGGGGTGAAATACCGCTTTGACTCCTCCACCTGCAAGCCTTTTACCGGCTTTGCCATGGACGGCCAGTGGCGGCGCTACTACAAAAACGGCGCCCAGCAAACCGACATCTCCGGCCTGGGCGTGGTGAGCGGCCCTTACTACATCAAGGTTTACAAGCCCGCCAACTATTTGATCATCTTCGCCAAAGACGGCAGCGGCTCGTACAACACCCCCGTGCGGGCCATGCGGGTGTCCTGCGGAAACTCCACTCCCACCGGCACCTACTACACTCCCAACCGCTTCCGCTGGCTGAAGATGGTGGGCGACACCTGGGCCCAGTGGTGCACCCAAATCCAAGGGAACTACCTGTTCCACTCTGTGCCCAACTGGACGTTGAGCAACCTGGATCTGGAGGTGGAGGAATACAACCGCCTGGGCGAAACCCGCTCTCTGGGATGCATCCGCCTAAACTGCGAGGACGCCAAATGGATTTACGACAACTGTGCCCTGGGCACCCAGGTGTACATCTCCCCCACGGAGACCTCGGGCCCTCTGTCTAAGCCGGCAGGCATCACCTTGCCCTCCTGGCACACCTGGGACCCCACCGATCCCACCGCCTATTACATGTGCGACCGGCACGGCTGCCATCAGAATTTGCAGAAATAAATCCCATGGGAAAGAGGGGGCTCTCGCCAAAGGCGGGAGCCCCTCTTTTTATTCTTCCCTTCCCTGCAGCAGCAGGCGGAACACGGCGTCTTCCCCCGGCTGGGTGTCGTATTCCCCCACCACCGTGCCGGGTTCGTGATAGATCACCCCCTGGCGCTCGTTGCGCTCCAGGCAATCCAGCAGGCGCTCTTCCCCATAGGTCCGAATAAATGCGCAAAAGGCCCGTGGCTTCAGCTTCTGGAGCATGGGCGCCTCACAGGGAAACTCGGGACACTCCCAGCATCCTGTCAGACCCCGCTCCCGGCAGCACCTATAATTTTTGCAGGCTTCTTTTTCCAAACAGCCTCCCTGCCGGCAGCCGGGACACTCCGGTGAAGATTCGCACAACCCGCAAGCCAGGCCGCAGTAAGCCATTCCCCGCTCTCGCTTCATGCCAATGCCTCCTCGAAATAGAATGTTTGTTCGTATCGTAACACAGCTTTCCCCTTCCGTCAAGGGGCAGAAAAAAGCTGCCGCGCTTTGCACGGCAGCTTTTCCGGGGTTCACGGGGTTTTCACCTTTTCCGAAATCACCTCATATTTCAACAGCAGGTCCTCCAATGCCTCGTCCAGCATACGGGACGCGGGAATCCGCATGTTTTGGGACAGGGTCCGAAAGGCCTCCCACAATTCTTCATCCACCGTAGAGGCAATCTGCTTACGGTTGCGCTTCACCTGGGCCATCCTCCACCACTCCTTCTCAGGAAGCTTCCTTGTGCCCTATTATACTGGAATTTCACGCCTTCTTCAAGAGTAATATGATAAAAATACCCCTTTCTTTGTTCGAAGGATTCCTCCAGAGTGTTCTTTATTCCACTACAGAAATAACCCCCTCCAGATTTCAGGTTTTCTCTCCCAGAAGAGGGCGCCGCTCCCCTTCCTGGGGGCTGTAAAACACCCGGCACCACCGGCAAAAAAGGGCCGCCGCACCTGTGTGCGGCAGCCCGTTTTTTTGTTTCCACTAAGTTAGCGGCTCTTTTTCAAGCTTCCTTTTGGTCAGTCTTTCTCCAGCTGGTCGGCATTGTCCGGCTCCAGGGCAACGTCCTGTTCCCCCGTTGCGGAAACATGCACCAGGGACTTTTTCTTCCACCGGCCCATGCGATAGGCAATCACCGTGAGCAACGCGCCCATAAGCCAGGAGATCAGCAGGGACACAAACAGGGGATCCGGCGAACCAGAGCCCATGGCGCCCCCTTCCGGCCGGGTGAGGAACTCCAAGCCGTAGGCGATGGGCACCCGGATGATCACCGTGGTGATGATGGAGATCCACATGGGGGTCATGGTGTCGCCCGCGCCGCGCATGACGCCGGAGAGAATCTGGGTCACGCCCATGGCCACATAGCCCACCGCCAGAATGCGCAGCATGCGCATGCCGGTGGAAATCACCTCCGGCGTGGAGGTAAACATCTGCATCAGGTACTGGCCGAAGATCAAGATCAAGGCCACCAGCACCACCGAGACGCTCAGGCCAATCTTCAGGCCGTCCTTGGTGCCTTTCACACACCGGTCCACTCTGCCTGCGCCAATGTTCTGGCCGGTGTAGGTGGTCATGGTGGTGCCGAAGGTGAAGTTGGGCATCATGGCAAAACCGTCCACACGCATCACCGCGGTGTTGGCGGCAATGACCACCGTGCCAAAGGAGTTGGTCAGGGACTGCACAATAATCATGGCGAAGGAGAAGATCGCCTGGGTCAGTCCGCTGGGCAGTCCCAATTTAATCAGCTGCTTCAAAAACCGTGCCTTGGGCCGCAAATGGGAGGGCTTCACCGTGAGCACCTCATGCATATGCAGCAGACGGATCAGACACAGGCTGCCGGAAACGATCTGGGAGATGATGGTGGCGATGGCCACGCCGGCCACATCCCAGTGGAAGCCTGCCACAAACCACACGTCCAGCACAATGTTCAGCAGACAGGCAATGATCAAAAAGATCACCGGCATCACAGAGTCGCCCAATCCCCGCAGAATACCGGAGAGAATGTTGTAAAAGGCGCTGCCGAGAATTCCCACAAACTGGATGATCAGGTACGTGCAGGCCATGTCGTGAATCTCCTCCGGCGTGCCCAAAAGGCTCATCACCGGCGGGGTGATCAAGGGCCCCACAATCATGATAAAAATGGACGAGACTACGGTGGCGGTAATGGTGGTGCCAATGGTCTCCTCCAAACGCTCCCGATCCTTTGCCCCAAAATACTGGGACACCATCACGCTGGCACCCACGGAGATACCCATGAACAACACCAGCAGCAAGTTCAAGATAGGGCCGCTGGCGCCTACGGCGGCCAGGGCGTTGTCTCCCACATACGCCCCCACCACAATGGAGTCCACGGTGCTGTAGAGCTGCTGCGCCAGGTTGCCAATGAGCAGGGGAACGGAGAACCGAATCAAGTTCCCCGAAGGGCTGCCCTGGGTCATGTCCTGGGTAGCAAACAGCGAGGTCAATTTTCCTGCCATAATGCTTTTTCTTCCTTTCCCTCTTAGGTCAAAATATTCCAGGAAACATTATAACACAGGAAATACAAGAATGCTTTTGTGAAGAAATTAAAAAAACGTGGAAGAAAATAGGGCTATCTCTACAAAAAAGCGGTCGAATTTCCCTTTGGGCCTTCTACAGCCAGGCTTTGGACGACCCGTGCACGCCGCCGGCCTCTCAGGAGGCAGTTTCGGCCGGCCCTCAGCGGCGCACCGTAGTCCGGCGCAGGAGCAGCCAAGTGACCGCAGCCAGCGCCACCGCCGTCAAGGCCCAGCAGCCCATGGTGAGCAGGGGGCTGGCGGTAATGGCGTCCGCCACCGGCTCCACATACTGTTGGGAAAAAGCCCGCAGCTGCTCTCCCAAAAAGACGCTGTCCAACATTTTCGCCCCTGGCAGGCCGAAGGTAAGCAAAAAGGCGGCGCATACCCCCACCACAATCCGCAGTTTCACCGGCAGGCGGTAGAAGAACACCACGATAAAATAGCCCAGGCAGGAGGCCAGCAACAGAAGCGCAAAGTTGAAAACCAGAGAGAGCAGCAGCCCCCCCCACACCGCCATAGAGGGGATCCCCTGTCTCAGAGCTGCGGAATAGAATGTGAAGCAGGGAAAACCGGGAAGGGCCCGTGTAGCGGTAGTATGTTTGTGCGTAGCGGGCATAAAAAGGAATGGTGTCAAGAATGGTCCCCAGAACCGTGTCCGCCAAAGCCATCACCCCACAGGTAATCCCTGTCACAGCCAGCCGGCCCTGGAACATGGTGTTCCGGCTAACGCCGTTTTGCAGGTGCATGGGCAGGTTGTCGTGGAAGGAGCACAGCCCGCAGATAAACAGGAAGATTGCCGTACAGCTGGAAAGTCCCCCTGAAAAATTTATATTCGCCCATGCGAAAACGCACGCGGCATAATACAGGGCATACAGAGCCAAGACAATGCCGTAGTAGACAATAACAGGGCCGATGAAGTCCGCCAGCTGATAGCGGATGGATTCTTTCAGTTTCATACCTCTCCTCCTCCCTTTTTGGGGGACCCGGCAACCGCCGGTTCCGGGTCGCTGGTCATCAAAATAAACATTCTCTGCAAGTCCAGGCCGCCCAGCTCCAAGCCCTGGGGCAGAGCCGCCCGGTCGGGACGGCCCAAAATACTGGCGCTCATCAGGCCGCCCAAGGTGTCCACCCCCAGCACCCGCTTGCCCGGAAGGTAGGCTTCCACCACTCCCCGGGGCCCGCTGACGGTGTACCCGTCGGAGAGCAGCTCCTCCCGAGGGCCCTTGGCCAGCACCTGGCCGTGGTGCAAAATCACCACCTCCTCAATCAGGTGGGAAACCTCTTCAATCAAGTGGGTGGAGAGCACCACCGTGAAGGGCTGTTCGCTGTACTTGGCCAACAGGGTCTTGTAGAACAAGTCCCGGTGGTTGGCGTCCAGGCCCAGCACCGGCTCGTCCAGCAGCACGTAGGGGGTGTTCACCGACAGGGCCACCACAATCTTAAAGATGGAGCTGTAACCGGTGGACAGTTTGCTCACCTTGGCGTTGGTGTTCAGCTGGAAGGCCCCGGCCAAGTTCCAGGCGAACTGTTTGTCAAAGCTGGGATAAAAGGCCTCGGTCCACCGGAAGGCGTCCTTTACCCTCATGTTCTCTGGGTAGTAGAGCTTCTCGCTCATCAGATACATTTTGGAGAGGGCCCGGTCGTTGCCGTCTATGGGCTCCCCGTCCACAGTGACGCGGCCTTCGTCGGGAAACAGCCGCTGGGTCACGGCGCTGAGCAAGGTGGACTTTCCCGCCCCGTTGCGCCCCAGCAACCCGTAAATTTTCCCCTCTTCCAGAGTGAAGCTCACCCGCTGCAAAGCCTGCACCGGCCCAAAGCGTTTGGATACGTTTTCTATGACGATGCTCATAAATCCTCCTTCTCCTCCTGGGCAAAGCCCCGGGCAATGAGAGCCTCCAGCTCCTCCTTGCCAATGCCCAGCCGCTTGGCCTCCGCCACCAGGCTGGCCACAAAGCGGTCGTAAAAACCTTCCTTCCGTTTGGCGCGCAGCTGTGCCGCGGCGCCCTTTTGCACAAACATGCCCACTCCCCTTTTCTTGTAGACCACACCTTCCTCCACCAGCAGGTTGATACCCTTTAAGGCGGTGGCTGGGTTGATCTTATACAGCACGGAAAATTCTGTGATGGAGGGAATCTGCCCCTCCTCCGGAAAGGCCCCGGAGAGAATGCCGTCCTCCAGCCCTTCCGCGATCTGCTGGAAGATGGGTTTTTCGGAATTGAAGTCCAGTTCCATGGGAGCCTCCTTTCTTAGTTAATTAGTCGAGTAACTAACCGCAACACTATACTACCTCATTGGCTCCCCTTTGTCAAGGGAAAAACAGTCTTTCTCCAAAAATTTCCCCCGAGACGCCCTTGCTTTGGCCTGGAAAAGGCCTCGGGCTTCCTCTTGCCCTTTTGCAGGTTTCGCACTATAATGGGGGCAAAGCCCTGCTGGAATCCGCCGGCCTGCCGAACTCCGCCCTTTGGGCGCCCACCAGACAGCGCCCGCTGGAAGAACACGGCGGCGCCGGTTTCCACAAGGCCCACTCTTTTGGGAAAGGATGATCGTTTTTGGAACCTATTACTATGGATTTGTTTACCCAATACAAATTCCTCTCCGGCCTGCGCTTCGGCCCCCAGGGGGACGTGGCCTTTCTGGCCGCCCAGGCGGACGTAGGGGAAAACACCTACCGAAAAGACCTGTGGCTGCAGCCCCGGGAAGGAGAGGCCTTCCCCCTGACCACCGACGGCAAAACCGGCGGCTTCCTCTGGGACGGCCCCCACACCCTGCTGTTCCAATCCGGCCGGGACCCGGAGCAGAAAAAGTGTCTGGAAGCCGGTGAGGAGTACACCGCCTTTTACCGCCTGGACACCCGGGGCGGCGAGGCCCGCAAGGCCTTTGACGTGCCTTTGTCCGCCTCTTTGGTGGACAAGGTGCAGGAAGGGGTTTACCTGCTCTCCGTCCAGTGGGATCTGCGGTTTTCCAAGGCCTATGCCCTCAAGGGCAGCGCCAAGGAGCAGCTCCTCCAAGAGAAGCGGGAAGAGCAGGACTACCAGGTGTTGGACGAGCTGCCCTTCTACTTTAACGGGGCGGGCTACATCAACAAGCAGCGCACCGCCCTGTTTCTCTATGAGGAAGCCACCGGCAAGCTGACACGGGTCACCCGGGAAACCTTCTCCACCGGCAGCGTCCACCTGCACCCGGACGGGAAACAGCTCCTGTTCACCGGCCAGAGCTACACAACCAAGCGCAAGCACAAAACCGGGGCCTATGTGTACGACCTGGAGACCGGCAAAACCCGGGAACTGCTGAAGCCTCGGACCTACGACCTGTACGACGCCCTGTGGTGGGGGGAAAAGATCCTGCTGCTGGGAACCGACGGCAAGCGCTACGGTCTCAACGAAAACGTGCAGTTCTACACCTTGGATCCCGCCACGGGGGAGGTGGCTCTGCTGGCCCCCTACGAGGACGCCCTGGGCTCTTCCGTGGGCAGCGACTGCCGGTTGGGCGGCGGCCAGGAATGGCTGGTAGAGGACGGCAAACTGTATTTCACCGCCACTATCCGCAATGCCTCCCAGGTGTTCTGCCTGGAGGAGAGCGGGGACATCCGCCCTGTCTACACCCAAGAGGGTTCGGTGGACTGCCTGGACGCGCAGGGGGACACCCTCTGCTTTGTGGGCATGCAGGAGGGAAAGCTCCAGGAGATCTACTCCTGGGATACAACCACCCATACCAGAGTTCAGCGCACCCATCTGAACGAGGCCGTGCTGGCCGGCCGGTATGTGGCGGCCCCGGAGAAACTGCCCTACGAAAACGAGGGCGTCGACCTGGACGGCTGGGTGCTGCGCCCCAAGGACTTTGACCCCCAAAAGACCTACCCGGCCATTTTGGACATTCACGGAGGGCCCAAAACCGTGTACGGGGAAGTGTTCTACCACGAGATGCAGTTCTGGGCCAGCCGGGGATACTTTGTGTTCTTCACCAATCCCCGGGGCGGCGACGGACGGGGCAACGAATTTGCCGATCTCAAGGGGAAATACGGCACCATTGACTACAGCGACCTGATGACCTTCACCGACCGGGTGCTGGAGAAATATCCCCAGATCGACCCGGAACACCTGTATGTCACCGGCGGCAGCTACGGCGGCTTTATGACCAACTGGATTGTGGGCCACACCCACCGGTTCCGGGCGGCCGCCACCCAGCGGTCCATCACCAACTGGGTGAGCTTTGGGCTCATCTCGGACATCGGGGAAACCTTTGGCCGGGATCAAATGGGTCTGGGCGCCAAAGACACGGTGTGGAACAGCGTGGAAAAACTGTGGCTCCACTCGCCTCTCCAATACCTGGACAAGTGCACCACCCCCACCTTGGTGCTGCACAGCGACCAGGACTACCGCTGCCCCTTGACCGAAGGGTATCAAATGTACGGCGCTCTGCAGCAGCTGGGTGTGGAGACCCGGATGATCATCTTCCACGGGGAAAACCACGAACTCTCCCGCAGCGGCAAGCCCCGCCACCGGATCCGCCGGCTGCAGGAGATCACCCAGTGGTTTGAAAACCACGCAAAGTAAGAATCAAAAGGGTTTGTCTTTTGGCAAGCGGGACGCATTTCTCCCAAAGCCGCAAAACAGCGCTGCAGAATTGCTCTGTTTTTGCAGTTTTCCCTGCACAGGAACACCTGATTTGACAAAGGAAGGAGGGGCCGCCGCCCCTCCTTTTTTCACCTGACGCCAAAAGCCCCTTCGAGACAGGCGTTTCCCCTGTACTAACCCCGGCCTCGCTTTCATATGTATCTAACACATTGGAAGCGAGGGGTTGCCATATGTCCAACCATGTGATCGACGACCGGGCCACCCGGCTCGGGGAATACATTGTGGAAAACAAAGCCACTGTGCGCCGGGCCGCCAAACAGTTTGGGGTCAGCAAAAGCACCGTGCACAAGGACGTTTCCCAACGGCTGAAATATCTGGACAGCGGCCTCTATCGGGACGTGAAACACGTCCTGGCCGTCAACAAGGCCCAGCGGCACATACGGGGCGGGCTTGCCACCAAGAAAAAATACGAGGCAATGAAATAGACGAAAAAAGGGGCTGTTGCGCTTTGCAACAGCCCCTCCCTTTGCTGGGGAAATGTGAGTCTTTTCCCGGCGCTTTTTTACACCCCTTCCAGCACGGCTTGGGGATCCAGAGCCGCCCCGTCCCGGCGCACCTCCAAGTGCAGGTGGGTTTCTTCCGCGGCTTCAAAGGGCACCGCCGTCACCACGCCGATCTGCTGCCCCATGGAGACCACCTCCCCTGGCTGCACCAGGAAATTCTCTCCCACGCCACAGTAGGAAAACAGATAGTCCCCGTGTTCGATGAGCACCACGTTGCCCAGCATGCTGTCGGAGTAGGTCTCCTTCACCAGCCCGTTGGCACAGGCCAGCACCGGCTCTTCATTTTGGGCAGCCACGTCCAGCCCCGTGTGGATGCGCCAGTCCTTCATGGTTTCCGAATAGACGGGGGTTCCGGCGCTGTAGGCTTTGGAGGCCTGCCGGCTCTCCAAGGGCCAGATCATCTCGTTGCTGATCTCATACAGGGGAGCGGTGGCGGGCACCTGGTCCTCTGTCTGAGCGGGCTCCGGCGAGCTCTCCGGGGAGGGCGTCTCCTCCGGCTCCTGGCTCACCTGGCCGGCTGTCTCTTCCGCCGGAGCAGAGGAGGCCCTGGGCGCCTCCGGGTCGTCCTGGTCTACCCCGGCGTTTTCCCTATCCTCCTGGGAGACAGCAGCCTCCTCCTGAGAGGAACTCTCCGGCTGGGCGTCTGTTTCCTGGCCCTGGCGCACCTCTTCTTCCTGCTGTTCTGTCAAAGAGGACGCCTCCGCCGGTTCCAAATAGCTGTTCACCGAGTCATACGTGCTCCAGGCGGCAATGCCAACTGCGGCCAGGCACACGGCCAGCGCCACATAAAACCCGCTTTTGGGGGCTTTTCCTTCTGTAAATCGCTTTTGGTTCATGCCTCACATTCCTTTCGGATCAGAATACGGTACTGGTATTCTGGTCTTTCCGGCTTCCATTTATACAAACACAGGCAGAACAGAACCTTCTCTTTTTGCGATCCGGAATATTTTCTCCGCAAGCAAAACCAGGCGAAAACGAAGGGGCAGTGCTTGCGGAAGGCCTCTCCTGGCCTGGCTTGCTCCCCACTTGGCAAAGCCGTTCTTTCCATTTTTCCATCCATTTCTGCAAAGGGGACGTTCCTGGTAGAAACTCCAGAGTTCCTTTGCAGAACAAGCACTCTCCCGCCTTTTTTGATCCACGTATTTTCCCGAACATTTTTTGCCAAAGCTTTTTACCCCTAGTACATGAACCAGGGGGTTATGCCTGAAGGAAACAAAACAAAACCACTCGTTTACGAGTGGTTTTCATTGCCGCCTCCTGGAAGGATGGGAAGGACTCTCCTGACCTGGCCTGCTCCGCACTTGGCAAACCCGTTCTTTCCATTTTCCCATCCATTTCTGCAAAGGGGACGTTCCTAGCAGAAACTCCGGAGTTCCTTTGCAGAACAAGCGCTCTCCCACCTTTTTTGATCCACGTTTTTTCCCGAACATTTTGCCAAGGCTTTTTACCCCCTAGTAGATGAACCAGGGGGTATGCCGGAAGGCAGCAAAAAGGAACCGGGCCGGAAGAAAACTTCCGGCCCGGTTCCTTTAGCTTGAGGGGTATTATTGAGGAGGGTAGAACA
>DSTMR04002__coassemble_1336_pt1 | contig 16701 bp, 20 predicted proteins | sample DSTMR04002__metabat2_high_PE_036 | metagenome-assembled genome bin DSTMR04002
AAGCAAAAAACCTGCTCTGGCTTAATTGCCGGAGCAGGTTTTTCTACAGGCTGAAAGGACATCCCGTGTGGATGTCCTTTTTTCTGCCGTTTTGCTGGGAGAGGAGTATGGCACGAGCTTTCACTGCTTGGCAATATCGCATCCCAGCTCGTCCATTTTGTCCCGAAGCTTCAAATAGTCCTCAAAGGCCGCTGGTTTTTGGGCAGGATTGCGCAGCAGGGCAGCGGGATGGAGGGTGGCCATCATCAGCGTGTCCCCCTTCTCAAAGAAAATACCGTGTTCCTTGGTGATTTTCAAATCCGGCTTGATAAGCTTTTGGCCTGCAATGCGTCCCAGACAGACCAAAATTTTCGGCCGCAGCAGAGCAAACTGGTTGCGCAGATAGGCAATGCAAGCCTCTTGCTCCTCCGGTTTTGGATCCCGGTTTTGAGGAGGCCGGCACTTGACAATGTTGGTGATGTACACATTGGACTTGCGATCCAAATCAACAGCAGCCAGCATTTTGTCCAGCAGCTGTCCGCCTCGTCCCACAAAGGGCTCTCCCTGCAAATCCTCGTTTTCTCCGGGGCCTTCCCCTACGAACATCACCTTTGCCTTGGGGTTTCCCACTCCAAACACCACATGGTGTCTTGTCTCGCACAAGTCGCAGTTGCGGCAGTGCAAGCAGGCTTCTTCCAGTTCGTTCCAATGGTGAAACATAGGCAATCCCTCCCTGGCTCGATCTTCTCCCCATTATAACACAGGGGGGAAAGATTGTAAATTGCGGTTGAATTTTTTCGGTAAGGGTAGTACAATAATGGTGAAAACGAGAACCATTAAAGGAGGAACTTCCCATGAAAGTTATGGTTGAAACATCGGCCCACCACGTCCACGTTTCCGACGCGGATCTGGAGGCTCTCTTCGGTACAGGCGCAACTCTGACCAACAAAAAAGATCTTTCTCAGCCCGGGCAATTTGCCTGCGAGGAGAAGGTGGAAGTGGTAGGTCCCAAGGGCTCTATGAAAATGTCGATTTTGGGCCCCACCCGCCCCGAGACCCAGGTGGAAATTTCCCTTACAGATGCCCGCAAGCTGGGCGTAACCGCTCCCATTCGGGAGTCTGGCGATTTGGAAGGCACCCCTGGCTGTGTTCTGCGGGGCCCTGCCGGGGAAGTGACCATTGAGAAGGGCGTCATCGCCGCCAAGCGCCACATTCACTTCAACCCGGAGGAAGCCAAAGAGGCCGGCGTGGAGGACAAGCAGGTGGTCTCCGTAAAGGTAGACTACAACGGCCGCAGCCTGATCTTTGGGGATGTGGTGTGCCGTGTCAGCCCCAAGTACGCTCTGGCCATGCATGTGGATACCGATGAGTCCAACGCCGCTGCCCTGCCCGGCACGGTCGATGGGGAGATCATCCTGTAAATTTGTTTCCAAAGCCTTGCGCGGCGAAAGCTTCGCAGGGCTTTCTTGTTTGAGAGGAGGACTGTCCCATGGAAGAGGTCTACCAATTTTTAAAGGCATGCGGTACATATTACCTGGCTACCGTAGAAGGGGACCAGCCCCGGGTGCGTCCCTTTGGCACCATCGACCTGTTTGACGGCCGCTTGACCATCCAGACCGGAGCTTCTAAAGACGTCTCCCGGCAGATGCTGAAAAATCCTCGCGTCGAACTGTGCGCCTTCCAAAAGGGCACATGGCTGCGGGTGACTGCAACGGTGGTGGAGGATCCCCGGCTGGAAGCCCAAGAGCACATGCTGCAAGCTTATCCTGGCCTGCGAAACCGCTATCAGCCCGGAGACGGCAACACCCAGATTTTTGCTCTGGAGCATGGTACCGCCACCTTCTCCTCCTTTACCGAGGAGCCTCGGACTGTGACCTTTTAACGCCTGGATTTAGATACAGGAGCAGGCCTGTCCCTTGGAGGGAGGGCTTGGCCCTCCGCACAAAACCAGAGGCTGCCGCAAAAAGCGGCAGCCTCTTTTTAATCCCTCCAAGAAAGGGACACTTATGGTTCCAAGGTTTTTCCGGGGGTGTACCACCGGGGCACCCTCCGTTTCATGCCATCGTACCATTCCAGCACTTCCTTGGCTTGCGCCTGCATGGTGGCGATTTCCCCTTCCCCAAAGGGCACGGCCCAAGGCAGGGAGGAAAGGGTGTTCACAGCTATGTACAGAGCCAACAGGTTCCAAAATTCCAGGGGCGGTTTCCCGTCAAAGTAGCCGTCTACGGTGCCGCTGGCAAAGGCGGGGGAGAGCTGGGCGCTCCAGACAATGCGGCTAAACTCCAGCCAGGGATCCCCGGTTTTGGGGCGGTCAAAGTCGATGATATACAGCTGCCCCTTCCACACCATCATGTTTCCTGTGTGATAGTCCCCGTGGAGCAGGCATTGGGGCCGGCCCTGGAGCAGGTGCCGGTTGGTGCTGATACACTGGAGGAATACCTGTCCCTGTTCGAAGGAATAGGGACATTCTTCGTACAGGGCGATCTTCTGGTCGATCTTTTTCGAAAAGCACTTCTCCCAGTCCTCCGTGTCTGCCGGAGCCGGGACACTGTGCAGCGCCTGTAAAATTTTTCCCGCGTCCCATCCCAGGTGGTACTGTTCTTCCTGGGAGAGGGGCGGAAGCGCGTCTTTCGCCATTTGTCCGGGGATCCACTCCTCCACAAAGCGGACCTGGGTTGCTTCCCGGGTCAGTTCCACAGGCCGGCTTACAGGCAGCCCTTTTTGAAAGGCTTTTTTCTGCATGCCAAAGGCCTGCTGCATCCGCTCCCATTTTTCCGGTGAGGAGAGCCGCAGAAAGTATTCCTTTCCGTCTTCTCCCCAGGCGTGGTACTTTTTGTCCCCGGACCAGCCGGCTTGCACCTCTTCCATCTGAACGAAGTCCATGTGTTGCACCTCCCAATTCTGTGGTTTGGCTGGGCCCGGACTACTTGCCGGGCCGTGGGGTTTCTCTGTGTATGGAAAGGGGAGAGGCCTGTCCGAAACAACCCTCTCCCATATTTCTCTGTCAATTTCGGCTGAATTCGGAAAGCTGCAGCCCCTCGTTGTGCTCCAGCGCCCAGTTGATGCTCCACTGGTTGGCGAACAGCAGCAGGTAGCGGCCCTTCATGTCCTGGACCTTCCGGGTGTCGGAGGTCAGGTTCAGCTTTTTCAAGTCGATTTCCTCGTTGTCAATCCACCGGATGTAGGAGTAGGGCAGTGTCTGCATGGTGATGTCCACGTTGTACTCGTTCTCCATCCGGTACTGGAAGACGTCAAACTGCAGGCTGCCCACCACGCCCACAATGATTTCCTCCATGCCCGCGCCAATCTCCTGGAAAATCTGGATGGCGCCCTCCTGGGCAATCTGGGTGGCGCCCTTGACGAACTGCTTGCGCTTCATCGTATCCTTCTGGCGCACCAGGCTGAACAGCTCCGGGGCGAAGGTGGGGATGCCCTCAAAGGTGATTTTCTTCCCCGGGGCGCACAGTGTGTCGCCAATGGAGAACACGCCTGGGTCGAACACGCCGATGATGTCCCCAGCGTAGGCCTCCTCGATGATTTCCCGGCTTTGAGCCATCAGCTGCTGGGGCTGGGAAAGCTTCATCTTCCGCCCGCCCTGGACGTGCTCCACCTCCATGCCCTTCTCAAACTTGCCGCTGCAAATGCGGATGAAAGCAATTCGGTCCCGGTGGGCCTTGTTCATGTTGGCCTGGATTTTAAACACAAAGGCGGAGAAGCTGGGGTCGAAGGGATCCACCACGCCCTGGGCCGTGTTCCGGGGCAGGGGAGGGGTGGTCAGCTTTAAGAAGCTCTCCAGGAAAGGCTCCACGCCAAAGTTGGTCAGGGCCGAGCCGAAGAACACCGGGGAGAGCTTGCCGTGGCGCACCTTCTCCAAGTCGAAGTCGTAGCCCGCCCCGTCGATGAGCTCCACATCCTCCAGCAGCGTCTCGTACAGGTGGTCGCCCATGGCGGCCCGCAGGCCCTCGTCCTCCAGGGAGAAGTCGTGCTCCCGGGCCTCTTTCCGGCCGGCGTTGTCGCCGTCGGGCTCAAACTGCAGCACCTGCCGGCGCTCCCGGTCGTACACGCCCTTGAAGTCAATGCCCGAGCCAATGGGCCAGTTCATGGGGTAGGTGCCAATGCCCAGCTCCTTCTCGATCTCGTCCAGCAGGTCGTAGGGGCTTTGGGAATCCCGGTCCATCTTGTTGATAAAGGTGAAGATGGGGATGTCCCGCATGACGCACACCTTAAAGAGCTTGCGGGTCTGGGCCTCCACGCCCTTGCTGGCGTCGATGACCATCACCGCGGAGTCGGCTGCCATCAACGTGCGGTAGGTGTCCTCAGAGAAGTCCTGGTGGCCCGGTGTGTCCAGAATGTTGATGCAATAGCCGTCGTACTGGAACTGCATCACCGAGGAGGTCACAGAGATACCGCGCTGCTTTTCAATCTCCATCCAGTCGGAGACGGCGTGGCGGGAGTTGCGCTTGCCCTTGACCATGCCCGCCAAGGTGATGGCCCCGCCGTACAGCAGGAATTTTTCCGTTAACGTGGTTTTGCCGGCGTCCGGGTGGGAGATAATGGCAAAAGTCCGCCGACGCTGAATTTCGTTTTTCATATCAGGCAAAATAAGCCATCCTTTCTCAAATTGAATTTTGAATCTTTCAAGAAGGCGGGCAGGTTACATGGGAACTCCCTCGCTTTACAAAATCTGGTCAAAAACCAAAGTATTATACCATAACCACCGCAGAAACGCAAGCTGAAGACGGCATAAGAAATGCCTGCCCCTGCATATTTCTGGAGGGAAAGGGGCTGGGGGTATGTATCTGGTTTGGATTGCTGTTTACGTTGTAGCAGCGGTGGCGGCAGCGGGGTTGGTCGTGGTTCTCCACCGCAGGTGAGAAAAGCAGAAAACAGCCTGGGCAGTGAACCACTGTCCAGGCTGATGCAGGAGCAGCCATGGGGTGCAGACCTGTTCCGCCTGCGTAAGGCGGCGGGACCGCCTTTGGTCCAGGTGCATTCTTCTGCAGGTGTTTTTCAAACGCAGAGATGCTTTGTTGGCAGAGGGGCAGCCGATATCCCACCTTCGCGCAGAGGGTTGCATCAGGAAACGAAAAGCCCTCCTTGACGGACCAGCTGACCGATGATGGCAATGACAATTCCCAGCAAGGCCCCGCAGATGACCTCAATCACCCGGTGGCCCAGGGATTCGTTGAGCCGTGGAATCATGTCGTTTAAGGATTCCTTCTTGTTGTTGGGGTCCTCGCTTTCCAGATATTCCACAATCTGATTGATGGCCTTTGCATGCAGGCCCGCAGCCCAGCGGACCCCCGTGGCGTCGTACATCACAATCAAAGCCATGATCACAGCCAAAGCGAAAACAGGGGATTGAAAGCCATACAAGAAGTAGGAGGTCAATACCACCGAACAGCACACAGCCGAGTGGGAGCTGGGCATGCCGCCGGCGCCGGATAAACGCTGCCGGTTAAAAGCGCGATGCTTCACAGCATCCAGCCCCGTTTTAATAAGCTGGGCCACAATCCAAGAAATCACGCCCATATTGATCAACGAGTTGGATAGGAGAAAAGAGAAGTCCATACCTATACCGCCTTACCACAAGCTAAAATTTAAGAAAAGGGGAAAGCTACTTCCCCCGCAATCCGCACTTTTTCTAGTAGTATAATGATACCATATCCCTCTGGGAGGGTCAACAAGAATTCCCGTTCCCCTTGGGAAAGTCACGCCCTTGCAATCCTTGGTTTGCTGTGTTAAACTTGAAAAGGACTTTTTTGCAGGAGGCGGGTGCCATGCCGGGACCAAACCGGAATTATGCGAAAGAGCTGGAATATCTTATAGAAAAAAACCAGGAGCAGGGCAGGGTGCCGACGCTGCTTCTCCACGCCTGCTGCGCGCCCTGTTCCAGCGCGGTACTGGAATACCTTTCCCGCTTTTTCGCCATTACACTTCTCTACTATAACCCCAATATCGCCCCCTATGAGGAATATGAAAAGCGAGAGACGGAGCTGCGGCGGCTTGTCCGGGAAATGGACGTTGTCCATCCTGTGCAGCTGCTTCCCTGCAGCTACGATGGACAAGCTTACTGCCAGGCTGTGGAGGGCTTGGAAGGAGAGCCGGAGGGGGGCAAGCGCTGCACGGCCTGTTTTCGCCTGCGGCTGGAGTATACAGCCCGTCAGGCGGCCAAGCTTCACTTCGACTATTTTACCACCACCTTGTCCATCTCCCCTTTGAAAAACGCGCGGCTGTTAAATCAGCTGGGGGAAGAAATGGGGGAAAAGTACGGGGTGGCCCATCTGCCCTCTGACTTTAAGAAAAAAGACGGCTATAAACGCTCCGTGGAGCTCTCAAAAGTCTACGGTCTCTACCGGCAGGACTATTGCGGCTGTGTCTTCTCCAAGGCCCAGCGCCAGCGGGAAAAGGAAGAAAGGAAGGATGCTTGAATGCCAGTGGTTCATCAGGGTGTCGCCTACCGGGTGGCGGACGCCCACGCACACATTTACCCGGGGAAAATTGCGGAAAAAGCCACGGATTCCGTGGGCCAGTTTTATCACATCCCCATGCAGAATGTGGGCCTGCCCCATGTGCTGGCTCAGCTGGGCGGCCAGGCGGGAATCGACCGGTTCTTGGTGTGCTCTGTGGCCACCAAGGTGGAGCAGGTGCGCTCGATCAATCAGTTTATCGAGGAAAAATGCAAAAAGTACCCGCAGTTTTTGGGTCTTGCCGCGTGGCACCAGGACGTGCAGGATATTGCCGGGGAAATGGACGATATTCAGCGCCGGGGATTGCGGGGCATCAAATTGCATCCGGACTTTCAGCAGTTTTGCATCGATGACGAACGGATGCTGCCCGTCTACCAGGAGGCTCACCGGCGGGGACTGCCGGTCTTGTTCCACACAGGGGACAGCCGCACCGACTTTTCCACGCCTCGTCGGCTGATGCGGGTTTTGGAGAAGATCCCGGACTTCACCTGTATTGCCGCCCACTTGGGGGGATACAGCGAATGGGAGGACGCCCGGCGGGAGCTGGCAGGGACCAACGTCTACATCGACACCTCCAGCTCCCTGTTTGCGGTGACGCCGGAGCAGGCTCGAAAGAGCATTGCCCATTTCGGCGTGGACCACACCCTGTTCGGGACAGATTTTCCCATGTGGTCCCCACAGGAAGAGCTGGAGCGCTTCTTTGCCCTGGGCTACGGGGAAGAGGACAACCGAAAAATGCTCTATGAGAACTTTGCCCGGCTGTTCCGGCTGCAAGATTGATGGATCCGGAGCGCTTTGCAGAAACCTGCCGCCGTGTTGTAGCGGGGGAGGCCCTTTCCGGCGGTATTGGCGCTTTGGGGGAGAAAAGCCTGCATTTGGCGGTAAAGTGTTATTTCCAGCCGGATCCCGGCAAACGGGAAGTGCCTGTAGGCTCCTATGTGGCGGACGCTTGGACGGCAGAGGGAATTGTAGAGGTGCAGACCCGTTCGTTTCAGCGGCTCCGGCCCAAATTGCAGGCGTTTTTGTCCCAGGGGCCTGTGACCTTGGTCTATCCTGTGCCGGCCCAGAAGACGATCTCCTGGATTTCAGAGGACGGGACCGTTTCCCCGCCGCGAAAAAGTCCTGCAAAGCCCCAGGCAGGCCACGTGCTGGGAGAGCTTTACCAGCTTCGTACCTTCCTAACCCACGAAAACTTTCGCCTTTGCGTGCTGCTTTTGCAGGTGGCGGAATACCGGCTGCTCAATGGGTGGAGCCAGGACCGCAAACGGGGATCCACCCGCTATGACCGGATTCCACTTGCCTTGCTGGACGAGGTTTGGGTCCGCTCCCCCAGAGAGTACGCGCAGCTGATTCCCCCCGATCTGCCGGAACCCTTCACCTCTCGGGAATTGGGAAAAGCGGTGGGGCTTTCCCCCAAAAAAGGATCTTGCGCCGCCAACACTCTGTGGAGTGTCGGCGCCGTGGAGCGCGTGGGCAAACGGGGAAACGCCTATCTGTATCAGAAAAAAACTCTGTAGGGCCGCACACGGCGGCTCTCAATTTGTCGAAAAAAGCTGCACCGTCCTTGCAGGCCGTGATCCAACAACAGCCCAAGCGGGCCGGGAAAAAAGGGAAAAGCTTTTGTTATGGACGGCGGTTTCGACAGCCTGCAGGCCGCACTAGGCGGCCTCTTTGTGAAAAAGGAGAATGTTTATGGAATCCTATGTACGGGTGGTGGGCCAGGCGCTGCTGTTTTTTCCTGTGGCTGCCGCGGTGATTGCGCTGCCCTTTCTCATTCATCACTATCGAAAATATGGAAGCATGACCTTTGCACGCTTCTTCCTAAGTTATTCCTTTGTGCTGTACAGCATCTGCGCCTACTTCTTGGTGATTCTTCCCTTGCCCAGCCGGGAGGCTGTGGCCCAGATGACGGGTCCCAGTGTGCAGCTGCTTCCCTTCAGCTTTTTTCGGGACCTTTCCAAGGAGACCGGCTTTCTTCTCACCGATCCCTCCACCTACTTGCCGGCGCTGCTGAGCAATTTTACCTTGCAGTTTGTGTTCAACATCGCGCTGTTGGTGCCCTTGGGATTCTATCTACGCTACTATTTTCGGCGGAAGATGCTGGCGGCTGTGTGCATCAGCTTGGGAGTCAGCTTGTTTTTTGAACTGACCCAGCTCTCCGGCCTGTATGGGCTGTATCCCCGGGCCTATCGCCTGTTCGATGTGGACGATTTGCTCTGCAACACCCTGGGCGGCTTTTTGGGGTATGTCCTTACAGGGCCTCTCCTGCGGATTCTCCCGAATCGGGACGAGATTGACGAAAAATCGTTTCGTAAAGGAGAGCGGGTCACCTTTACCCGGCGCTGCCTCTCCTTTTTTGTGGATTTGCTTTTTGTAAGCCTGTTGGGCTCTTTGCTGGCTGTGTTTGTGCCCTTTGGCGGTTGGAGCTTTGCCTTGGCGTATCTGCTGTATTTTGGGCTGTTGCAATGGGCCTGGAAAGGGAAAAGCTTGGGCAAGCGGCTGACAAAGATCTGCGTGGTCAACCGAGACGGCACCCGTGTTTTGCTTTGGAGGTGCTTGCTGCGCTATGGGCTGCTGTGCGCTTTTGTCGTTGCGTATGGGGGCGTGGCCCAGCTGCTCTCCTTGGCTTTTGCCGCAACGGGAACTTCCCGGCTGGTTTACTTGTTTTTCATTGCACTCTGGTTTTTGGCAGGTATTTTCCTGTTTTTGCTGGAAACCGTCTTAAACCGCTCGTCTAAATCCGGGCGAGATTATCTCTACGGGCGCATTTCCGGCACCCGGTTGATGAGCACCGTCTTGCGCCAGCCGGCGGAACCGCCTGCTGTGTCAGGGTGAACAAAAGGAGGAATGGATTTTGCTGGAACTGCAAAAATACCACTATTTTGAGGAAGGCAATAGTTACGCTGGCCAGAAGACAAAAGATTGGGAAAGAAAACTTCTGCTTCGCTATTTTGTGGAGCCGCAAAAGGAAGAGGGCCTCTTGCAGGTGTACGCTTGGACACAAGACGTCTGCTTTGACGTGGCCCAGGAAAAGCAACAGCGGGAATACCCTCTCAGCGAAGAGGGCTTGGCTCAGGCGGTAGAGTGGCTGGAAAATCAGTATGAGCAGCTGTAACCGGCTGCGATCGGAGACGGCTCATCACGCGAGGAGAGAATGAAAAAGGGGATCGTTGCCTAGGGCAACGGTCCCCTTTACAGTTTTCTGCAGCTGACGTGCTTATAGAATGTCGATCATTTCTCCAGCCAAAGCTTTGTTCATACTGCGCACCGCGCAGAACTTGCCGCACATGCTGCAGGTGTCGCTGTGGTCGTCCTCCGGCTTGCGGCTGTCCCGAATGGCTTTGGCGGTTTCCGGGTCCAGAGCGCAGGCGAATTGCCCGTCCCAATCCAGGGCCCGGCGCGCGTCCGCCATCTGATCGTCCCTCTCCCGGGCGCCGGGAATGCCCTTGGCGATGTCCGCGGCGTGGGCGGCGATTTTCGAGGCGATGATGCCCTGCTTTACGTCCTCCACGTTGGGCAGGGCCAGGTGCTCCGCCGGGGTGACGTAGCACAGGAAGGCCGCGCCGCTCATGGCCGCCACCGCCCCGCCAATGGCCGCGGTGATGTGGTCGTAGCCCGGGGCGATGTCCGTCACCAGGGGCCCCAGCACGTAGAAAGGTGCCCCCATGCAGATGCTCTGCTGCACCTGCATGTTGGCCGCCACCTGGTCCAGGGGCACATGGCCAGGCCCTTCCACCATCACCTGCACGTTGTGGGCCCAAGCGCGCTTGGTCAGTTCGCCCAGGCGCACCAGCTCCTCAATCTGGCACACGTCGGTGGCATCGGCCAAACAGCCGGGCCGGCAGGCGTCTCCCAGGGAGATGGTCACATCGTGCTTTTCGCAGATATCCAAAATCTCGTCGAAATACTCGTAGAAGGGATTTTCCTCTCCGGTCATGCTCATCCAGGCGAACACCAGGCTGCCGCCTCGGCTGACGATGTTCATCTTCCGTTTGTGCTTACGGATTTGCTCAATGGTTTTGCGGGTGATGCCGCAGTGCAGGGTGACAAAGTCCACCCCATCCTCCGCATGGAGGCGCACCACATCGATAAAATCTTTGGCGGTCAAGGTGCCCAAATCCCGCTGGTAGTGAATGACGCTGTCATATACCGGTACCGTGCCGATCATAGCGGGGCACTCCGCCACCAACTTCCGCCGGAAGGGCTGGGTGTCCCCGTGGGAGGACAGGTCCATAATGGCTTCGGCTCCCAAGTCGATGGCGCTCTGCACCTTTTTCATTTCAACGTCATAGTCCTTGCAGTCCCGAGAGACCCCCAGGTTCACATTGATCTTGGTGCGCAGCATGCTGCCCACGCCCTCTGGATCCAGGCAGGTGTGGGCCTTGTTGGCGCAGATGGCCACCTTGCCCTGGGCCACCAGCTCCATCAGTTTTTCCAGGGGCATCCGTTCCTTTTCTGCGACCTTTTTCATTTGCGGAGTGGCAATGCCCTTGCGGGCGGCGTCCATTTGTGTGGTGTATGTTTCCATAGAATGTGTCCTCCCTTACTGTGATTGCGTGAGTCCGTAGGCGTGATGCAGAGGCCCGCTGCCGTGGCCTAAGTCCAGCATAGCGGCCAGGGCCCCGCTCAAGTATTCTTTGGCCTTTGCCACGGCCGTTTCCAGGTCGTGTCCCTTGGCCAGGTTGGCCGCGATGGCGCTGGACAAGGTGCAGCCGGTGCCGTGGGTGTTGGGGTTTTCGATGCGTTTGCCCCAAAACCACCGGCCCTTGCCTTGGTGATACAGATAGTCGTTGGCGTCGTTCAAACTGTGGCCGCCCTTGCACAGTACAGCGCAGCCGTAGGTGTCCCCAATGGCTTTAGCGGCGGCCTCCATATCCTCCGGGGTGTGGATCTCTCTCCCGGAGAGGGCCTGGGCTTCGGGAATGTTGGGTGTCACCACTGCCGCCAAGGGAAACAGCTGTTCCTGAAGGGCGGTTGCGGCGGCGGACTGCAGCAGCCGGGACCCGCTGGTGGCCACCATCACCGGATCCACCACAATGTTTTTCGCCTGGTAGTCCCGCAGCTTTTCCCCGATCTTTTCAATCAACCCTACCGAGGAAACCATGCCGATCTTCACCGCATCGGGGCGGATGTCCTGAAACACTGCGTCGATTTGCTGCCCTAGAAAATCCGGGCTCACCTCCAGAATATTGGTCACGCCCAGGGTGTTTTGTACCGTCAAAGCTGTGATGGCGCACATGGCGTATACGCCGTTTACCGTCATGGTTTTTAAGTCCGCTTGGATACCGGCCCCGCCGCTGGGATCGCTGCCGGCAATGGATAGACAGGTGTTCATGCTTGGCCCTCCCTTACGGTTTGCTCTGCCAAGGATTTCAGATCCCGGCAGGCTGCTGCAATATCCGGCTGGGAAAAGATGGCGCTCACCAGGGCAAAGCCCGCCATACCGCCGCCGGCCAAAGTGGGCAGATTTTCCCGGCTGATGCCTCCAATGGCCACACAGGGGATGGCTACGCTACTGCAGATTTCCCGCAGCTGCTGGGTGGTGATGCGGATGGCGTTTTTCTTGGTGGGGGAGGGAAATACCGCTCCCACCCCTAAATAGTCCGCGCCGGCAGCCTGGGCGGCCCGGGCCTGTTCCACCGTCTTCGCTGTGGCCCCGATGATCCAATCTTTCCCTACCCGACGGCGGATTTCCGCCACAGGTTGGTCCTCTATCCCCACGTGGACCCCGTCTGCCCCGCTTTCTAGCGCCACTTCCAGGGAGTCGTTGACGATCAGCGGTACCCCATAGCGGTGGCACAGGGCGGTGGCCTGGGCGGCCTCCCGGATAAAGTCCGGCTGGGGCAGGTCTTTTTCCCGCAGCTGCACCAATGTCACACCGCCCCGCAGGGCGTCTTCTATTTGCTCCAAAAGCGTCTGCCGGCCCACCCAGGCCCGGTCGGTCACGGCGTAAAGCAGCAGGTTTTTGGCGGTGAAGTTCATGCTCCCGCCTCCTTTCTCAGTTGGCGCACAAGGCGTGCCGGGTCGGTGGCTGTCATCAGCCCGCTCATCACACAAGCCCCGGCGGCCCCGGCTTGTTTCACCTGGGCCACGTTTTCCGGCCCAATGCCTCCAATGGCATACACAGGAAGGGGAGAGGCCCGGCACACCTGTGTTAAAAATTCTACACCCCGAGGCGGCAGGCCGGGCTTGCACCCCGTGGGGAAAATATGTCCCAGGGTCACATAGGAACACCCCAGCTTTGCCGCCTCCAGCACCTCTTCCAAGCTGTGGCAGGAGGTTCCCAACAGGGGAAAGCCCTCCCGTTCTTGTGGAGGCAGCTTCCGCAGCCGGGGAAGAGGCAGGTGGAGCGCCCGGGCGCCCAGCTCTTTTGCCGTCTGGGGGAAGTTGTGCAGCACACACGCCACCTCATGCCGGCGGCAGAGTTCCAGCGCCGAGGCAGCCAGGGCCTTGTACGCAGGTTCCGGCAAGTCCTTCTCCCGCAAAATCACTTTGTCCACGCCGGCGGCTGCTACCCGCTCCAGCTGGGAGAGAAAGTCTCCCGGACAAAGAGCTCTGGCGGTGACACAGACCATCTCAAACATACAGGTAATCGTTGAGGACAGGCTGCAGGCCTTCGTCCGCCATGTCCTGGTACATCTGAGACAGGCTGCGCTCGTCGCTGATTTCAAATTGTTCGTCGCCTGCGTCCTCAGCCTCCTTCCCCTGGTACTTGCTTTCGTGGTCTCCAATCCCGGTGCTCACCCCGGCGGAGACCTTGGTGGCCGCGATGCGCACAATGCCGTTGCGGAAGGCGGCGTTCTCCCGGGAGGAGACGGTGATGCCCACAAAGGGCAGGAAGATGCGGTAGGCGCACAGCACCTGGCACAGCTGGCGCTCGCCTACGTCCAGGGGGTTGATCTTTTCGTTGTTGATGATGGGCCGCAGCCGGGGACAGGAGAGGGACATCTCCGCCGCCGGGTACTTCCGCTGCAGGTAGTAGACGTGCAAGGCGCTGGCCAGGGCGTCCTTGCGGAAGTTTGCCAGACCCAAAAGCGCCGAGAAAGCCACGCCCCGCATGCCGCCTCGCAAGGCCCGCTCCTGGGCGTCGAACCGGTAGGGCCACACCCGCTTGTGCCCCATCAGGTGCAGCGTCTCGTACTTGTCCCGGTCGTAAGTCTCCTGGAACACAGTGACATAGTCCGCTCCGCATTCGTGAAGGTAGCGGTACTCGTCGGTGTTGACAGGGTAAATCTCCAACCCCACGTTGCGGAAATACTTCCGGGCCAGCTTGCAGGCCTCGCCGATGTACTCCACTGAGCTCATGGAGCGGCTTTCCCCGGTGAGGATGAGAATCTCTTCCATGCCGCTTTGGGCGATGACCTCCATCTCATGTTCTATTTGCTCCAGGGAGAGCTTCATCCGATGGATGTGGTTGTAGCAGTTAAAGCCGCAGTAGACGCAGTAGTTCTCGCAGTAGTTGGCGATGTACAAGGGGGTGAACAGGTACACCGTGTTGCCAAAGTGCTTTTTGGTCTCCAGGCAGGCCCGCTGGGCCATCTCCTCCAAAAAGGGCTCCGCCGCCGGGGAGAGCAGGGCCTTAAAGTCCTCGATGGTGCAGGTGTCGTGCTCCAGGGCCGCCCGCACGTCCCGGGCGGTGTACTGGGTGGTGTCGTAGCTGTCCATCTGGGAGAGCACCTTCTCCATCACCTCGGAGTGGAGCACCTCCATGCCGGACAGGTACTCCAGGTGGCTTTTCCGGGAGGCGGGGTCTGTCTCCAGCCGGTGCTTTTTCGCCAAGGCCTGGGGAGAGAGGAATTCCGAATCGATAAAAAACTGGTTTTCTTGCTGTGCCATAACGCCGCCCCCTCAATCCCGCAAAAAGCCTGTCAGAGGGTCGGAGGCGCTGGCGCCCCGGGCCAGCACCCGCCCCAGGCCGGAGAGGTACGCCTTGCGGCCCGCCTCAATGGCCTGGCGGAAGGCGGCGGCCATCCGGGGCAAATCCCCGGCGGTGGCCAAGGCGGTGTTTGCCATAATGGCGGCGGCGCCCATCTCCATGGCCTCGCAGGCCTGGGAGGGCCGGCCAATGCCCGCGTCCACAATGACGGGCAGGTCAATCTCATCGATGAGGATTTGGATAAACTCCTTGGTGGCCAGCCCCTTGTTGGAGCCGATGGGGGAGGCCAAAGGCATGACGCAGGCGGCCCCGGCGCTGACCAGGTCCCGGGCGGCGTTTAAATCGGGATACATGTAGGGCATCACCACAAAGCCCTCTTTGGCCAGGATTTCCGTGGCCTTGATGGTCTCCTGGTTGTCGGGCAGCAGGTATTTGGTGTCCCGCATGATTTCAATTTTCACAAAGTCCCCGCAGCCCAGCTCCCGGGCCAGGCGGGCGATGCGCACGGCCTCCTCCGCGTTCCGGGCGCCGGAGGTGTTGGGCAGCAGCGTCACCCCCTGGGGAATGTAGTCCAGGATGTTCTCCTTCTCGGTGGTGTTGGCCCGGCGCACCGCCAGGGTAATCATCTGGGCGCCGGCGTCCTGCACCGCGGCCTCGATAAGCTCCAGGGAGTACTTTCCCGAGCCCAAAATAAACCGGGAGGTAAATTCCCTGCCCCCCAGGCTCCATGTGTCCTGTGTGTTCATAGCGATTCCTTCTTTCTGTATTTTCCAATAGCCTGTGGTTCAATCCAATTTTTCAATGCACAGCGTGGCAATGCCGGACTGCCCCGGCGCCCCGGTGAGCAGGTCTTGGGGCGCGGGCACCAGCAGCATAAAGCCCTCCTGGCCGTACCGGCGGCCGTAGCCCCGGGCGTAGCTCTCCTCCACAGTGGCGTGCTGCACCTGGCCGATGACCATGGCGGTGATGCCCGCGCCGCTGAGGTCCTGGACGCTGTGGAGGGTGCACTCCAAGGTGAGGAAAGCCTCCTCAATGGCCGGGGCGTGGATGGTGTGGGCCGGGACAGGGGTGAAGCCCCCGGCGGCGAACTCGTCGGTTTCCAGGCCGTTCTGGTGGATGGTCTCCACCAGGCTTTCGTAGCGGTCCATGGGCAGGAAGTTGACGCAGAAGCAGCCCTCCCGCTGGATGTTCTGGAAGGTGTGGGTGTGCTGGTACAGGTTGCCCATCACGGCGAAAAAAGCGGTCTTATCCCCGTGAAAGCAGCTCCACCCGTGGAAGCACACGTTGGGCTGGCCGTTTTCCTTCCAGGTGGTCACGGCGAACAGCACATTGGGGATGCCTGCCGTTGTCTCGAAATGGTGGAACAGCTCAAACTCCCCCGAATAGGCCGCCCGGAAGTGTTGGGGGAACTCCTTGCCGATGTGAATTTTCATAGGTTGCCTCCCTTGTTACACGTCAAGCTCTCCCGCCAAAACACGCAGGACAGCCAAGGCCTGGTGGGCGGCGCAGAGCATTACCCGGGGGGCAAACAGGCTGCCGGCGTCTTCCACGTCGCTTTTGCCGTCTCCGCACAGGTACAGCCGTTTTCCCACTTTCCAGGTGCGGATGCTGTTTCCCGTTCCCAACCCTGCCATGCCGGAGGCTGCCACCACAGTGGCCTGTGGCAGCTGCTCCAGTACGGTGTTCACCAGCATAGCTTTTTCCTCCGCCTTGTCAAAGGCCTCGCAAATCACATCGGCCTTTTGCAGCAGCGAGGGGATGTTCTCTGGGGTCAGCCGCAGGGTGTGGCATTCCAGCCCCAGGTAGGGGTTGATTTCCTTTAGGTTTTCCGCCAGGGCCAAGGGCTTTTCCCAGCCGATTTGGCTTGCCTTGTACTGCTGCCGGTTCAGGTTGGAAAGATCCACCTTGTCGAAATCTAGGAGCAGCAAAGTTCCCACCCCGGCCCGGGCCAGGGACACGGCAATGTGGGAGCCCAGCCCGCCCAAGCCGCAGACCGCCACGGTAGCCCTTTGGAAGCGTTCCCACAGGGCAGGACCGATCCGTTCCAGGAGGGCGGCGTCCCATTCCTCCCGGGTGGGGAGCCTCTCAGCCCCCGCCCACAAAGCGGACCACCTCCAACGTGTCGCCGTCCTCTAGAAGGAGGGCGTCGTACTGGGCCTTGGGGACGATCTCCCCATTGCGCTCCACCGCAATGCGTCCGGCCGAAAAGCCCAGTTCCTCCAGCAGGTGGGCCAAGGACTGTCCGGCAGCGTTTTGGGGCTGACCATTGACTGTTACCATATGCATTCCTCCTTTGCCGCAAAAAAACAGGGATACCTGCTACGGTATCCCTGCAAGAAAAAACGCGATGTCACTTCCTACGACGGCATTATCCGT
>DSTMR04002__coassemble_1389_pt1 | contig 16100 bp, 11 predicted proteins | sample DSTMR04002__metabat2_high_PE_036 | metagenome-assembled genome bin DSTMR04002
TACAAGAAGGTAACGCACCGGTTTGTGCGCCTGGCGGCGGGGGGGGGAGTTGTCCGTTCTCAGGGCTCGTTTGCGGGGGAGGCCTCCTCCGCGCCCCCCGGGAGGGGGCTGCGCCCCCTTCCAACCCCTCTAAGGGGGAGCTCTGCCCCCTGGCCCCCCGAATGGGGGGAGGTATCCCCCCTACCCCCCTCTTAAGAGCCTAGGCCCTCTACCAAGAGGAAAGGGAAAATACGGGCTACAAGAAGGTAACGCACCGGTTTGTACGCCTGGCGGCGGGGGGAGTTGTCCGTTCTTAGAACTCGTTGCGGGGGAGGCTTCCCCCGCGCCCCCCGGGAGGGGGCTGCGCCCCCTTCCAACCCCTCTAAGGGGGGCTCTGCCCCCTGGCCCCCCGAAGGGGGGGCGTGGCCGCACAGGACAAGCCGCCTTCTTGCCTGCGGCAAGGGCGGGGGGTTGCACCCCAGGCGAGCCGCCCTCTTGCGTGCCGCAAGGGCGGAAAGCCTTATACTGCAGCTAGGCGGAAACACGCGAACGCGCGCTGAGGACTCACACCGCCCGAGCGTCAGCGAGCGGCCCAAAGCGCGACGCAAAGTTCTTTGCCAAGCTTTCTTTCAAGAAAGCGGGGGGAGGTTAGCCGGCGGCGGTGCCGGAGGTGTCGGGGAAGGCGGGCAGTTCACCGGTGGCGTTGTACACAGCCCGGCAGAGATCCTCCGCCCGCTGGCGGTACAGCTCCAGAATCACCGGGTAAGCAGAGAGGGGTTCGGCGCTGTAGTCCTGGCGGATGGTCACGATTTCCCCGTCTAAGCTGGACTCCCACGCCTCCTGCTCCTGCTGGATCTGTGCGGCCTCCTCCGCCGGGCAGACCTGCTGGGAATCGCTGTAGGCCGTGTCGATCAGCTGCTGCCACAGGCGGATGGCGTTGTCGTAAGCCTGCTGGATCCGGGTGGTGGAGGAGGCGTCCAGCAGATCCTCTTCCAGCCGGTCGTAAATGGGATTTTCCGCAAAGAGGGCGTCAAAGTCCCCGGCGGGCTGGCTGGATACCGGTTCCTGGGTGGGAGCCGGTGTGGCTGTGGGCGCGGGAGTAGGCGTGGGCGACGGTGTGGGCGTAGGGGTCGGGCTGGGGCTGGCTTGGCTTTCCACAAGATTTTGCGAAGATGTGGAAACCTGTGTCTGGCTTTCGGAAGTTTCTTGGGTGCAGGCCGTCAGGGAAAGTCCCAGGACGGCGCACAGCACCAGTGCTTGGATCCGTTGTTTCATGGTAAAATTCTCTCCTTGTGAAAACACGTGGATGTGAGGGGGGTGCGTGACCGCACGGGACAAGCCGCCCTCTTGCCTCCGGCAAGGGCGGGTGCGTGGCCGCACAGGACGAGCCGGCCCGTGGCTGGGCAGGACAAGCCGCCTTCTTGCCTGCGGCAAGGGCGGGGGTTTCGTTCCTGCACTTGGACGGGACGCGCCGGACGTGTATGGAAGACCCATATTGCTTGCGCGCCTGGCGGCGGGGGGAAGTTGTCCGTTCTTGGGACTCGCTGCGGGGGAGGCCTCCCCCGCACCCCCCGGGAGGGGGCTGTGCCCCCTTCCATCCCCTCTAAAGGGGGCTCTGCCCCCTAGACCCCCGAACGGGGGGAAGTGTCCCCCCTACCCCCCTCTTACGAGCCGGGTGGCCCCGGCGGGACAAGCCGCCCTCTTGCCTGCGGCAAGGGCGGGGGACTCGTTTCTGCAGCTAGGCGGAAACACGCGGGCGTGTATGGGAGACCCACATTGTCTGCTCGCCTGGCGGCGGGGGGAAGTTGTCCGTTCTTGGGACTCGCTGCGGGGGAGGCTTCCCCCGCGCCCCCCGGGAGGGGGCTGTGCCCCCTTCCAACCCTCCTGAGGGGGGCTCTGCCCCCTAGACCCCCGAACGGGGGGGAAGTGTCCCCCCTACCCCCCTCTTACGAGCCGGGTGGCCCCGGCGGGAAGCCTCATACTGCAGCTAGGCGGAAACACGCGAACGCGCGCTGAAGACTTACACCGCCCGAGCGTCAGCGAGCGGCCCAAAGCGCGAAGCAAAGTTCTTTGCCAAGCTTTCTTTCAAGAAAGCGGGAGGAGGTTTTGGGCGACTAGCTGGGCGGTTTTTAGGATGCCAATTTGGGTTTTGCTGTCGGGAATTTCGTTGCGCAGCACCATCTGAACAGCTTCGTCCAGAGGAATGCGCAGGTTGTGGAGGAACTCGTCCGGGTCCAGGGAAAGCTCTCCTGTATCCTGGTCCACCCGGCAGGCCCACAGGCGGATGATCTCCCCGCAGTAGCCCGGGGTGGGATACACGTTGCCCAGAGAAACGTAGTGTTTGCCGGTGGTGCCTGTCTCCTCCAGCTGCTCCCGCTTGACGGCCTCAAAGGGGTCCTCCCCCGGCTCCAGCTTGCCGGCGGGCAGCTCCAGAAGCTCCTCCTTGTAGGGGCAGCGGAATTGCCGCACCAAGAGCAGCTCGTTTTTGGGGGTGAGCACGGCCACGCTGACCCCGCCGGGATGGTCCACGATCTCCCGCTTGGCCTGCACGCCGTTTTCCAGTTCCACATCGTCCACGTGGACGCGGATCAGGCGCCCTTGAAAAACGGTGGTTTCCTGCAGTGTTTTTTCGCGCATGGGAATGCCTCCTAGATGTTGATGAGAAATGCCGAAAGGGGGAAACCGCCCCGCCCTTTTTGGCGGAACCATGTTTCCCCTTTTTTCAACAAGACCTGGAATGTAACCGGGCGGCGGGCCGCTTCAGTCCTCCAGGGAGTTTATGACCAGTCCCGTGATCAACTTGGGATAGAAATAGGTGGATTTCTGGGGCATCTTCTCCCCGTTTTGGGCCACCTGGCCGATCTCCTCCACCCGGGTGGGGTTCAGCAGGAAGCAGCACTGGCTCTCCCCCTGGTCCACGGAGGCCACTGCCTCCTCTGCGGAGCGGGTGTAGGTCAGGTTTTTCTGGTTGGCCATGTTTTCCTTGTCAATGTGCAGGTGGCGCTCCAGTACCAGGCTGTGGAGCACGGAAACGTCCAGCAGCCGGTAGGCCGGGCTCTTGTCCGGCAGCAGGTCCGCCATCACCTGGGGATCCCGCAGGGCCAGCACCGTGTAGGCTCCGCCGGCGTACAGGGCAAAGGCGTGGCGGCCCTCCCGGTAGAGAGACTCCAAGGTCTCCTGGCTTTGGCGCAGGGAGCCCTGGGGCAGCAGGTCGAAGTGCTCCCGGCAGGCTTCCAGCAGATCTTCCTGCTGGAAGTGGTCCAGGCCCCGCACCAGCCGGTGGGTGGGGAATACGGTCAGGCCCGGGTCGGCCATGTCGGTCAAGGTCATGAGAATGTGCTCGCTGCCGGGGCTGTACACCCCCTGCTCCCGCAGGGTATCCCGATAGCGCAGGCCTGTTTCGTAGCGGTGGTGGCCGTCGGCGATGTAGAGCTTGCGCCCGGCAAAGTCCTCCTGGAGGGCGGCGAGGACCACCGGGTCGTTGATCACCCACAGCCGGTGGGTCACCAGGCCGTCGGAGAAATCGTACCGGGGCGGGCAGGTCTCCTTCAGGTGCAGCAGCCGCTGGCGGGTGACGCCCCCCTCGTCGTGGTAGAGGGAGTAGATGGAGCTGAAGTTGCAGCGGGTGGCGGAAAGCAGCTGGAACCGGTCCTCCTTGGCTTTGGAGAGGGTCTCCTCGTGGGGCAGAATCACCCCGTTTTGGAAGTCCTCTAGCCGCACCCGGCACACCAGGCCCAGCACCCGGCGGGTCTCCCCTTGGTCCACTTGGGAGAGGAACTCCTCCTCATAGAGGTAGAAGCCTGCCTCCATGTCCAGCTGGAGCACATCCTCGGAGCGCCAGAGGTTTAAGGTGCGGGCGGCCTCCCGGTAGGGGTTTGCCCCCTCTTTGGGAAGCTCCAGCCGAATCACGTTGTAGCCGTTGCGGCCCAGATACTGCTGCCGCTGTTCTTCGCTGACAATGTCGTAGGGCGGACAGGTGAGCTCCTGAATGGAGCCCGCTTTTTCCAAATTGTAACGCAGGGCCTTGAAGGGCCGGATCTCTGCCATGGGGAATCCCTTCTTCCTTAGAAATTTAAACTTTTACAGTGACAATGGCATCTGTATTTTCTTGCCCGCAAGGGGCGTGGGCAAGTTTTAACTATCTGCGAAGCTCCTTTTTCCTCCTCCACAGGGGTGAGAAAAAGTTTCGCTTTCTGCGAAGCTCCTCTGTTTTCCTCGCCCACAGGGGGTGAGGAAAAGGTTGGCTTTCTACGAAGCTCCTCTGTTTCCCTCGCCCGCAGGGGTGAGGAAAAGGTTGGCTTTCTACGAAGCTCCGCTGTTTTCCCGCCCGCAGGGGTGAGGAAAAGGTTGGCTATCTGCGAAGCTCCTCTGTTTTCCCCGCCCGCAGAGGTGAGGGAAAGGTTGGCTTTCTGGGAAGTTCCTCTGTTTTCCTCGCCCACAGGGGGTGAGGGAAAGATTGGCTTTCTGGGAAGCTCCTCTGTTTTCCTCGCCCACAGGGGGTGAAGGAAAGGTTGGCTTTCTGGGAAGCTCCTCTGTTTTCCGCACCCACACAGGGGGTGAGGGAAAGATTGGCTTTCTGGGAAGCTCCTCTGTTTTCCTCGCCCGCAGGGGGTGAGGGAAAGGTTGGCTTTCTGGGAAGCTCCTCTGTTTTCCTCGCCCGCAGGGGTGAGGGAAAGGTTGGCTTTCTGTGAAGCCGGATCTTTGTTACAATCCTATTGTAGACTATGCAAACGGCCGCCGTCAACCGGGAATGGGAGAATCCAACAAAAGAATCACCAGGCTTTCACAAAATGTTCACAAAGATAGAATAAAATGAAATCCGTTTAAAATGTCCGGCTGTCCCTCCCTGGGACCCGGCACAAGGATCAACATGGAAAACAGGAGGGATCACGGATATGATCGAGGTCAAGAACCTCACCAAGCGCTACGGCCAGAACCTGGCGCTGGATCGCGTGAGCTTTACAATCCAGGAGGGCACCATTGTGGGCTTCCTGGGGCCCAACGGCGCGGGAAAATCCACCACCATGAACATTGTCACGGGCTATCTCTCCGCCACCTCCGGCGAGGTGACGGTGGGCGGCAAGAGCATTCTGGAAGACCCCAACCTGGTCAAGCGCCAGATTGGCTACCTGCCCGAGCAGCCCCCGCTGTATCAGGACATGACGGTGAAGGAATACCTGTACTTTATGTACGAACTGAAAAAGACCAAGCTTCCCCGGGAAAAGCACATCAAGGAGATCTGCCGGCTGGTGAAGATCGACAACGTGTACAACCGGCTGATTGCCAACCTCTCCAAGGGCTATAAGCAGCGGGTGGGCATTGCCCAGGCGCTGATCGGCAATCCCCCGGTGCTGATTTTGGACGAGCCCACCGTGGGCTTGGACCCCAAGCAGATCATTGAGATCCGGGCCTTGATCAAGACCCTGGGCCGCAACCACACGGTGATTCTCAGCTCCCACATCCTGTCGGAAGTGCAGGCGGTGTGCGAGCGGATTATTGTCATCAACAACGGCCGGCTGGTGGCCGACGGCGCCACGGACACCTTGGCCCACGACCTGTCCCCCGAGCACCGGCTGACCCTGCGGGCGGAGGCCCCGGAGCAGGAGCTGGTGCAGCAGGTGAGCCAGCTGCCCGGCGTGGTGGAGGCCTTCTCCCTGGGCGAGAAGGAGCCCGGCGTCTATGAGGTGAGTGTGGAGACCGAGCCGGACGCCGATGTGCGCCGCCCCCTGTTTTCCCTGTTGGCCCAGCGGAACTGGCCCCTGCTGACTTTGAAGAACAGCGACCTGACTTTGGAAGACCTGTTCCTGCGTTTGACCAGCACAGACGCCGCCTATCTGCCGGAGGAGCAGGAAGCCGCCTCCCTGGACCCGGAGCAAGACCAGGGCCAGGACGGGGACACGGACCAGGACGCCTCCTCCCCCGAGGCGCCGGAGAAAGGAGAGAATGAGCAATGATCGCTGTGTTTAAACGGGAGGTCAAGTCCTTTTTCAACTCCCCCATTGGCTATGTGTGCGTGGCGGTGCTCTGCGCCCTGTACGGCTTTTACTACTACCAGGCCATGGCCCTGGGCTCTTCGGGGTACATCCCCTCGGTGTTCGGCGCCATGTTCAGCTTCTGCATGATGATCATCCCCATCATCACCATGCGGAGCATGTCCGACGACCAAAAAAACAAGACCGACCAGGCCTTGCTCACAGCGCCGGTGGGGGTCACCTCCATTGTGCTGGGCAAGTTTTTGGCCTGTTTCTTTGTGTATTTTGTGGGTACCGCTCTGGGCGGGCTGCTGCCCGCTGCGGTGATGAGCACCTTCTCCTCCCCGGCTTGGGGGGAGATTCTGGGCAACTTCATCGGCACGCTGCTCTACGGCGCCGCCATGATTGCCATTGGGGTGTTCATCTCCAGCCTGACGGTGAGCCAGGTGATTGCCGCCATCGGCACTTTCTTGATCTCTGTGCTGCTGATGTACATCGACATGATCAGCAGCGCCGTGGACAACGAAGTGGTGGACGCGGTGGTCCAGTGGATCTCCTTTAACAACCGGTACGACGTTTTTACCCAGGGTATTTTCAGCATCTCCAACGTGGTGTTCTTCCTGAGCGTGGCGGCAGTGTTCATTTTCCTCACCGCCCGCAAGGTGGAGAGCCGCCGCTGGAGCTAAGGAGGACAAGGCATATGGAACCCAACAAGACGGAAAACAACCGCGGGCCTGCCCAGGAGACCCAGGCCCCCGAGAGCAAAGAGCCTGTCTCCCAGCAGCCCCCTGCCCAGCCGGAAGCGCCCCAGGAAGAGGCGCTCCAGCCGGAGGCCGCCCCTCAGCAGGCGCCCCAGGCCCCTGCCCCCGCTCCCGGCAAGGCCCCGGTGAAAAAAGAGAAAAAGCCCTTTAACTGGAACAAGTTCAAGCGGGGCGGCATGGCCACAGCCCTCTCCGTGGTGTTCATCGCCATTGTGGTGGCGCTGAACCTGCTGGTCTCTGCCCTGACGGACCGGTTCCCCTCTCTGGACATCGACCTGACGGCCCAAAAGGTGAACTCCCTGTCCGACCAGGCGCTGGAGATCGCCAAAAACGTGGACCGGGAGGTGACCATCTACCTGATCGGCACCCAGGAGGGCTATGAGCAGAACCAGATCTACTCCTCCTACGTGCAGCGGGGCATGCAGTACAGCCAGGTTTCCAGCCTGGTCAAGCGGCTGGTGGAAGCCAACCCCCTGATCTCCATGGAGTATGTGGACCCGGACACCAACCCGGAATTCATCAGCCAGTATGAATCTGACTCTCTGGCCACCGGCAAAGTGCTGGTGGAGTCGGACCTGCGGCACACGGTGCTGACGGTCAACGACCTGTTCATCATCAACCAGGAGACGGGTTCCACCATCAACTCTAAAGTGGACAGCGCCCTGGCGGGAGCCTTGGAGCTGGTGAACATGGACACAGTGCCTGTGATGTCCATTATCACCGGCCACGGGGAGATGCTCTCCACCAGCAACATGGCCGCCTTTGTAGACAACATGGAGCAGAACAACTTCCAGGTGGAAGAGGTGGACATTCTCACACAAGAGATCCCGGAGAACACCCAGGTGCTCATGATCGCCACCCCCACCACGGACTTCTCCACCGAGGAGATTGACAAGATCCGGGCCTATTTGGACGACGAGACCCGGGACCAGCAGGTGACCTTGCTGGTGAGCGCCTATCCCTCCCAGGGAGAACTGCCCAACCTGGCGGCCTTCCTGGAGGAGTGGGGCGTGCAGGTGGGCACCGGCGTGGTGGCGGAGACCGACTCCAACTACGCGGCCTACGACGCCCGGGGCGTGCTGGTGACCGCCAGCCCCCTGGTGCTGACCAGCAACACCTACAGCCGGCTGCTCTCCTACTACAGCGCCCCCATCACCCTGACCTTTGAGGAGAACAACGGCATCTCCACCACGCCCCTGTGGACCACCCAGGACAGCGCCTATGTGATCACAGCGGACATGACCGAAGAGGACGCCGCCAACCCGGAGACCGGGGAGCAGGTGGTGGCCAGCCTCTCCAGCAAGGATGTGGAGGTCAACGGGGAGACCTACGCCCGCAACGTGGTGGTGTTTGGCTCTTCCGACCTGTTTACGGACAACTTTATGGGCACCTCCGCCTTTGAGGACAGCACCTACATGAACGATCTGCTGCTGGATTTGACCGACACGGACGCCAGCGCGGTGGTCACCGTGGAAGAGGAAGAAGTGGAGACCATGCAGCTGGACGTGAGCGCCAGCACAGGCACCGTGTCCCTGCTGGGCATCCTGTTTACCGGCGGCATTCCTGTGGTGATTCTCCTTGTGGGCCTGGGCATCTATCTGAAGAGGAGGCACCTGTAAGCCTATGAAGAAAAACCTGCGCACCTTTTTGATTATGCTGCTGGTGCTGGTGTTGGTGGGAGGCGGCGCCGCCGCCCTGCTGCTGACCCAGCCCACAGAGGAAACCGCCGACGAGGAGGAGAGCTCCTCTTCCCAGGTGCGGGAGCCTCTGCTGGACCTGGAGCCGGAGCAGGTGGCCTCCCTACAGGTGGAGAACGCCTACGGCGCCTTTACCCTGGTGCCCCTCTCCGAAGAGGAGGCCCAGGCGGTAACCAGCCAGGAGAGCGCTGCGGAAAGCGCGGCCAGTTCGGAGAGCTCTGTCTCTTCCGGCCAGGAAGAGGACACCCATGCGGTGCTGTTCACCTTGGAGGAGTACCGGGAGTATGAGCCGGACACGCTGACCATCACCGAGGATGTGGAGGACCTGCTGGGCCTGGCCGTCAGCAAGGACCTGGGGGCCCTGGAGAACTTGGAGCCCTACGGCCTTGAGGAAGGGGACGCCACCCAGGTGACTATCCAGCTTTCCGACGGCAGCGCGGTGGAGTTGGCCGTGGGCACCCAAGCCGGTGAGACGGTGGGGAACTATGTGCTCTACCAGGGCACGGTGACCATCTGCAATATGAGCACCGGCCTGCTGGAGAACCCCCTGCACTACTTGGGCACGGAGGTTTACACCGTGGAAAGCCCCGCGGCCAGCTCCGACACAGAGTCCTCCTCTACGAACATCCTCTATTACGCGGACATCACCACCGAAGAGGGAGAGACCCTGCTGCTCCAGTACGACCAGATGGAAGGGACCTACCTGCTGAATGAGCCTGTACTGGCCCAGGCGGAGGACACCGCCGTCAGCCAGCTGGTCACCGCCCTGCAGAGCCTGACGGCCTCGCAGGTGGCCGCCGCAGGGTTGACCCAGGAGAACCTGGAAGCCTACGGCCTGAGCCAGCCGGCGGCCTCCATCACCTTCCAGCTGAACGAGGAGGTGCACACCCTGCAGGTCAGCGCCCCGGATGCAGAGGGCAACCGGTATCTGACCAGCGAGGGCAGCCAGCTGGTGTACCAGGTGGCCGGCAGCGCCGTGGACGTGTGGGCCCAGGCCCAGGCCATGGATCTGCGCACCGGCGCCGTGTGGCAGCCCTCCATAGAGGACGTGAGCAGCCTGACCTTTACGGTGGAAGGGGACCAGGTGTACCAGTACACCGTAACCCGCACAGAGGACGAGGCCTCCTCCACCGAGGGAAGCGTGGCCTACACCTACACGGTGACCGACCCCTCCGGCCAAGAGGTGGCCTACGAGGACTACCAGTCCCTGTTTGACAGCGCCATGGGCCTGTCCGTCCTCTCCATGGATCCGGTGACCCAGGGGGAGACCCCTGTGCTGACCATCCAGGTGTCCTATTTCACGTTGGAGCAGCAGGACGAGATCGCCTATTACCCGGTGGAAGGCCAGGAGCGGTACGCGGCCACCTTGAACGGGACCTATTCCGGCCTGGTGCGCTCCAGCGATGTGACCAACCTGCTGGCCCAGCTGCAGGGAGACGCTTGACAAAGCCTGCCGGCTGTGCTTTAATGAACCCATAAGCAGCGGAATTTTTCCCGGAAACTCCGGGTGTGGAAAGTCCCTGCGGGCCCTTTCGGATGGAAGGGTCCCGGGGGCTTTCTGTTTCCAGCAACCCCCTGGGGAGAAACGAGGTCGAAGCCATTGAAAAAGATCGGGAGTGTGTTGTTGTGTGTGGCGCTGGTTTTGGGCGTTTTGGGAGGCTGCGCCCCCCAAGAGGAGGAGTCGTCTTTGGTGAGCGTTTCCCCCAGCCCCTCCCCCACGCCGGAGCCGGCGGGTCCCTGGCGGATCGGCTTGGTGCAGTACCAGGAGCACAGCGCCCTGGACGCCATTCGGGAGTCCTTTATGCAGCGGCTGGAAGAGTGGGGCTGCACGGAGGAACAAGTGGAGATCCAGTATCAAAACGCCCAGGGAGACCCGGCCCAGGCCGGGGAGATCTGCCAGGGCTTTGTGGAAGATGAGGTGGACATGATTGTGGCGCTGGCCACGCCGGCGGCGCAGGCAGCCCTCTCCGCAGTAGCAGGCACCCAGATTCAGGTGGTGTTCGCCGGGGTGACGGACGCGGAGCCCTTGGGCCTGACGGAAGGGGCCGCGCCGGAAAGCGCTGTCACCGGGGTGGTCTCCCCTGCCCCGGCCGGCTCTCTGCTGGACCTGGCCCTCCAGGCAGACAGCGGCCTGCAGACTCTGGGCGTGCTCTACAACCCGGAGGAGGCCAACGCCCTGGCCCAGGTGGAGGCGCTGCAGGCGGCCTGCGCGGAGCGGGGCATCACCGTGACGGAATCCACAGTCTCCTCCTCAGAGGAGGTACAGCAGGCCGCCGGGGAGCTGTGCGCCGCCGTAGACGCTTTGTACACCCCGGCGGACAGCACGGTGGCGCCGGCAGCCGCCGCGGTGAGCGAAGCCGCCAAGGGGGCGGGAACGCCCTGGTACGCCGGGTCGGAGAGCATGGTGCAGGCAGGCGCCCTGGCCGCTGTGGGCGTAGAGGAAAAGGAGACGGGCCGCAAGGCGGCCGATTTGGCAGCCCAGCTGATCCGGGGCCAGGCGGTCAGCCAGGCGCCGGTGTACACCTTTTCCACGTTCCGCACCTTTTTGAATGTGACCACCCTGCAGGCCCTGGAGGGAATTTCCCTGCCCCAGGAGACCCAGCTGAACGCCTTTATTTATTCCTGATAAGAAAGATACAGAGAAACTCCTGTTTTTCGGGGAGCCCCCGCCAGTCCTTGCGGACTGGCGGGGGCTTTTTTGCCTTTTTGAGAGCTAGCCGGGAGCTCCCCACCCTGCCCGGCAGTGTGGAAAACGCTGTGTTCAACGCCCGCCGCGCAGGCCAGCGGTCCTTCCCCGCCGGCTAAGGGGCTTTCGGCCAGCGGTCTCCCTCCCCCACTTGGCGGCGAGGAAGACGGGGCCTTCTGTTCACCGCGCGGGTGAATGACTTTCACTGTGGGCTGGGGAACCACCTACTAGTGGCTTTCTCCCCCCACCCAACGGCGCGGGAAATATGGCACCCAGTGCCCGCCGCGCGGGCCAGCGTTCTTTCCCCGCCGGCTAAGGAGCCTTCGGCCAGCGATCTCCCTCCCCCACTTGGCGGCGAGGAAGACGGGGCCTTCTGTTCACCGCGCGGATGAATGGTTTTCACTGCGGGTCGGAGAACCACTGGCCAGGGACGGCTGGTCGAAAAACGCGCCGCAAAAAGAGAGTTGAAAAATTGTTGAATGGAGGGAGAAGCGGTTTGACACTGCAAGGGTTTCCTTTTATTCTAAAGAAAATTCAAGGAAAGCGGCGCACAGAGGCCGCGGAAAGGAGTAAGGTATGGCGTATTTGCAGGCGCGGAAAAACAAAGAGGGCGAAGTGGTGTCCTACAGCATTCGGGTGTACAAAGGGCGGGATCCCCGCACGGGAAAACAGCTGACCCCCTACACCATGACCTGGCGGGTGCCTCCAGGCTGGAGCGAGAAACGGGCCAGAAAAGAGGCGGAAAAACAGGCGGCCCTGTTTGAACAGCAGTGCCGGGAGGGATATCTTTCCGACGGGCGGCAGACCTTTGCCCAGTACGCGGAGTATGTGCTGGAACTGAAAGAGCGCACGGGGCTCAAGCACCTGACGTTGATCCACTACCGGCAGAGCCTGAAGCGGGTGCTGCCCTTTTTGGGCCACATGAAGCTGGGGGACATCCGGCCCCAGCATTTAAACTATCTGTACCAGCAGCTGGCTTTGCCCCAGGCCCGGGAGGACAACGAGAAGGCCCTGGCCCGGCCCGCCCTGTGGCAGCTGCTGGAGGCCCGGGGCCTGGGAAACCGGGTGTTGGACCGGGAGGGACGGCACATCAGCGTGGAGCGGCTGCGCAAAGGAGAGGGCGTGAAGCCGGACACCGCCCGGCGCCTGGCGGAGGCTTTGGGAGCGCCCTATTCCCTGCTGTTCTCCACCCGGCGGGAGGAGCGCTGTCTGAGCCAGCGGACCATTGTCAATTGCCACCTGCTGGTGAGCGTGGTGCTGGGACAGGCGGAGCGGGAGATGCGCATTGCCCTCAACCCTGCCCGGCGGGCCAGCCCGCCCAAGGGAGAGAGCGGAGACCCCAACTACTTTCAGGAGGAAGAGGTGGGCCAGATCCTCCGGGCGCTGGAGTCGGAGTCCCTCAAGTGGAAGACGGCCATCCACCTGCTGCTGGTGTCCGGCTGCCGGCGGGGGGAGCTTTTGGGGCTGAAGTGGGACCATGTGGACTGGGAGAACGGGCAGATCCACATTGACTGCACGCTGCTCTACGCCGGGGACCGGGGCGTCTACGAGGGCAGCCCCAAAACCCGGGACTCCGTGCGCACCATCAAGCTGCCCCAGGAGACCATGTGCCTGCTGGAGGAGTACCGCCAGTGGCAGCAGGCCCGGAAAGAAGAGCTGGGCGACAAGTGGGAGGAATCCCCCTATGTGTTCCCCGGGGAGCGGGGCGGGCGGATGAATCCCAGCCAGCTGGGAAACTGGCTGGTCCGGTTTCAAAAGCGGCACAATCTCCCCCACCTGAATCCTCACGCCTTCCGCCACACCATGACCAGCATGCTGTTCTTTCACGGGGTGGACAGCGTGAGCATCAGCCACCGGCTGGGACACAGCAGCGTGTCCACCACCACCAGCATCTACAGCCACGTGATGAAGGAGGCGGAGAGCCGCATCAGCGACTGCATGGCCCACGTGCTTCTGTCCACCCGAGCGCCCCACGCCCCGGACACAGAGGACGAGCCTCAGGAGGAGTTTTCCACAAACCGGGAAGAATCGGGGGAAAACTTGAACAAAAGTTGAAGAAATTCGCGCCCTCTCCCCCATTTTCCCAGCCCCAGGCCCCGTCCGGCGGCCCTGCGCCCCAGCCGGGTGGCAGTGTATAGATAACTTCAACTCCCAGGGAAAAAGCCCTGAGAGAATCTAAAATTTAAGAGGGTTGAAATTATGAAGAAAAGCAAGTTTCTGAAGAAATCACTTGCGATGCTTCTGGCAGTGATGCTGGTCGTCGCAATGATTCCGCTCAGCGCTGCTGCGGCGACAGAACTGCCGGATCTGACAAAGCTCTACATTGACACCTTTGCCATCAATGCAGAGAACGGCACGTTCGAGTCCAATGTGGCGGATGACGCTACGCAGGTCACGCTGCGCGCTGAGCAGGACAGCATGGGCATGGTTGGCGGCACCACTGCCGACCTGTATGTTGTCAAACCGAACTCCTCGGACACTCTGCCCATCCAGGTGGGTGGCACCGATGCACAGGCGACTCCTGTGCTCTTCAGCGAGGGCTGGGCCACGGAGACTGCGGAAGGCTACGAGCTGACCCTGCGGGTTTCCTCCGGCTCTACCTACGAGGACTACAAGGTAGTGCTGAACAAGGTGGTGCCTGCCGCTACCACCAACCTGGAGAACGCCAACAAGGGCAAGGGCGTCTATGAGGTGCAGGTCAACAACGCCAGCAAAATGGTGAGCCTGACCGTTCCGAAAGATTTTATCGTAGGTAACTTGAATCAGTACACGGCTGAATTCACCGTGGAGACTCAGGACGACGCGACCATTTCTGGCCTGACTCCCGACCCCTTTGGTAAGTACACCATTTCTGTTACTGCTCTCACGCAGAAGTTTACCGTGGTGTCCGCTTCTAAGGATGTTTCCACCGAATGGACCATTTCTGTCAACGCTGTGGACAACCTGACCGCGTTCTCTCTGGGGGACTACGAGGGCACCATCAACCAGGCGACCCACACTGTCACCGTGGAAGTGCCTCGCGCTGACCTGTACAACGAGTACGGCAAGCTGCAGGACATCGCTACCACTGTGAACTATGACACCTACGATCTGCAGAGCGAGGTCAGCATTGACAACGGCAAGGAAGCTAAAGACTACGCCGACGGCGCTGCTTTTGTCATTCCTGTTGCGAGCGATGCCGACAATCTGATCAACGAGACCGACGGCATCGTGCTGGACTGCGCTGGCATTGATGACGTGCAGAAGTACGACCTGGTTGTGAAGGTTGTGGAGAGCTCCAGCACCGCCATCCAGATGGCTCGTTTTAACGATGAGTTCATTGAGACTGTGGACGGCACCACCATTTCCGCTGTGCTGCCTGTAATGAATGCGGGCGGTGGCAAAAATGAACTGAATAAACTTACTGTAAATCTATACACCAAAGCTGAAGATCATGTCGCTGACATCTCTGGTTTTACTAAGAATAACACTAATCTTAGCTTTGCCATTGATGGTTACGATGTATGGACTAGTCATAGAGGCGGTACGGATTGGACCATCGACCTCACCAAGGACCGCATTATCACTGTGACTGCCGAGAACGGCAAGACCCAGACCTACACCCTGTCCGCTTCCCTGGCTGAGACCAAGATGGAAGCCACCATCAAGTCCATCTATCTGCGGGACGAGAATGGCGTCAGCTACGATGGTACTGTCACCAACAACACCATTACCTTCAACAACATTCCCTACATGACTCTGAACGTCAACAACTGGGATATTCTGTACACTCCCGACAGCCAGAACACTACGGTCACCGTGGGCAATACCGCTGTGATCAGCGGCCAGACCAAGGCCAGTGTGCTGGGCTTCACTGGCACCCTGTCCACCGAGGAAGACGAGAACATAGTTGAGAAGAAGCTGGTTGCTGTCAACAAGAACGATGCTTCTGTGAAGACCGAGTATGACGTGATCATCAACCTGGCTGGTCCTACCCGTAAGGGCAAAACCTTGACCAACCTGGAGATCTCTATCCAGAACGTGGACCCCGAGAGTAAAAGTGGTACCAACGCGGAAGTGTACGACCGCGTGACCGCCTACAACACCATTAAGGCGGATTCTCAGGATCCCACCATCACCATCACGCAGGATAATAATGTAAATAACCGTAAGGGCACCATCACCCTGAAGCCCGCTGCCAGCCTGAGCGGCGCTACTAATGTCTGGGGCGAGCAGCTTTACAATATCCTCACCGAGATTGAGACCGACGGCGTTGCTTTCTTGACGAAGCAGGTTGGCGCTAATTACACGAACGCTGTGGAACTGACTTCTTTGGCTGACACTTTGGATAATTTTGACGGCACGGTGCTGAGTGACTATAGCCATAGCTACATTATCGTGTTGCCTGAGGATGCTGCTCGTGCGGTGCTCGCTCGTGGCGATGTTGGCTCTGGTTATGGTGTGACTATCTACGCAGATGCTACCGGCAATGAGGCTGGTAAGGGCACTGTCTACTCCTTCAAGGTGGAGCCTCAGGATCCCCGGGCTACTGGTACGATTGAGAGCATCTCTGTGAAGGGTACTCCCCTGACCATCGATAAGGACACCGATCTGGTTGCCACTCTGCCTTACGGCGTGACGGCTGCTTCTGGTGATACTGATGCGGTAAAGGCTTCTAAGGGTACATTTATTGACTTTGAGTTGACTGACCACGCCCGTTTGAGAGTCACTGGCAGCGATAAAAACGTTTATTGGCTGCGCGACGGCGGCGATACCGATGATGACGGTGTAGCAAACGATCCTAGCAACAACAACCTGAAGGTTCTGTTTGTCCGCGAAGCCGACCATAAGGTGTCCGTTTATATCTCCAATACCGGTGCTGGTGGGGCCTTCGGGACTAAAGCTGCACAGATTGATGTTGTGGCGGAGAATGGTACTTCTCTGGTTACCTACAAGCTGGATAAGCTGACCTGGGCCGAGCCCAACACGGACCCGCTGATCACGGCGTTCTCCATCGACGGCTACA
>DSTMR04002__coassemble_1393_pt1 | contig 16026 bp, 18 predicted proteins | sample DSTMR04002__metabat2_high_PE_036 | metagenome-assembled genome bin DSTMR04002
CCAAGCGGTATTCCCGTGACCGGGGCGAGCGATGAGTTCTTTTTTCGCCTGTCCCTGATTCCCCGCAGGGGAATGGAATGTGATCTACTAGCAAGCAACGCCGATGGTCACCCACCGGCAGAAGAAACTCAGGGGAGACCCCCTGAAACCCCGTGAAGGAGGTATCCTTGCGAAAAAGAAATTGCCGTGTTCAAGTGCGGCTGACGGAAAGCGAACACCGGAAGTTTTTAGACAGGGTAAAACGGAGCGGGCTGACCCAGGAGGCCTATCTGCGTCATCTGGTCAATGGCGTCATCCCGCAAGATGCCCCGCCCCCGGAGTTCCACGTTTTTATGAGGGAGCTATACCGGGTGGGCAACAATCTGAACCAGATCGCCCAGAAAGCCCATAGCCTCCACGTTGTGGACGAGTTGCGATATGAGGAGGCAGTGCAGCGGCTGGACCAACTCATTCTGGATCTCACCGAAGCCGTTATCCTGCCCCGGAGGATGTGAGGGTGGCAGTCACATCTCTATGGGCAGTCAAGGGCTGGCTTGGGAAAGTGGTCCTTTATGTGGAGGACCCAGAGAAGACTTCGGTCCCAAAGTGCTATGAAGAAAGAGGCTCCGCCACACAAGACCTCGATGATGTTATCCGGTATGCAATAGACCAAGAGAAAACCACATTGCCAGAGGAGATCCCCTATAGGCAGCGGTTGGTGTCCGGTGTCAACTGCAATCCAGCCACCGCCCGCCAGGAGATGCTGGCAGTCAAGCGCCGTTTCGGGAAAGAGGATGGAGTGGTAGCCTACCACGGCTACCAGTCCTTTGCCCCTGGAGAGTGCAGCCCGGAGCTGGCCCATGAGCTCGGCCTAAAACTTGCCTGCCAGCTTTGGGGCGAGAGGTATCAGGTGCTGGTGGCAACGCATCTGGATAAAGAGAACCATCTGCACTCCCACTTCGTCATCAACACTGTGTCCTTTGTAGATGGGAAGAAATTCCACCGCACGGGCCAGGATTACCGGGCCATGCGGGAAGCCTCCGACACCCTGTGCCGGGAGTACGGCCTATCCATCATCGAGAACCCCCATCCGGGAAAAACCAAGCATTACGCCGAGCACCAGGTGGAACAGCAGGGGAAGCCCACCTGGCGCTTCCTCATCAAACGGGATGTGGATACTGCCCTTCGCCAGTCCATGACGGAGCGGCAGTTTTTTCATGCCCTCCAGCAGATGGGGTATGAGGTAAAAGTGGGAGCGGACATCTCCGTGCAGCCCAAAGGGAAGGAGCGTTTTTTCCGCCTGGGCCGGAACTTGGGAGAGAACTATACACCTGCGGGCATTCGCCGCCAGCTGCTGGAGAAAAGCCGCCCGGAGCGGGAATACCCTCCCCAGCCCCGGAAAGTGAAATTCCACGGGCAGATGAAGCCTGCCCGGAAAGCCACAGGATTCCGGGCGTTGTACTACCATTACTGCTATCTGCTGGGGATTTTCCCCCGAAACAAGCGTCGCCTACCCCGGCGTGTGCCCCCTGCTCTCCGGGAGGAGCTGCTGCTGGGGGAGCGATTTTCCCAGGAAGTCCGGCTGCTGTCCCGGTACAAGATCGACACGGTGGAGCAGCTGGAGGGTCGCCGGGGGAAGGTAGAGGAGAAGTTAGATAACCTGATCTCCCAGCGTGCAGCCCTGTACCGCCAGTTCCGCACCGTGAGAGTCCAGTCCGACCCGGAACGGAAAGACCGGGTAAAGCAGGAGATTGCTGCCCTTACCGGGCAAATCAAGAAGCTGCGAAAGGAGGTGGCGCTGTGTGAAGATATTGCCCGGCGGTCGGAAAGGATGAGGGTAAACTTGCGGGTGCAGGAAGAAAAAGAAAACTCCTCCCCGAAAAGGGAGGAGTACCGGTCACGATGAAGATTCAGAATCTAGCGCATCTCCAAAGAGAACGGCCAGGTAATTCCGCCTGCCATACAGGATTCGGTCAATATAGACGTCCTGGGCAACCACCCGGTAAAAGGTCAGGTAATTGCCATAAACCAAGAAGCGGTACTCGCTTTCCACCGGGACAATGGAGGAAAGGCCCGCGCCGATCCCGCTCTGTTCTTTCAAGCGGGAGATCCCCTTCACCGTTTGTGCTGCGGCGCTGGGACTGTCCAAATCTTCCGCAATATACTGCTTGATCTCAGCCAAGTCCTGCCGGGCATCATCAGAGATGTGCAGCTTATTCATCCAAGACCCCCAACTCCCGTTCCACTTCCTCTAAAGTGAGCCAGCCCTTTTCCTCACCGGATTTCCGGCCTTTCGCCAGCTCGTTCATCAAGCGGATGGTGGCCTGGGCGCGATCGTAGTCGTGGATGTCCATGATGGCGTATTTTCCCCGGCCATTCTTGGTGAGGAAGACAGGTGCGCCCACGGAAACGTCCTGGAGCACCTCTGTGTAGTTGCGTAAATCAGAAATCGGTTTGATGTTCGGCATAGGAAGCACCCCTTTCCTCTGGATTGTTCTGCTTTTAGTATACCACATCTGCTGTAAAATTCAACGAATAATTTGCTGTAAAACTTGAAATGGAGGATGATCGCATGAATGTATTGGTCGTAGAACCCGGCATTCTCCCTTACGAGAGGGAGATAAACGGGCTGAAAGAAATGCAGGCGGTGGTGGGAGGCCCCATCACCGCCATTTATCCTTGGGAGGATCAAGCAGCCGTTGTCTGCAACGAGGAAGCGCTGTTGCTAAACCTGCCCTTCAACCGCAGCGTGGAGGGCGGCTATGGCGGCGTGTTTGGAACCTTTTTTGTCTGCGGACTTGGCGAGGAGGACTTTTGTTCCCTCACCCCAGAACAGATGAAAACCTACAAGGCTAAATTTCACCAAGCGGAGCTGCTGGTTGGTTTCCGTGGTCCAGAACCTGTGACCATGAAAATCCCTGCGCGTTCCAAGGAGACGCCCAATCGAAAGTCCCGCTCCCAAGACCGGGAACGATGAGGGGGTGACAGCCTATGTACAACGATGTTCCCGACCAAGTCCTCCGCCTGAGTATGGAAGGGGCGGAGTTCGCCCTGAAAATCTCCGGCGCGGCGGCCAAGAACATCGCCGCCGCCCTGTACGCCGTGCTGAAGGATCAAAAGCGCACCAAGGGCAAGGCCCGGATCACCACCATGCTGCGGCAGCAGCGCCCCATGACCATCTACACCATCAGGAAAGAGGATTGCTCAGAGTTTGCCAAGCAAGCCAAGGAATACGGCGTCCTCTATGCGCCTATCCCTGTGAAAAAGGGGGACGACACCCTGGATGTTATGGTATTCCAGGACGATGCCGCCCGGGTCAACCGCATTGTGGAGCGGCTGGACATGACCGTGCTGGATACCGCATTCATTGAAAACGACATCCAACAGGGGCGGGAGGACATGGCCCCTTTCCTGGGGAGGACGGAGAGCCCTTCTCCGTCCGGGAGTATCTCCGTACCCAGCAGGAACTCCGAAAAGGATTCTTCTGAGCGGCCCTCCGTGCGCCAGGAGTTGAAAAAACTTCAAAAGGAGCGGGAGTCCACGCCCAAGCAGGCAAGAAAACACCCGGAGAGGGACGCCCGATGAAGCCCCAAAAGCGGACGCCTGCCTGGATGTATGCTTTGGGAATTGTCCCCGCTGTTTGGTTGGCGTTGTTAGTAGCTCCATTCATTTCGGGAGGGTTGCAGGGGGTTGTGACCAATCTCCCCCAAGCCATGAACCATCCCTTCCAAATCGCGTGGTGTGAGGACAGCCCCCGGGCTGTCCTCCTTTTTCTTGCTGCCTACGGGTTGGGAGTGGGCATTTTCCTCTCCACCCGCCACCCCTACCGCCGGGGAGAGGAGCACGGCTCGGCCCAGTGGGGCAATGCCCAGGCAGTAAACAGGAAATACAGCTCGAAACACTTTGCGGAAAACAAGCTGCTTACCCAGCATGTCCGTATGGGCCTAGACACTCACAAGCACCGGCGCAACCTGAACACCGTGGTCATCGGCGGGTCAGGTGCAGGCAAGACACGTTTCTACGCCAAGCCCAATCTCTGCCAGGCCAACACCAGTTTTGTTATTTTGGACCCCAAGGGGGAGCTGCTCCGGGACACCGGCCATCTGCTGGAAAAGAAGGGGTATGAAGTTCGGGTGCTGGATCTGCTCAATATGGAGAAGAGCTTTTGTTACAACCCCTTTGTCTACCTGCGGGACGACAACGATGTGCAGCGGCTGGTGACCAACCTGTTTAAGTCCACCACTCCCAAAGATAGCAAGTCCAACGACCCCTTTTGGGACACAGCGGCCTCCATGCTGCTCATGGCCTTTGTTTTGTACCTCAAGTACGAGGCCCCACCAGAGGAGCAGAACTTCCCCATGGTCATGGAGCTGCTCCGGGCGGCGGAGGTGCGGGAGGAGGACGAGGAGTACCAGTCCCCGGTGGACGAGCTGTTCGACCGGTTGGAGATGAAACAGCCCGACCACATCGCTGTGAAGTATTACCGGGACTACCGCTCTGGCTCCGCCAAGACGCTGAAATCCATCCAAATCACCTTGGCAGCCCGGCTGGAAAAATTTAATCTCCGTTCTCTGACGTCCCTCACGGCCACAGACGAGCTGGATTTGCCCAGCCTGGGAGAGAAAAAAGTGGCCCTGTTCGCCCTGATCCCCGACAACGACACCAGCTTCAACTTCCTGGTGTCCATCCTGTACACCCAAATTTTCCAGCAGCTGTTCCATTTGGCCGACCACAAGTACAGGGGAAGCCTGCCGGTGCCGGTGCACTTTCTCATGGATGAATTTGCGAACGTGAGCCTGCCCGATGACTTCGACAAGCTGCTGGCCACCATGCGTTCCCGGAATATCTCGGTGTCCATCATCTTGCAGAACATTGCCCAGTTAAAAGCCCTCTTTGAAAAACAGTGGGAGAGCATCTTGGGCAACTGCGATGAACTGCTCTATCTTGGTGGCAATGAGGCCTCTACCCACAAACTCATCTCCGAAAGCTACCTGGGCAAGTCCACGTTGTGGCTGGACTCCTACGGAAAGAGCAAGGGCCACAGCGGCAGCTACTCCACCAACACCAGCATCATCGGCCGGGAGCTTCTCACCCCCGATGAGGTGCGGATGCTGGACAACCGGTACGCCCTTCTGTTTATCCGGGGGGAGCGGCCCATTTTGGATGAAAAGTATGAGATTCTAAAGCATCCCAACGTGGCACTGACTAGGGACGGGAAAGCGGCCCCCTATGAGCATGGGGGAACGGGCCGCGCCGTGGCAGGAGTCACCGCCCAGCGGGTATCCCAGCCTGTGCAAATTCGCGGGCCGGAGGCGGAGCCTGCCTATGAACTGCTATCCGATGAAGAACTTGAAACACTGTTTGAACCAAAAAAGGAGGAATCGTCCCATGAACAAAAAGCAGAAGAAACTCACCCAACCTAAGACCTTGGGGAAAGGAGGCCGCCGTACTTTCGCCCTGTTCGCCGTCTCCACCTTGCTGGTGGGGGCTTTTACCACCACTGCCTTTGCCACCGCCGGGGGCGACCCCTTGACCGTGGTGAACAACCTGTCCGACTTCATCTTCGGCCTGATCCGGGCTGTGGGTATCATCCTGTTGGGCTGGGGCGTTGTTCAGGTGGGTTTGAGCTTTCAGTCCCACGATCCCAGCCAGCGCTCCCAGGGATTTCTTACCTTGGCAGGCGGAATTGTCATCACCTTTGCCAAAGAAATCCTGGACTTGATCACCGGGGCCTGAGCCGTGCAGTGTTCTAATTTAGCGGAAAGGAGGGAACCCCATGAGCGACAACTGGGTGGTACAGAACCTGCAAAACGCCCTGGACACCTGGAACAAGTATCTGACGGAGATTTGGCAGCTCATCACACAAAGTCCCGCGGAATTTAAGGGCGGCGCCATCTGGGGCGTGATCCTCAACATCCACGATGCGGTGCGGGCCATTGGCTTGGCCCTGCTGGTGTTGTTTTTCCTGGTGGGAGTCATGCGCACCTGTGGGTCGTTCGCCGAAATGCGCCGGCCGGAGGTGGCCCTGAAGCTCTTTGTCCGGTTTGCCCTGGCAAAGGGCGTGGTCACCTACGGTCTGGAGCTGATGCTGGCCCTGTTCCAAATCGTTCAAGGGCTGGTGTCCACCATTCTGAACGCATCCGGCCTAGGGGCCGCCGAGGGCATGGTGCTGCCGGAGGAGATTGTCACAGCGGTGGAGGACTGCGGCTTCTTCGAGTCCATTCCCCTTTGGGCAGTGACGCTTATCGGCGGGCTGTTTATCACCGTGCTGTCCTTCCTGATGATCCTTACGGTGTACGGGCGGTTTTTTCGCCTGTACCTGTACACCGCCATCGCGCCCGTCCCACTCTCCACCTTTGCCGGGGAGCCCACCCAGAATGTGGGCAAGAGCTTTCTTAAAAGTTATGCCGCTGTGTGCTTGGAGGGGGCCATCATTGTGCTGGCCTGCGTGATTTTCTCTTTGTTCGCCGCCGCCCCGCCGGTGGTAGATACGGACGCCGCCGCTGTCACCCAGGTGTGGAGCTACATCGGCGAGCTGATTTTTAATATGCTGGTTTTAGTGGGCAGCGTGAAAATGGCCGACCGCATTGTGCGGGAGATGATGGGACTGTAAAAGGATTGCAAATAGATTGCAAAGCGCAATCAAACGTGTTATACTGTGGACAAGGAGGCGAATTGTATGAAACGAACATCCAATGTGTTTGTCCGGGTGGAACCGGAAGTGAAGGAACAGGCGGAAAAAATCCTCAGTGAATTGGGAATCCCTATGTCCAACGCGGTGGGGATGTTCTTGCGGCAGGTGGTTTTGCAGCGGGGGATCCCTTTCGAGATGAAATTGCCTAAAGAAACTCCTTTGGCCTTTGGCTCTCTGACAAAAGAGGAGCGGGACCGGGAATTGGAAAAAGGCATGGAAGATATTCGAGAGGGCCGAGTCTATTCCGCGGAAAGCGTGTTGGAAGAACTCCACCAGGATTACGGCGTATGAAGTGGGAAATTTTCTATTCGGCGGAATCTAAACAGGATTTACGGAAAATTCTGGACTATATCACGGAAGAACTCCACGAGCCGGGAATTGCCCGCAATCTGGTGCGCCATATCTTGGGAGAGATTGGAAAGCTGGATGAGATGCCAAACCGCCATGCTCTATACGATGAGGAACCCTGGCGGAGCCAAGGGCTGCGTTCTTTTCCCGTGAAGAATTACCTTGTCCTGTATGTGACCGATGAGGCAAACCATGCGGTTCAGATTGTCCGGGTGGTTTACGGGGGTATGGACATCCGAAAACAGCTTTCGGAAACCACACGCTAAAATCTATAGCAAAGAAGCGTCCACAGCAGTGGGCGCTTTTTGTGCCTAAGGAGGTCTTTATGGAAGTCAAAATCAACCGGGAGATTCGCAACTACACGGAATCCATGTTCTTCGGCCTGAGCCTGCGCCAGTGCGTGTTCTCCGTGCTGGCCATTGCCGTGGCGGTGGGGCTGTACTTCTTGTTGAGGCCCATGTTTGGCCTGGAAACCCTGTCCTGGGTGTGCGTCTTGGGGGCGGCCCCCTTCGCCGCCCTGGGGTTCATCACCTACCACGGCATGACCGCCGAGCAGTTCCTCTGGGCCTGGCTGCGCTCGGAATTGCTGGAACCCAAGCAGCTGAAATGCGAACCGCAAAACCTCTACTACGAACTTTTGAAAGGGGGAACTAAATGCTAAAAACCCTAAACAATCAGCGAAAACTGGAAAAAGAGCGCTACGCCGTCCCACGCCGGGTGCAGGATGTGATCCCCATCCGACGCGTTTGGAAAGACGGCGTTTTTCTGTGCGGCAACCTCTACACCAAGACCTTCCAGTTTACGGACATCAACTACCGGGTGGCCAGCCGGGAGGACAAGGAAATCATGTTCCTCTCCTATTCGGAGCTGCTAAACTCTCTGGACAGCGGAGCTTCCGCCAAGATGACCATCAACAACCGGCGGCTGAACAAAGCCCACTTTGAGGATTCCATCCTTATGCCCCTGCGGGGGGATTTCCGGGATGAATACCGCCGGGAGTACAACCAGATGCTCTTGGACAAGGCCACGGGAGCCAACGGCATTATGCAGGAGAAGTACCTGACCTTCTCCGTAGCCAAGAAAAATGTAGAGGAGGCCCGCGCTTATTTCGCCCGAGTGGGGGCAGACCTGACTTCCCACTTTGCGGCCCTTGGCTCCAAGTGCAAAGAGCTGGATGCTGGGGAGCGGCTGCGCATCCTCCACGACTTCTATCGTCCCGGAGAGGAGGATGCCTTCCACTTCGATTTGACCCAGTCCGCCCGGCTGGGCCACAGCTTTAAAGACGCCATTTGTCCCGACAGCGTGGAGAGGTTTGCAGACCATCTGAAGCTGGGGGACAAATACTGCCGGGTGCTGTACCTGAAGGAGTACGCCAACTACATTAAGGATGAGATGGTCAATGAGCTGACAGATTTGAACCGGAACCTGATGCTCTCCATTGACATCCTACCCGTCCCCACAGATGAGGCGGTGCGGGAGGTGGAGAACCGGCTGCTGGGGGTGGAGACCAACATCACCAACTGGCAGCGGCGGCAGAACCAGAACAACAACTTCTCCGCGGTTATTCCCTACGACATGGAGCTGCAGCGAAAGGAGAGCAAAGAATTCCTCAACGACCTGACCACCCGGGACCAGCGGATGATGCTCTGTGTCCTCACCTTGGTCATCATGGCGGACAGCTACCAACAGCTGCAAAGCGACACGGAGTCCATCCAGTCGGTGGCCCGCAAGCAGATGTGCCAGATGGCGGTGCTGAAATTCCAGCAGATGGACGGCCTCAACACGGTGCTGCCCCTGGGGGTGCGGAAAATCAACGCCTTTCGTACCCTCACCACCGAGAGCTTGGCGGTGTTTATGCCCTTCAAGGTGCAGGAGATCCAGGACAAGGGCGGCATCTACTTTGGGGAGAACGCCATCTCCCACAACCTGCTCCTGTGCAACAAGTCCAATTTGCTGAATCAGTCGGCGTTCCAGCTGGGGGTACCTGGTTCCGGCAAATCCTTTCTTTCCAAGGAGCAAATCGCCTTTCTCATTCTCAACACGGAGGACGATGTGCTGATCTGCGACCCGGAAAACGAATTTGGCCCCCTGTGCCGGACCTTGGGCCGGGAGGACGCCACGGTGGTCCACATGGCCGCCGGCGGGAAAGACCGCTTAAACGCCATGTACATGGTGGAGGGCTACGGCGAACAGAACCCCATTGTGGAGAAAAGCCAGTTTGTCATGTCCCTTATCGAGCAGATCGACCGGCGGGGCGTAGGGCCCCAGCACAAGTCCATCATCGACCGGTGTACGGCCCTGGTGTACCAGGAGGCGGAGAGAACGGGCAAGCCCGCCACCCTCTGCGACCTGCGGGAAAAGCTGCTGGAGCAGCCAGAGGAGAAGGCGAAAGATATCGCTCTCTCCCTGGAGCTGTTCACCACCGGCTCCCTGGACATCTTCGGCAAGGAGAGCACTGTGGACTTGGACAAGCGCATTGTGGTGTTCGACATTCACAGCCTGGGGGAGCAGTTAAAGCCCACGGGTTTGCTGGTCATCACCGACACCATCTTAAACCGGGTCACCCTCAACTGGAAACGGGGAAAACGGACCCACGTCTTTATTGACGAGTTCCATTTGGTTTTTGAGAACGAACAGAGCGGCATTTTCTTCAATTCGGCGTGGCGGCAGTTTCGCAAGCGGGGCGCTTATCCCACAGCCATCACCCAGAACGTGGAGTATCTGTTAGATTCTGTTCAGGCCAGCACCATGCTCTCAAACTCCGAGTTCATCGTCATGCTGAACCAGGCGGCCTCCGACCGGGAGAAGCTGTCGAAACTCTTGAATATCTCCAAGGAGCAGATGAGCTATGTCACCAACGCGGACGCGGGTTGCGGCCTGCTCCGCTACGGCAGCGCTTTGGTGCCCTTTGTCAATCGCTTCCCCAAGGATACCAAGCTCTACCAGTTGATGACCACCAAGCCCGGCGAGGGCGTGTTCGGTGGCGCTCATGGGTAAGGACATCAAGACTAAGGCGGCCCAGGAGGTGAAAACCTTGGAGTCCGTAGGGGAACCGGGCAAGCGCATGAAGCAGGCATACATCCGGGAGAAACAGCGGAAAGCCGGGGATACCTCCGGTACGTCCCCGCCCCCTTTTGGGGAGAGGAGCGAAACGAGCCAGGCCGGGCCGGAGAGCCCCAGACAACCGGGGAGTGTGCCATCTACCAAAGGGAAAACTCTAAAAGCCCCCTCTCCGGGAGAACGGATGAAGTCCACCTTTCTCCAAGCGAAAAAGGCGGCAATCCCAGAGCAGCCCACCAGGCAGGATCAACAGGAGGACCTATCTGGCCAGGCCACTCAGCAGGTGAGCAAGGCGGGAAAGCGCGCGGCGGATTCTGTTCTCCATCGTGTAGAGCGAGCGGGTCGGGAAAGCCTTTCCCAAGTAAAACCCCGTGTGGAACAGGCGCGGGAAAGCTTCCGAGAGTTGAAAGGCACGGTGGAGAATCCCCGGCAGGAGGGCCAGCGTCCCCCTGCCAAGGCACAAATACCCCGCAAGGAGGGGGAGGGGGCCGGGTATCCCTCCTCACGGCAGGGGAAAGGTCAAACGAACCAGAGTGCCATCCGTAAAAGGGCGTCTCCCACAGTACGGAACAGTGAGAGGAAGGAAATCAAATCCCCTGCCAAGAAAAATGTGAAAACCGCCGCCCATTCTATCAAGACGGCGGAACGGAGCAGCGCCGGTATCAAGACCAGCCAGCGGGCAGCTGCCCAAACAAAAGCCGCTGCCAAGGCTGCGAAGCAGTCCGCCCGGCGGGTGCAGACGGCACGGGCCAAGGCGCAGGCCGCCGCGCAGACGGCAAAGCAGGCGGCTAGGGTTACCGCCAAAGCCATCAAAGCTGCCATTGCTGCTACCAAAGCCCTGGCGACGGCTCTCCTGGCTGGGGGCTGGGTGGCGCTTCTAGTAGTTGTGGTGATCTGTTTGATTGGCCTGCTGGTGGGCTCCTGCTTCGGCATTTTCTTCTCTGGGGAAGACACCGGAACAGGCCAGACCATCCGCACCGCCATTGCCCAGGTCAACCAGGAGTACCAGGACAAGCTGGAAGAAATCCAGGCCAGCCATCCCCACGACACCGTAGAAATCACCGGCAGTCAAGCAGTGTGGAAAGAGGTGCTGGCCGTCTACGCTGTCAAGACCACCACCGACCCGGAGGGTCAGGACGTGGCCTCCATGGACGAGGAAAAGTTGGGCCTGCTTGCAGAGGTGTTCTGGGAGATGAACCAACTCTCCGCCAACGTAGAAACGCGCACCGAAACCACCCAGAACGAGGACGGGGAAGCCGTGAAAACGGAAATTACCGTGCTGGTGACCTCTGTGTCCCACAAAACCGCCCAGGAGATGGCGGTACAGCTGGGCTTTGACGCAGACCAAAAAGAGCAGCTGCAAGAGCTGCTCTCCCCGGAATATGATGACCTGTGGAACGAATTGCTGTACGGTATCGCCCTGGGCAGCGGCAATGGGGATTTGGTGGCCGTGGCTCAGTCTCAGGTGGGCAACGCGGGCGGCGCGCCCTACTGGAGCTGGTATGGGTTTTCCAGCCGGGTGGAATGGTGCGCCATCTTCGTCTCCTGGTGCGCCGACCAGTGCGGGTTACTTGACAGCGGCGCTGTCCCCAAATTTTCTGGGTGCGGCACAGGCGTGAACTGGTTCCAGTCCCGGGGACAATGGCTGTCCGGCAGCGCCACGCCGGAGCCGGGTATGCTCATCTTCTTTAAATGGTACGGAAGCGATGCCACCATCGCCGACCATGTGGGCATTGTGGAACGGGTGGAAAACGGCCGGATCTACACCATTGAGGGGAACTCCAATGACATGGTGCGGAGGAATAGCTATCCTGTGGGATATGGGGAAATCAAGGGGTACGGTGTGCTGACCCCTGGCAGGGTAGAGAACGCCCTGCTTACATAAGGGAGCTGTCTATCTAGCATAGCGCTTCCACAGATTTTTATCTTTAGAAACAGCAAAGGCGGCCTTTCCAGGATGGGCCGCCGTTTTGTATACTCAATCCTGTTTTATGGGAAACTTCAAACAGCTAAATGAAAGGGAGGAATCCACCCGTGAACAAACAGATTGCCCTGTATCAACTGTCCGACTTTGCCCGCCAACTCCAAGAGGACGAGCGTTCCCCTGCCACCATAGAAAACTACCTGCGCCACATCCGGGCCTTCGCCGCCTGGGCCGGTGGGCAGGCCGTTACCAAGGACCTTGCCGCCCAGTGGAAGGAGCACTTGATTTCCCAGTACCGTCCCGACACAGTGAACACCATGCTGGTGTCCCTCAACCGGTTCTTCGCTTTCCTCGGCTGGTACGATTGCCAAGTGAAGACTTTGCGCATCCAGCGGCGGTTATTCCGGGAGGAAAGCAAGGAACTGACCCGGGCGGAGTACGAGCGTCTAGTTTCCGCCGCCCAGGCAAGCGGTCGGGAGCGCTTGGTACTGCTCTTGGAAACCATCTGCTCCACCGGCATCCGGGTCAGTGAAGTGAAGTATATCACAGTGGAGGCTCTCAAACTGGGGAAAGCGGAAATCTCCCTTAAGGGGAAAATCCGCACTATTTTGTTGCCCAATAAACTGTGCAGAAAGCTTTTAAAGTACGCGAAAAAACAAAAGACCGTTTCCGGCGAAATTTTTCTCACCAGAAACGGGAAAGGAATGTCACGGAAGCAGATTTGGGCGGAGATGAAATCCATCTGTGCTAAGGCACAAGTGGCGGCGACAAAGGTGTTTCCCCACAATCTGCGGCACCTGTTCGCCCGTGTGTTTTACAAAGCCTGTCGCGATGTGGCCAAATTGGCGGATGTGCTGGGCCACAGCTCCATGGAAACCACCCGCATCTATCTCATTTCTACCGGGGTGGAACACGCCCATACTCTGGAACGGCTGCGACTGATTTTATAAGGTAACGGAAGGCAAAATGATTAAAATGTCTTGAAAAGAAAGAAAGGGAATAGCTCTTCTTGCCCCAAAAAACGTTAAAAAAGAAAACCTACATATACAAATAGTTGAACGCAAGATAAAAAGCTGAATATTGTATTATGCCGATGGAAAAAGTGACCTCCACCGGCAAATTTCCTACGCTTACCAGCGAATTTTACTTGCATTCATTTCCTTGAAGTGGTAAAATGAGTCATAATCAATGTTTGTTTTTTTGGATAACCTATGCTTGATTTGACATTTTAATCAAAATGGGAAAAAGAATGGGGGTGGTGTTATGCTGAGTGCTCAAAAACAGGCGAATCATGGGTCTCCATATGTACTAAAGGAAGCGGATATTGATTCGTACTTGCAGGATATGGAATCGAGGAACCGCCGGAAGGGTACCTTGGACAACTACCACCGCTGCTTGGAAGATTTTCTCGCCTGGCTGCCGGAAGGGAAGGAGATCTTCCGGGAGAGGGTCTATGCATATCAGGAGCATCTTGCAGAGCGCTATACGCCAGGCACCGTCAACATGAAGATGACTACTGTCAATGGACTTTTGGATTTCCTTGACCTTCGGGAATGTCAGGTGACGGCCAAACTTCAAGTGGATAAAGATGAAGTCAAGCCAGAGCTTACCCGCAGCGAGTATCTGCGAATGCTGGCGGCGGCCAAGGCCAATAAGGATGGACGGCTCTATCTCCTCATCAAGCTGTTCGCCACTACGGGCATCGGCGTGCAGGAGATTGTGAACGTCACCGTGGAGGCTGTGCAAACTGGCAGCGTGGTGACCTTCCCCAACCGCAACCGGCAGGAAATACGCATCCCGCCCTGTGTGCAAGGGGAGATTTTATCCTACGCTAAGGAAAATGGAATCCAATCCGGCCCGGTTTTTCTTACAAGGCAAGGGATGCCTCTGGGAAGGACCAGCATATCCAATATGGTTCCTCGGATTTCCAAAGACGCCCGGGTGGAGGAAAGCAAGTGCACACCTCGGTGTTTGCAGAAATTGTATGAGGACACCCAGAAGAATATCCGCGCCAATGTGGCCGTCATGCTGCAAATGACTTACGACAGGATGTTGGAGCAGGAACAGGTTATCTATGGTTGGGAAGATGTGCAGCAGCGTGTATAACGAACGAGTGTAAGGAGCAATTCCAGTGGAGAAAACGCAACACCCAAACGACAACGAGATGGTCATCGACCTGGTGGACCTGGCCAAAGCGCTGTGGCGCCGGGCCTGGGCCATCGTTCTGGCCATGGTGATTTTCGGCGGAGCGGCTTTTGGCTACGCCCGGTTTCTCATCACCCCCTTGTACCAGGCCAGCGCCATGATGTACGTGAACAACAGCTCTATCAACGTGGGCAGCACCCAGGTGGACTTAAGCGACCTGAACGCCGCCCAGAGCCTGGTGGAGACTTATATCGTTATTCTACAGACCCGAGGCACCCTGGAGCAGGTCATCGAGCAGGAGAACCTGCCCTATGATTATGAAACCCTCTCCGGCATGATCGAAGCGGGGGCCGTAAATTCCACCGAGGTGTTCTCCATCAACGTGACCAGCGCCGACCCAGAGGAGGCGGAGAGGATTGCCAACTGTGTGGCGGAGATCCTTCCGGACCGCATTGCAGAGATTGTGGAGGGCAGCTCGGTGAAGATTGTGGACTACGCCATTGTGCCCAGCCAAAAATCTTCCCCCAGCATCTCCCGGTACACGCTGCTTGGGCTGCTGCTGGGTGCGGTGGTCAGCTGCGGCGTCATTGTGCTGCTGTATCTCTTCGACGACCAAATCCGGGACGAGGAATATGTCCGGCAAACTTTCGATCTGCCTTTGCTGGCGGCTATCCCAGACCTGACGGGGAAAAATTCCGGCAGCAGCTATTACTATTCTAAGAAAACCTCCGGAAAGGAGGCGACCCCCTAAATGTTTGGGAAAAAGAAAGGGAATGTTTCAGACAGCGCCTATGGGGTGATGCTGGGAGACAAACTCAGTTTCGCCGCCTCGGAAGCGTACAAACTGCTGCGCACCAATTTGATGTATGCCCTCACCGGGGAGGAGAAAGATGAGTGCAAGGTGGTGGGCGTCACCAGTTCCGTCCGGGGTGAAGGAAAGTCTACCACCACCCTGAACCTAGCTTACTCTTTAGCGGAGGCTGGCCAGTATGTCCTGGTGTTGGAGTGCGACATGCGTCTACCAACCTTGGCAAAGCGCCTGGGGATGGACGGGCAGAAGGGCGTCTCCAACCTGCTGGCGGGGCTGTGCAACGGCTCGGAAGTGATAAGGCGCACCGAGCTCCACCAGAATCTGTATGTGCTCCCCGCGGGGGAGATTCCTCCCAACCCTTCGGAGCTGCTGGGCTCCGAGCGGATGAAGGTGGTTATCGACACCTTGAAGAAAGATTTTGATTACATCCTTTTGGACTTGCCGCCGGTGAACGCGGTGTCCGATCCTTTGGTGGCCTCCAAGCTGACGGACGGCATCGTGCTGGTGGTGCGCCAGAATTACAGCAGCAAGCGGGCCTTGGGAGAAGCGGTGCGGCAGCTCCACTTCGTAGATGCCAAAATTCTGGGCTTTGTTATGACCAGCGCGGATTCCGGCAGCAAGGGCAATAAGAAATACTATAAGAAGTACTACAAACAATACGGGTATGGCTACGACTATGGCCAACAGAAAGAGAAAACCAGTTCATGATTGATATACATACCCACGTGCTTCCCGGCCTGGACGACGGCAGCGGCTCCCTAGAGGAGAGCCTGTGGCTGGGCCATGCCCTGGCGCGGCAGGGAGTCAAGCTCTTTGCCGTTACCCCCCACTTCTATGCCACCCAGGAGAGCCCCCAGGACTTTCTCCGGCGGCGGGAGCGGGCAGAGCACCAGCTGTTCCTTCACTGGCCCCAGGAGTTCCCCCCTTTCTTGGTGGGAGCAGAGGTGCGCTTCTTCGACGGCATGAGCCGCACCCAAGATCTGCCCCTGCTCACCCTGGAAGGCACCAACCTGCTCCTGTTGGAGATGTCTTTCTCCCCATGGAGTCCGCGGATGGTGGAAGAGG
>DSTMR04002__coassemble_1396_pt1 | contig 15971 bp, 13 predicted proteins | sample DSTMR04002__metabat2_high_PE_036 | metagenome-assembled genome bin DSTMR04002
ACTCTCCCCCCTAAATACTTTACCAGCTGGGAAAGAACAAGATACGCTTCGCTCTTAACCAGCAGAAAGCCAAGTTTTAGGCAACAGCTAAGAAAGGATGAACAAAACCATGAACATCGGCATCGACCATGGCTATCCACCTGTTTATGTCTCCCACCGAAGAGGTGCTGCAGATCGCGCCTGGGATCATACGGGACTATGGGTTTTCTTTCCTGCTGCTGCCCTTAAACATTTTCTCCACCTACTACTTCCAGGCTGTCATGAAGCCCCAGGCCGCTTTTGTGGTTTCTGTGGCCCGCGGGTTGGTGATCAGCGGCATCTTGATTTTGGCGCTGCCGGCCATTGCCGGAGCAAACTCCATCTGGTTTGCCATGCCGCTTACAGAGCTGCTTGTGGCAGTTTTTGTGGTGTGCATGTTGGTTCGATATACAAGGCAACTGCCCACAGAAAGGAAGATCGTTCATGAGTAAAATTCTTACCATTGGCAGAGAGTTCGGAAGCGGCGGCCGGGAATTGGGACGCCGTCTTTCCGAAGAGCTGGGAATCGCCTATTACGACCAGGAAATCATCCAGGAAATTGCCTGGCGGACGTCTCTGTCCGAACAGTACGTGCAGGCTATTGCCGAGCGCAAGCCCACGTTCTCCTACCCCATTCACATTGGCCACAGTTTTTATCCCTCGGTCAACCAGCCCTTTGAACAGACCATGGGAATCTACGAAGAGCAAACCCGCATCATTCGGGAGCTGGCCGCCAAGTCCGACTGTGTGATTGTGGGCCGGTGCGCGGACTACATCCTGCTGGAGCGCCACCCTTTCCGGCTGTTTGTCTACGCCGACATGGAGAGCAAGATCAAACGCTGCCGGGAGAAAGGGCCGGAGGAAGAGCGTCTTTCCGACAAGGAGCTAAAGCAGACAATCCTGGGAATTGACCGGCGCCGGGCCAAATACTATGGCCTGTATACAGGCCATGCCTGGGGAGATAAGCTCAATTTTGATCTGTGCATCAACACCACCCGCACGGTGATTAAAGACATTGTCCCAGCCATTGCCCGGCTGTTTTGACAGTGGAAACGAGAGGGAACGCTTTGTTTGCCAAAGCTTCCTTCTTTTTTTGCCGGAAATAGTCCCTGCCCTTTGGGAGGTTCCTCCGGGGAAACGAGCCTCTGCTTTTGCATGGCCTGCAGATGCAAAAACCGGCGCTTTTCCTATTTTCATAGGGAGCGGTGTGGAGTATAATACGACTATATCCCACAATAGAAGGAGGATTCCCCATGGATCTGGAACAGATGAAACGGAAGTACGCGTACACGTTGGCCCGGGTGGGCTTAAACGTGCAGAAAGGGCAGACAGTTTTGGTGGAAGCCGCCATTGAAGGGTGGCAGTTCACCAGCATTTTTGCAGAGGAATGCTACAAGCTGGGAGCCGGCAATGTGGTTGTCAGCTACCTGGACCAGGCCAACCTGAAGGTGGCCGCTCAGTACCGTCCCGACGAGGCCGTCCGTCGGGTGGAGGAGTGGGAAAGCTCCATGTACCAGAAGTATTTGGACGAAGGCGCCTGCTATGTCCGTCTGGAAGGTGTAAATCCCAAACTGATGGAAGGCGTCAGCGAAAAACAGTCCAACGCCATCTTTGCCCACGTGGACGGGGTGCGGAATATTATGCGCCGGGCCAGCCGGGAAAAGCACTGCCAGTGGCTGATCGCCATGGTGCCTACGGTGGAGTGGGCCGAGTACATCCTGGACAAAAAAGGGGAAGAGGCCCTCACCGAGCTGTGGGACATCCTCCTAAAGCTGTGCTATATTGACGAAACCAACGATGTGGTGGAAACCTGGGAGAAGCTTCGGGAGCAAAAGGCCAGCCGCGGCAAGGCAGTGGATGCTCTGGGGCTGAAAAAGCTGCACTACACCGCCTCCAACGGCACCGATCTGACCGTGGAGCTGACGCCCTGGTCCAAGTTTGGCTACGAAGGACGTCCCGCTGTGACCTTCACTCCCAACATTCCCACGGAGGAAATCTGCACCACTCCCGCCAAGTATGGCACCAACGGCGTGGTCTACGCCTCCCGTCCTCTGGTGCTGGGGGGCAAGAAAATCGAAAACTTCGGTTTCCGCTTTGCCCAGGGCAAGGTGGTGGAAGTCCTGGCGGACGAGGGCAAGGAGATGCTGGAGGCCTTGGTGGCCACCGATGAAAACGCCGGGTATTTGGGAGAGGCCGCTCTGGTGGAATACCATTCTCCCATCAGCATGAGCGGGCTGGTCTACTACACCACCCTGATTGACGAAAACGCCAGCTGCCACCTGGCATTGGGCCGTGGGCTCAACTCTTCGCCGGAAGGCCATCCGGACCTGTTTAACGACTCCACCATCCACATCGATTTCATGATCGGCACGGCGGATATGCGGATTGTGGGGACCACGGAGACCGGGGAAGAGGTGGAAATTTTCCGCAACGGAGATTTTGCCATTTGACCCAGCCGGTTCTCTCCTGGGGAAAGGCAAAGTGCAGCCCCATCCAGAAGTCGGGATTACTGCCAGGCTGCGCAGTGTCCTTGGATCGGATTCTCTGGCATAGAAAAAGGGAAGGAAAGCCTGAAACGGCTTTCCTTCCTTTTTTGCTGCCTTTAGTCGAAGGCAAGACCTCCGTAAGAGGGGCGGTCTTGCTTTGTCAGAGTGGATGGGAGAGAGCTTCCGAAGAGCTGGCAGAGTTTTCCACAGTTTGCTCCGCCTTGGTGTAATAGTGCGCCTGGGCTTTCCAAAGGGCCTGGTACTTTCCGTCGCTTTGCACCAGCTTCTGGTGGCTGCCCTGTTGGACAATCTGCCCGTGGTCGAACACGGCAATGTCGTCGCAGAACCGGCAGGAGGAAAGCCGGTGGCTGATGTACACCGCCGTCTTGTCTCCCACAATTTTGTCGAAGTTCTCGTACACCTCCATCTCTGCCACAGGATCCAAGGCGGCGGTGGGCTCATCCAGCACCACGAAGGGAGCGTCTTTGTACAGAGCCCGGGCCAAAGCGATTTTCTGGGCTTCCCCGCCGGACACCTGCACGCCGCTTTCGTCAAATTCCTTGTACAGGGGCGTTTCCAAGCCTTGGGGCATGGTGGCCAACCGCTTTCCAAATCCGGCCATCTCCAAGCAGGAGGCGGCCCGGCCTTTGTTCACTTGTACGGCGGCGGCTACGTTTTGCCCCAGGGGAAAGGCCAGCAGCTGGAAATCCTGGAACACCACGGAGAACAGGGCCCGATACTCCCGGTAGTTGTACTTGCGGATGTCGATGCCGTTTAAGAGGATTTCCCCTTCCGTAGGGTCGTACAGGCGGCACAGCAGCTTGATAAAGGTGGTCTTGCCGGAGCCGTTTTCCCCCACCACCGCCAGGCGGCTGCCCACCTGGAACTTCAGGTTCACGTGGCGCAGGGCCCAGGTGTCCGTGTTGGGGTACCGGAAAGACACGTCCCGGAACTGAATTTCGTAGTGGCGGTCCGTCCGCTTCTCTGTGGTCAGACTGCCCTGGTACATGGTGTTGGGAATGTCCAAAAACTCGTAGGTGGTGCGCAGAAACACCGCGTTGGAGCGGAACTCTCCCCAGGTGGCAACCAGCGCGCTCAAGTTGCTGGAAAGGGTGGTGATAGCGCTGACATACTGGGCCACACTGCCCACGGCAAAGGCTCCCGCCCAAGCCTTCAGGCACACAAAGGCGTAAGCAAGCCCTGTAAACACCCCGGACATCGCCGCGGCTGCCGCCGCCCACAGGCCCATAGGGCCTCGGGCGCACCGGGCCAGGGGGCCGTCGGGATAGCAGGAACGGTCCTCCCTGACGTAGTGACGGATCAGCCTGTCTTGCCGGTACATGCGGGCGTCCACCCCGCGGGCAGGTTCCTGCATCTGCTCGTAGAGAAAGTTGAAGAAGCGGTTGACGCCGGTGGTACGCTCGGCCTCCTGGGTGAGCAGCTGGGTGCTCTTGTTCTGACACAGGGGAGCGAGGAGGGTCACCGCCAACAAGGCTGCCAGTCCCAGCAAAGTGACCAGGGGGTTGTTGAGAATGGTCCAGGCTCCGGCGCTCTCCGGCACCTGCTGGGTGAACAGAGACACTGTCAACACCACGGCCCCTGCAATGCCGAACAGGGACTTGAGCAAATTTTGGCACCGGATCACCAAAAATGGCATGCCAAAGCCTGCCCAGTTGTAGACCTGATAGGCCTTGGAAAGCAGCTGGTGGGTGTGGGCGTCGTCCGCCGCCTGAAAGTCCATGGACAGCAGCTTGTCGCTCTCCATGCGGCGGGTGGTGTAGTACGTCTCCTGCACGTTGGCCAGGCGCCAGCGGTTCAGCAGGGCGGTGACAATGCCCAGGCCGGCCGTCAGGCAAATGGTCAGCAGCACCAAGCCCAGCAGCCGCTGAGGATCTTGTCCTCCGGCCAGTTCGTTGAGAATCTGAGAGGAAAGGTAGATGGTCACATAGGGGCTCACCGCGGAAAAAGCGCTGTACAGCACGATGGAAGGCAGCATCTGAGGGGCATATTGGTGCCAGAGCCGGTACCCCCGCACGGTGGCGCGCACCGTTTCCGGAAAGCTTGCCATGGTTTCTTTTTTACCCATGAGTCTCCTCCTCCTTGTCCTGGTAGTAGCGGCTTTGCACTTGGAACAGCCGGGCGTACTCTCCGCCCTGTTCCAGCAAAGATTGGTGGGTGCCCTCCTCTAAGATTTTCCCTTGGCCCAGCAGCAGAATCCTGTCGCAGAACCGGGTGGAGGCCAGCCGATGGGAGATGTAGAACGAAGTGCGGCCTTGGGTCAAGTCACTGTACCGCAGATAGAGCTGGTGCTCGGCGATGGGATCCAAAGCGGCGGTGGGCTCGTCTAAAACGATGATGGGTCCGTTTTTATACAAAGCCCGGGCCAGCATCAGCCGCTGCAGCTCTCCGCCGGACAGCTGCAAGCCGTCCTCGTAGATGCTTTGGCCGATGTGGGTTGCCCCGCCCTGGGGCAGGGACTGGTACTTCTCCCACAGCCCGGCCCGTTTGATGGCGTCCTCCATGCCGGCAATGTCTGTGCTCTCCGGCATCTGGGTGACGTTGTCTGCAAAGGTGGTTTCAAACACCGAGAAATCTTGGAACACCGTGGAGAACAGCCGGTAGTAATCCCGCCGGTTGAACTGCCGGATGTCCTCCCCGTTTAAGAGCACCTGGCCTTCGGTGGGATCCAGCAGGCCGCACACCAGTTTCATCAAGGTGGTTTTGCCCGCGCCGTTTAGGCCCACAATGGCCAGCTTCTCTCCAGGCCGCACCGTCAGGTGAATGTGGGACAAGGTGTCCTTTTGGGCCCCGGGATACCGGAAGGAAACGTCCTGCAGCTCTAAGGCATAGGGCAGGGAGGGGTCCGGCTCGATGGCCTTGCCCCCCTCCATGCGGAAGGGCTCCGGCGCCTCCATGTAGCCCCGCACGCTGCTCAGCTCCAAGCTGAACTGGTGCAGCTCTCCAAAGCCTTTCAAAATGCCCGTCACCCAGGTGGTGAAGTTCCCCACGGCGTTGAAGTACAGCAAAAACTCCGAAACCGGCAGCCCATCCCGCAGGGTCAGCATCAGCAGATAGCCATAGGCGGCACCGTTGCGCAAAAAGGTGAGAATCACCTCGGCCAGGTCTCCCAGCAGGCGCACCCGCTGCTCCCGCAGCTGGAAGTTCCGGTACAGCTTCAACACCGCATCGTACACCTGCTGCAGCCAGCCGCTCATGCCAAAAATCTGGATGTCCTTCAATGTGCCCCGGTCCCCGACTTTTTGGCGGATGTACGTCATCTTCTGGCCCAGGGCGGCGCCCTCCTGCCGGTGGTCGTAGGACCACTTGTTGGTCCGCAGGGAGCACACATAGCTCAGGGCTGCCGTGGCCACTGCCATGAGGATGAGCACCGGGTCCAGGCTGAGAAACAGCACCAGGTAGATGCCAAAGCCCAGCAGGTTTTGAAGAATCTCCGTCATCACCCGCCAAATGGCCTCTCCGGCGGAGGAGTTGGAGCCTAGGGCCCGGTCGGACCGCTCCTTCTCCTTCAGCAGGGTGGGGTCGCTGCTGTTGGGGTAAGAGGTGGACACAGCCTTCACAATCACTTGCAGGTTCAGCTCCATCCGCAGCTGTATCCGGCCAAACTCAGTGTTTTGGTTTATATAGGCCTGTGCGGCACGCAGCAGGACTAACGTTCCGGCCATGACGGCAATGGTGCCGAACAGCTCCGGCAAAGGCGCGGCGGCCTCCACCTTGCCCAGCACCAGGGGCGCCAAAAACAGCTCCGCCAAGCTGATGGCCACATAGAGCCCTGCCAAAGCCAGGCACAGCCACAGCACGCTTTTTTGCTCCCGCCAGGCCAGACGGATCATATACCCGGCGTTTTGCAGCATGCTGTAGCGGGTTTCTTGGTTCTTCATGGGGTTCCCTCCTTCTTTCATCCTGCCTGTAGTATAAAGCAAAAAATCGTCCCCGTGGCATTTCGGGGACGAATTGCTTTTTCTGGGGGACGAATTACACCGGTTCCTGGGGCAGCAGGACTTCCGTGGTGAAGGCGCCTTCTTCGCTGGCCCGGGTCAAGTATCCTCCCAGGCGTTCTACCACGCTGTCGATGCGGGCCAGCCCAAAGCCGTGGCCCTCCCCTTTGGTGGAGGAAAACCGGCCGCCCACCTTTTTTTGCTTGCCGCCGGCTGCCAGGTTGGTAAAGGAGATGTACAGCTGGCTGCCCTTCATGTCCATGTAAATGCGGATCATCCGCTCTTCCTCCGGCAGCTTTTGGCTGGCCTCTATGGCGTTGTCAAACAGGTTGCCCAAAAGGACGCACAAATCCAAGTCCGAGATGGAGAGCGTCACGGGAATGTGGGCGTCCGCCCGCACGGCAATGCCCTTAGCTTTGGCCAGGGAGATCTTGCTGTTTAAAATGGCGTCCGCCATGGAATTGCCGGTTTTCACCGCCGGTTCCACCCGTTTCAGGTCTCCTTCCAGTTCGGTGAGATAGGATTTGATGGCTTCCAAATCCCCCTTTTGGGCGTAGGTTTGCAGCAGCTGGATGTGGTTGCGGAAATCGTGGCGCCAGCCCCGCATTTCCCGGTACATGGTTTCCACCTCCCGGTAGTGGGTTTTCAGCAGCTCCTGCTGGTAGGCGGCCATGCGTTTTTCGGTTTTTTTGGAAAACAGCCCCATGCTCTCCCTCCTTACAGCTTTTGGATGATGGCCCGGTTCAAGGGTTCGTACATGCCCCGGGGCAGGGGGAGGCGGCTGCCGCTGAACAGCTGTACCTCCCGCTTGGTGACCTTTCGCACTTTGCCCAGGTTGAGAATGTAAGACCTGCCGATCCGGAAGAAGCGGTCGTCCAGCTCCTGCTCCATGGCGCTGAGCGTCTTTTTCACCCGATACGCTTCTGCTGCGGTGTGGACGGTGACGTAATTGCCCCGCACCTCTATGTACTCCACCTCATACAGGGGGACGCGCACCAGCTCTTCGGGAAGCTCCAGCAGCAGGGAATGTCCCGCCCGTGCCAGATGCTCCACAGCCCTGTCCAGCACGGCCCAGAGTTTTTCCCGGTGAATGGGCTTGAGCAAGTAGTGCAGGGCGGACACGTCGTACCCTTCCGCCAAATAGTCCGAATACCCGGTGAGAAAGACAATCTGCAAAAGCTGGCTGTCTTTGCGCACCTGTTTGGCCAGGTCTACTCCGCTGCAGCCGGGCATTTCCACGTCCAGCAGCAGAATGTCCCAAGCCCGGTCTTCCGTGTAGTGAAAGAGGAAGGCGTCTCCCGAGGGAAACTCCTGCACGTCCACGTCAAATCCCCGCTTTTCCGCCCACTGCAGGACGCTTTCCCGGGCAAAACTCCGGTCCTCCTCCCGGTCGTCGCACACGGCGATCCGATAGTCCATGAAATCCCTCCCCTAGTTTTTTTACCTTCCGCTGCCCTTAGGTTCCCCCTCGGGGAAAAGAGCAGCAGGCGCCCTGCTTTTTTCTACGCCGTCGCCGGTTCACTGCCGGTCCGGCTGCGGTCCAGCAGCAGCGCCAGCACAATGGCTGCCAGAGCGCCGCAGCATTTGGCGGCCAGCACAGGGCCCAGCATGTCCGGCTCTGTGCTGAGCACAAAGGCCATGTGGGCCGCCAAAAGGCTGGCCCCGCTGACCAGAGAAGCTCCTGCGGCCACCTTTCCCCGGGGGTCCATTTTCTCATACAGGGATAAGGTGGGCAAAGGGCTGACCAATCCCACCAAAATGCCTGTTAAACTTTGGGAACTCATGCCCAATCTCCCGCCCAGCCAGGCGAAGGGGCGCACCAGCAGCCGGCGCACCAGCTCCGCCGTAGGGAGGCTGCCCAGCAGCACAATGCCAATGGAGGAGACGGTAGCCATAGCTTCCTCCAAGGGGGCCATGCCGGGAAGGGGATTCCATCCGGTCATAGACTCCACCGCCGCCAGCACCAGGCCAATGGTCACCAGCCAGCGGATCCCTTCCGCCAAGAGGCAGAAGCCTTTCACCATTTTCTCCGGAAATTTCCACAGGCCTCCCAACAGCAGCAGGGCCAGAAGAAAGATGGGCAGATTTTGATGCAGGCAAGTGAGCACAGAGAGCCCGCAGAAAAGGCCGCCCGCCACCAGGCCCACCGGCATGGCCACCAGCCCCAGCATGATGCCCTTGGCAAAAAAAGGCCGGTCCGCCGGGGCGATCATCCCCATGCCCACAGGAATGGTAAACACCAGCGTGCACCCAAAGATGGCGGAGACCACCAGTCCGGCGTAGCTTCCCAACTGGGGATCTTCCGCCAGTTCCTTGGCCAAAGGGTAGCCTCCCATGTCAATGGCCAGCAGGCTGCCAAACATGGCCGGGTCCACCCCCAAAAGGCGGTATACAGGCACAATGGCCCCCTCCAGCCACTGGGCCAGCACCGGGGTCAGGCAGATCATGCCCGCCATGGAAAGTGCCATGGAACCAAGCATCATAAAGCCGGATTCAAATTTGTCTCCAAAGCCCCATTTGTTGCCCCGCAGCCGGTCAAAGCCGCCCAAGACGGCGCCGGCAGCCATGACAATCAGTAGCACTTGATTCATGTCGGCAGTTCCATCCTCCCTTAAAAGGCCACAAAGTTCTGGCGCATGGTGTCCTCAATCTCCGGAATGGTGCGGGGAATGGAGGCGGAGAGGTTTTCGCAGCCAGTCTCCGTGACCAGGCAGTTGTCTTCTACCCGGAAGCCAATGCCCCACTCTTCGTGATAGATGCCAATGTCCACGCAGAACACCATGTTGGGGGCAATGCGCTCCGGCGTGAGGACGGCGTCGTGCACGTCCAAGCCCACATGGTGGGCGCCGCCGTGCCACATGTAGGTGCCGATGTTCTCCGCCTTGTCCAGCACCCCGGCCTCCTGCAAAAGCTGGGCGCAGTACCGGTGAGATTCCCCGTCCACGTCCTGCATGGCCATGCCGGGCTTGATGAGGGAGAACATGTGGTTCGAGGTCTCCAGGGCAATGTTGTACAGCAGCGTCTGGCGGTCGTTGAACTTGCCGTTGCAGGGCCAGCCACGGGATACATCGGTCATCAGGGAGTCGTGCCAGGCGCCCACATCGTTTAAGACCATATCTCCGTCGTGGGCCTGGCCCTTGTAGGAGTAGTAGTGGATGCAGAAGTTGTTCTTCCCTGCGGAGATGATGGAGGGGAACCCAGGCCCCTGGGGGCCGTATTGTCCCAGGGTGTAGTCGAACACGGCCTTGTACTGGTACTCATACATGCCGGGCTTGGAAGCCTTCATCATGGAGGTGATGCCGGCGCAGGTGATTTCCTCGGCTTTGCGCATGGCCTCCAGCTCACAGGGCTGTTTGAAAAGCCGCAGGGAGCGCACCAGCGTGTTGGCGTTCTCCACTTGCAGGAAGGGATAGTCGCTGGCGGCGCGCCGGAGCAGCAGGTGAGCAGGTTCGTCCCGGTCTGTGGGGGAGACCCGGTACAAATCCAGGTACAGGTGCCGGTAGTTCCCGCTGGTGGCCAGCCTGTGCAGGTCGTTTTCAAATTCTGCCACATAGCCCACCTGCCCAATGCCGGAGAGATCCTGCACATGGGTCGCCTTTAGGCGCTCGCCGCTCCAGCGTTCCACCATCTTGTCGGGAGGCAGAATGTAAATCTTTTCCGTGATGTTCCCCGCCCCGTCCTTGCGGGCTATAAAAGCGGTCTCCTTCTGGTCAATGCCGGTTAGATAGAGAAAGTTGCGGTGGGTGTAGAAGGGGTAAAATTCATCGTTGGTTTTGCGGATTTCCACCCCGGAAAACAGCACCAGCAGGGAGTTCTCCTTCATTTGGGCATACAGCCTGTTCCGATTGCCTTGGTAGTATTCTTTTGTCATATCCAATCCTCCTGTTCGGGTACAGAGCGGTGAAACCGGGGCGCATCCTGTAAAAATGGGTCCTGTCCCCGCTGATTTTTCCGCTACTGATTGTATGCCATTCCGAAAAGAAATGCAACGCTTTTCTGGAAACAGAGGCGGTTCCTGTCTCCCGAGGTAGGCAAGGGCCTTTTCCTCTTCTTACAAGCAGGGGGATGTCTCTCCCAGGAGGTCACGCAGGGTCTTTACAAGAGAATTCAACCAACAGTTGAAAATCTTCAAATGCCCTTCGCTTGCCAAGAGGCTCTCTTCGTTTTATACTAGGCCTTGCCTGGAAAGAGCGAGAGGACCGGTTGTTCTGCCTGTGGGAGAAGGCTGCAAGAGAAACCTCCTTCTGAGATTCTCAGAGGTTGGCGGCAGGCATCCGAAACAGCGAAAGACGGGACCTGCTTTTTCCAACAGGGATGAGCAGCTGCAGGAACATGGAAAAATGGGGGAGTACTTATGGAATCAATGGGACAAATCATTCAGCGGTATAGAAAAAAACAGCGGATCAGCCAGAGCGAACTGGCGGCCCACTTGCAGATCAGCGTGCAAGCGGTGAGCAAGTGGGAAACGGGAAAGGCGAATCCAGATGTGATGCTGCTCCCCAAACTCGCCAAGCTGCTGGGGGTGAACGTGGACGCTCTTTTTCCCGGGGAGGAGGAAGCTCCTTCTTACGGGGAGACCTTGGCGTTCAATCACAGCGGATGGAACCAGGTGGCCGAAACAACGTGGAACGGCACCTACCTGCCGGAATATGGCCCCTACACCCCTTCGGAAGAGACCCTCTGCCTGTTGGGTGACGTGCGGGGAAAAGCCGTACTGGAATTGGCCTGCGGAGGAGGGGAGTCCCTCCAATGGATGGCCCGGCACGGTGTGAAGGAGTTGTGGGGCCTGGATCTTTCCCAGACGCGGATCGACCAAGCCCGCCAGCGTTTGCGAAGCTGCCCCCAGCCCACCCATTTGGTCTGCGGCGCCATGGAACAAAACGCGGGCTTTCCTCAGGGGTACTTTGACTTGGTGTATTCGATCTACGGTTTGGGCTGGACCATGGACTTAGACGCCACCCTGACGCGGGTGGCGGAATACTTGAAGCCAGGAGGCACCTTTGTATTTTCCTGGGACAACCCCTTGCTCCAGTGCGTGGAGGCCCGAGGCGGCGCCTACCGGCTGACCCGGTCCTATACAGAAGAACCGGAAATTGCCATGGAAAAGGCAGGGGCGGGTTTGCGCATCCGCAATTGGAAGCTCTCCTCCTACCTGAATGCTCTGGCAGACCACGGGTTTTTGCTGCAGCGCATGGTGGAGGAATCGGCGTACGATCCCAAGGAGGCGGAGGTCTTCCAGGACGGAAAATATTATTCCCCGGGAAAAGCGAGCCTGCTAAATCTGTCGGTGATCCTGAAAGCCAAAAAACTATAAGAGAGAAAAAAAGCGCTCCCTTTTCCCGCGAACGCGGCAGGGGAGCGCTTTTGTTGTGGTGGTGTGCGGACCAAGAAAAGCCCGGCGGGACCCTTCGGTTTTCGCCGGGCTTTGGACAAATTGGGAGGATCCTTTTTTCCGCGGTTGGCCTCTACGCCCTAGGGTGGCACTGCAGCCGTGGGCAAAAGGAGGGCAGACGCTGGCGTTACCGCCTCCAGGTCAGCCGCACAGACCGCTGGTAGAGGGTTTCTCCAGAGTCTGGTTCGGTGAGAGTCACGGTGAGGGTGTCCAGCAGTTGGGGTGTGCGGCCGTCCTGAGGGGCTAGGACAGCCTCCCAGTGGAAGTAGGAATCGTTCCCGCTGGTTTGCTCCACAGCGGAATGGTGGGGCAAGGTGCCTGCTGCCATGGTGTCTCCCGCCTGGTTGGTGATCGTTACCTGCAGATCTTTCTGGGGCGCAGGTCCGTCGGTGACAAATTCCACGGAGAAAGCGCCGTCATACTGCAGGGACCACAAACTGTTGCCCTGTTGGAAGGGCGCCGGGATGGCGGTCAGATCCGCCCAATCGCAGGGGCCCAGAGAGAGAACGTCGGGGTCGTCCCAGGGCATGGTCCAGCGGATGGAAGGGGAGGATGTCCGGTAGTCTTCGGCGAAAGTCATGCCGGCTTCCAAGTAGGTTTGGCTGGGCGTCACTTCCCCTGTGGTGAAATCCAAGGTGACCTCCGCCAGGACGCGCACCGGGCTCCCTTGCTGCAGCCTGTCTTGCAACGTGTATGGGTCCAAATCCTCTTCCAGAAAGCGTAAAACCACTTGTTCTGTGCCGCTGGGAAGCCCGTCAAAACAGGCGGAGCCGGAAATGGTTGCGGCGTCCCGGGAGATTTCCTCCGGGCTGGGAACCTGGCTCTCCTGCAGGTTGTAGGAAATGGGTGTGCCGTCTGTCGTATACAACCGTGGGAAATCCACTGTGTAGGATCCAAATCCCCAGAAGGGAATGGTGTAGTCAATCTTGGTGTACGAGGGAGTGGCCTCTACGCCGTGTATTTTTATTTCTCCCTCTTCTGCAAAATGGTGGAATGTTTGATTGGCGCTGGTGTTCACCTGCAGAGAAGCCTGGCCTGTAAAAGAACCGGGCAGGGACTCCCATTTCCCACCGTCATCAAAATAGCGCACAAGATCTGTAACCTGGTACTGTAAAGCAATGGTTTGCCCCTGTACTCCTGTGTCCTGCAGGGGAAGGGACACTGCGCCCAGTAGAGCCTCTGAATGCACGTGTAAGCCGGCATGATGACCTGCCACGGCTAAAGCTGCGGAGATAGCCCCCTGTTTGCAGCACTCCGCCATGCCTGCAGTGGAGTGATCCACAGTTTGAGCCTTGCCCTGCAGGCGCTCTTGAAATTCCAGAGAATATTTTCCCAGATCGTGGGTGAGGCCTGCCAGCTTGGCCAACGTTTCTGCCCCAAAAAAAGAGGCGTCACAGGCTGCCTGTTCCGCTGTCCTACGCAAATGTTCCGCAACGGTTTGTTCTCTTCCATCCGGCGCGCGGTGAGCGAGGAAAGAAGAGCTGCTGCAACGAAAAAAGTCAGGCGCCGCCAATGCGAACCCTGACTTTTTGTGTTTCCTTCTCCAAAATGATGCGCCCGCAAAACACGGCGAGACCTCCAAGTTTTGAGGGAGTTTCCCCACAATTTCAGTTGTTGCATCCTGCGGCTTTCCAAAAAAAGATAGGGAAAACAGAGTGCCCCCTTTCGGATGGAGGGGTTGGGGTAAAGACAGCATGTGCTTTAAGAGACGTCCCATGCGCGGTACGGTTCAGACGGTTTCCTGACCGGCCAGGGGGAACACCAAAGTGATCTGAAAGGTTTTGCCGGCCTGTTCCGCATGGCTGGAGCCGCCCATTTTCTCCATCATGGCTTCCACACTGGAAAGGCCCACACACGTGCCCTCTGTAGGTTCTTCTTGCTCCTTCCGGCTGTTGCGGAAGGAGAAGACCAAAGCGCCCTCCTGCTCCCGGGCCTGGAGGAAGATTGGCTCCCGCAGGCTGGCGTACTTCAAAATGTTGGAGGAGAGATTGTCCAAAATCCGCCGGAGATAGGGGGTGTGCACCGACACCTTTCCCTCCCCAAAGGCCAGGTCCCACTGGAATGTGTAGCCGTACTGCTTCAGAAAGGTGGCCATCTCCTGCAGCAAGGGCTGGAAGATTCCCGCTGCGGGGGCAGGCGGTTCCATTTCTACTGCCCGGTTTTGAGAGGCCAGAGAGTATTCCAGCAGGTTTTCCGCCAGCTGTTTGATCTGCTGGGCCTTCTCGTCGATTTTGTCCAAATAGCCCCGCAGCTGGTCCTCCCCCTGGTATTTGCCATAGCGTAGGATCTCCGTGTAGATAAGCAGCGTGGTCAGTGGGGTGCGCAAGTCGTGGGACATCTGGGAGATCAGCGCTTGGTTGGCGGCATAGGTGTTGGACTCCCGTTCCAGCTGGGCGCGGAAGGCCAGGCGCATGGCGTCCAAACTCTCTGCCAGGGCGGTAAGGTCGTTGTCGCCCCGGACGGTCACCGGCTGGTTTAGGTCGCCGCCCTCCATGGCCTGAATCTCCAAACTGATCTGCCGCATATAGCTGACTGTCCGCTGGAAGGCGACCAGAAACCCCACCAGAAACAGCACCGAGCACAGGAGGACTTCCGCGATGGTGGCGTAGGTGGAATAGCGGTACAGGTCGTTGCTGTAGAGGACCACTTCCCCCTCACCGTCGGCAAAGTCCACTGTGTAGTAGGAAATCCAGTCGTAGGTGGGGACTTCCTCCCCCTCGGTGGCGGTCCAGGTAAAGTCGTCCCCTTCCACGGAAAGGCTGTACGAGGCGTAGGAGGAGTACACCAGCACGTTGGAGCGATAGATCTCCATCAGGGTCAAGGGCTTGCCCCGCATCCACTGGGAAAGAGCCTGGGAATCCGTGGCGGAAACCTGGTTTTCCGTGACGTAGTCCTGCAGGTTGTTGACCCGTTTCTCAATGGCAGTTTCCAAAAAATCCGAGGAGAGCAGGTAGTTTTCCAAAGCGGAACCTATGGCGGTGTGCAGCACCGCAAACAAAGCCCCACACAACAGCCCCAGCCCCACCAGCAAAAGAAAAAATTGGGCTAAAATACTCTTGTGGATCTTTTCCCGTTTCAACTTATTGAGGGACATAACGTTCCTCCCAGCCAAAGCGGTAGCCTTTGCCCCAGACGGTTTTAATAAACACAGGATTTTGAGGGTCGTCCTCAATCTTGGTGCGCAGCTTGCGGATGTGCACCATCACCGTGCCATTGGAAACGGGGAAGTACGGCTCGTCCCAAATGCTCTCGTAAATGGCCTGGGCGGAGAAAATCCATTGGGGCCGCTGCATCAGCAGCCGCAGGATCTGGTACTCAATCTCCGTCAGGTCACGTTCCTCCCCCCGCACCCACACCTGGTTGTGGTCCAGGGCGATGGTGATGCCCTGGACGGAGAGCATGTCGTCCTCATAGGTGGCGCCGGGCTGACCTTTTCCCTGGTACACGCAGTAGCGCCGCAAAAGGGCCTTTACCCGGGCGATCAGTTCGGCGTAGGAAAAGGGCTTTACCAGATAATCGTCGCCGCCTGCGGTAAGGCCGATCAGCTTGTCCGACTCCTGGGCCTTGGCAGTTAAAAAAAGGATGGGCACGGTGGAGGTTTTACGGATCTCCTCGCAGACCCGCAGGCCGGAAATGCCGGGCATCATCACGTCCAGGATGACCAGGTCAATCTGGTCGCTCATCTGGTTCAGGGCCTGCTCCCCGTTTTCCGCCTCTAAGATGGAGTAGTTTTCGCCGGAAAGGAGGATGCGGATCCCCTCTCGGATTTCCGCCTCGTCCTCCACGATCAAAATGGTTTGCTTGGGCATGTGGTGCCTCCTTTTCGTTGGGTATGTGAAAGCGCCCTCCGCTGAAACACGAAAGGCGCTAAAAGGGGAAACAGAAGAAATTTACGCTAGGGAAACTGCTTACTTCCCGCTGCTGGCAGAGGATTCTGCCTTCTGGCTAGAAGTGCCGCTCTTGCTGGAGGTGCTGCTCTTGCTGGAAGTATCCTTCTTGCTGGAAGTATCCTTCTTGCTAGAGGCGTCCTTCTTGCTGGAAGTGCTGCCCTTGGAAGAGGAGCTGCCCTCCTTTTTGGAGGAGCTGCCATTCTTGTTGGAGGAGCTGTTCTTCTTGCTG